>ENA-OPVL01001280-OPVL01001280.1-human-gut-metagenome-genome-assembly--contig:-NODE-1280-length-15512-cov-2.283755_pt1 | contig 15512 bp, 12 predicted proteins | sample MGYA00241496_ERZ501984 | MGnify/ENA primary metagenome ERZ501984 (study PRJEB25962, sample SAMEA2042986) | human gut metagenome | biome: human gut; feature: human-associated habitat; material: faeces... | reverse complement strand
CGATGGCATCGTCCGGCACCTCAATGCCAAACTCATCCTCCAGCGTCATCACCATATCCACGATATCCAGACTGTCGGCCTCAAAATCGCTCATGATGTCACTGTCCATCGTGATCTTTGCCGGGTCAACATCCAGCTGCTCCGCCAGCAATGCACGGATTTTTTCAAAAGTATCCATTCCTGTGGTCTCCTTTTTGCAGTTGTTTTGCCTGTCCTGTACACCGGTGCCGTGCGTGCGGCTGTCGTGACGGATGCACCCGCAGATGCTGCGCGGCCCCGGACTGTACAAAACTCTCTCTTTTTTTATATCCCATGCCATGCGTATTGTCAAGCCCTGTTTTCCATTCTGGCAGATTCCTTTGCGAAAAATTGCCGGAAAGGTGCATTTTCGCTTGACAGGAGCGCCCCGGTTTCTTATCATTATAGAGTAGCGAGTTTATAGGGACTGACCACAAGTCCCATGAAGGAGTTTTGAGCATGAAGCTTTCATTTACCAAAATGCAGGGCTGCGCCAACGATTATATCTATCTGGACTGCCGCAAAAGCGGTGTGCCGGAGAACATTGCAGCCCTTTCCGAAAAATTGTCCCGGCGGCATTTTTCCATTGGTGCGGACGGCATCATCTGCATCTGTGCTGCGCAGACGGCGGGTGCGGACGGCATGATGCGCATCTTCAACGCAGACGGCAGCGAGGGCAGGATGTGCGGCAACGGCATCCGCTGCGTGGCTGAATGGCTGTACACCCACGGCATTGCCAAAGAGACCCTTGCCATTGATACCCTCAGCGGCCTGAAGACCGTCACCCACAAGGGTGCGGGCCTGTGGCAGGTGGAGATGGGCGCTTACAGCGTGGTGCCTGTGGCTATGGAGCATTCCGTAGTGCGCCTTGACGGTGCGAAGGCTGTCAAGAAGGTGGAGCGTTGGCAGAAGATTGCCGAGTCCGCTGCCAAACAGAGCAAGCGTGATATTATTCCCAAGGTGCAGCCTGTGCAGACGATGGCACAGATGCTGGCGGCGAATGACTGCGCTACGAAGATTATCGCTTACGAGTGCGAGGATAAAAAGAGCCTGAAGGCGGCGCTGAAGGAGGCGCAGGCGAAGGGCGCGCTGACAGATCTGCTGCTGATTATCGGTCCTGAGGGCGGTATCAGCGAAGCGGAGCTGGATGCGGCACGTGCCGCAGGCGCTGTGCCTGTATCGCTGGGCAGACGCATTCTGCGTGCGGAAACGGCAGGACTTGTTGCTATTTCAGCGTTTTTTTATGAAACCGGAGATTTAGGAGATTAAACATAGATGAGAAAAATTGCATTTTATACGCTGGGCTGTAAGGTTAATCAGGCCGATACTGCCAGCATGGAGGGGATTTTCCGTGCGTCAGGCTATGAGGTTGTGCCTTTCGGTGAACCGGCAGACGTTTATTTAGTTAATACCTGCGTTGTTACCAATACCGGTCAGCGCAAATCGCGTCAGATTATCAACCGCGCTGTGCGTCACAATCCGCTGTCCTTGGTGGTTGTTACCGGCTGCTATCCGCAGACTGCGCCGGAGGAGGTGCGTGCTATCGAAGGTGTTGATGTAATCATCGGCAATCAGGAGCGCGGCCGCATTGTGGAGCTGGTTGAGGAGGCGTTGGAGCACAAGCGCACGGAGATTTTGGACAATGTGCAGCAGATGACTGTAGACACTAAGTTCGAAGAGCTGGGCGTTGGCACGGAAACCGATAAAACCCGCGCCTTCCTCAAAATTCAGGAGGGCTGCAACCAATACTGCACCTACTGCATTATTCCCTTGGCCCGCGGTCCGCTGCGCAGCCGCAGCCTGGAAAGCATCCGTGAGGAGGTTGGCAAGCTGGTTGCCGCAGGCTACAAAGAGGTTGTGCTCATCGGCATTCACCTTGGCTGCTACGGCAAGGAGCTGGCGAAGGAAGGCAAGCACGTTACTTTGTATGATGCGGTAAAGGCAGCGCTGAGCGTTGAGGGCGTGCAGCGTGTGCGCCTCGGTTCTTTGGAATCCGTGGAGGTGGAGCCGCGCTTGCTGCAGCTGATGGCAGAGGAACCGCGCCTGCAGCGTCACCTGCATTTGCCGCTGCAAAGCGGCTGCGACAAGATTTTGCGCGCTATGCACCGTCCTTATGACACAAAACGCTTTACAGAGCTGGTGAACGAAATTCGTGCGCAGGTGCCTGATGTGGCAATTACTACGGACGTTATCGTGGGTTTCCCCGGCGAAACCGAGGAGGACTTTGCGACTACGCTGGAATTTGCCAAGCAATGCGGCTTTGCCAAAATGCACATCTTCCCTTATTCCAAGCGCAAGGGCACGCCTGCAGCCGAAATGCCGGAGCAGGTGGACGAGGCAGTGAAGAGCGAGCGTGCGGCGCGTCTGGCGAAGGTGGACGAGGAGCTGCATCAGCAAATGCTGCAGAGCACTGTTGGCAAGGTGGAAGAGGTGCTGTTCGAGCAGCCTGTGGATGATGAGCATATGGAGGGCCTGTGTGGTCCGTACCTGCGCGTTGTTGTTCCTGGAACCAAGGAGCTGGCTAACACCATTGCCAAGGTAAAAATTACCGGCATCAAAGAGGATTTTTTGCTGGGCGAATTGAATTAATTTGTGAAAAAATTATTTCTTTAGCAGGATAAAAGAAATAAATACAGAATATAACTAGATACGATAAATGAGAGGAGGGACATGAAATGGCTGAGGATTGTATTTTTTGCAAAATCATTAAGGGCGATATCCCTTCTACCAAAGTGTACGAAGATGATAAAATGATTGCTATCAATGACGTTGCTCCGGCTGCTCCGGTTCATGTGCTGCTGATGCCTAAGGACCACACAGCTAACATCACTACTGCGGACCCCGAGCTGGTTGCATACATGCTGGGCAAGGTTAAAATGATCGCTGAAAAGACCGGAATTGCCGAAAAAGGCTTCCGCGTTGTTATCAACACCGGCGATGAAGGCGGTCAGACAGTAAAACATTTACACATTCACGTAATTGGCGGCAAAGCTTTGGGTTGGCCCCCATGCTAAACCTTGACAATGCTTGTCTTTTCTTGTATAATTAATCAGTAAGTGTTTTTAGCTGGCAACGGCTGAAAACTTAATTTGCATATACACTTCCCTAAGTGTGTGGAGGGAGGGAGAACAGATGGCAGAAATTAAAGTTGGCAAGAATGAAACTTTAGACAGCGCACTGCGCAGATTTAAAAGAGCAACCCAAAAGGCAGGCATTCTTTCTGAGGTAAGAAAACGCGAGCACTATGAAAAGCCGAGCGTTGCACGTAAGAAAAAATCCGAAGCAGCCAGAAAACGTAAAACCAGATAATTGGAGGCGGGCTGTATGTCTATAAAAGACCAATTGACTGCTGATATGAAGCAGGCCATGAAGGACAGAGAAGCAGGTAAGTTGCGTTTGTCTGTTATCCGCATGGTGCGTGCTAATATTAAAAATGTTGAAATCAATGACAAAAAGGAACTTACAGATGATGAGGTTCTGGCTGTCTTGATGAAAGAGGTCAAAATGCGTCAGGATTCTGTTGAGGAATTCCAAAAAGCAGGTCGTGACGAATTGGTTGCCCAAGCTAAGGAAGAAATTGCTATACTGAAAAAATATCTTCCGGAAGCTCTCAGCGATGACGAGCTGAAGGCTATCGTGGCAGAAGTAATTGCTGCTGTTGGCGCTACAAGTCCCAAGGATATGGGCAAGGTAATGCCGGCAGTTATGGCAAAAACTAAAGGCCGTGCTGATGGCAAACGTATTAACGTTATGGTTCGTGAATTGCTCAAATAACAACTGATAACCGTGCTAAGAGAAATCTTGGCGCGGTTATTTTACTTTATAGATGAGATTAAACAGAAAAAATTCCGCTATTCCGAAATGTGGTGCATTTGCACCAATTTTCAGAATAACCCCAACTAACAAATTCTTTTGTCTGCTATGAGCCTTCATCAACAATGGTTCGAAGGAAAAGCCGGGAATAAAGGCAAAAGCCCCTGATTTGACAGCTCTCTTTATCTGGATTTTGGCATGTGAGATTATGAAAGATTTTTGCAGTAAACCGCAAAAATTTTTCGTATGGTGGTTGTAAAGAAGTCCTGAACGAGGTATAATTCTATTGAAGATTTCTGCGTGTAACCGCAAAAATCTTCAATAGGAGGTGCTGTACATGGAAATTAAAAGAGATCGCTATCTGGATAAACTTATCAGCAAGGAGCATAACGGTCTAATTAAAGTTATAACCGGTATGCGCAGGTGTGGCAAGTCTTATCTTATCTTTACGCTTTTTAAGAAGCATCTGCTGTCAGAAGGAGTAGATGAAGATCATATCATTGAGATTGCTTTTGATGCTTTTGAAAACAAGAAGTATCGCGATCCGGATGTGCTGTACCCATATCTGAAAGAGCAGATTAAGGATGATGCTATGTATTATGTACTGCTTGATGAGGTGCAACTGCTTAGCGAATTTGAATCTATCCTCAACAGCCTGATTCGTATGAAAAATGTGGACGTATATGTAACCGGAAGCAATGCCCGTTTCCTTTCTAAGGATGTTATAACTGAGTTCAGAGGCCGTGGCGATGAAGTGCATATGTATCCGCTGAGCTTTGCTGAATTTATGTCAGTCTATCAGGGTACAAAGCAGGACGGATGGAATGAGTATATGCTCTATGGCGGCATTCCTTTGGTGCTTGAGTTTGGTACTCCAGATCAGAAAATTGCGTTTTTGAAATCTCTTTTTGAGGAAACCTATATTTCGGATATCGTTGGCAGGCATAATATTCGTAACAAGGCAGAATTGGAGGAGCTTTTGAATATTCTGTCCTCAGCTATCGGTTCTCTGACCAATCCGGAAAAACTGTCAGCGACATTTCAAACGGTTAAGAAAAAGAAAATCAGCAATTCTACAATCAAGAGGTATATTGATTATCTCTGTGATTCCTTCCTAATTGACAGTGCAATCCGATATGATGTGAAGGGAAAGAAATACATTGATACGCCGGTAAAGTATTATTTTACAGATATGGGACTTCGAAATGCCAGGTTGAATTTCCGTCAGATTGAAGAAACTCACAGCATGGAGAATATCATTTTCAATGAGCTGAAAATGAGGGGCTTCAATGTAGATGTGGGTGTTATCGTGCAGTACGGCACCAATGATAAAGGCAACAGCATCCGCAAGCAGCTAGAAATTGATTTTGTCTGCAATCAGGGTTCCAAGCGCTATTATATCCAGTCTGCTTACGCGATTCCAGATCAGGCCAAAATGGAGCAGGAGCAGAGATCGTTAATGTTGACGGGAGATTTCTTTAAGCGGTTTATTATTACCAAAGACACGCCTGCACCTTATTACAACGAGTCTGGCGTGTTGATTATGAGTGTCTATGACTTCCTGCTGAACGAGAACAGTCTGGATAATTAAGAGAAATGCAAGAACAACAAGGTCTGCCCCAACTGTGGGCGTAAAATGAAGCAACAGTTTACCGGGCTTCGGCATTGTAAATCTGGAATGGGCTGGAAAAGAGATATTGGCTTCTTTGAAAGAACACTGGATATGGTGTTTAGATTTAGGAGCAATGCGCTTGGGAGGCCGTGGATTTGTTGCAGAGTGTGGCGCTGGAGCTGAGAAGCTTGCAAAGGTAAGGCAGAGAGTGAAGGATGAAGAAAGAAAGGGGATTCACTACATCCTGCACAATTCAAAACTTGCAAAGCTATGAATTGTGTGGTATATTAGATATAGAAAAAGACAACCGCCCACAAGGTGGGTTGCCGAGAAAAGAAATTTAGAAAGCCACTTCTTTACCCGCAAAGTGTAGGAGTGGTTTTCTTATGTCTGGGTTATTTACAATATTGAAAAATAAATGTAAGTAATGCCAGAATGAACATTCCGAAGAGCATTAAATCTTGAAAGGAATAGTTCTTCATAAGCATCACCTCGATTCCTGAGGAATTAAGGCAACACCATCCTGCAACACGGTTGTCAAAAACATTTTATCATAAAATATAGATTAAAGCAATAGAACGTTTGCTTATAAAGGAGGAGTTGCAATACTAAAGAAAAAGACAGTATTGACAATAGAAGAACGCTTGCAGCAGGCAACGGAGCAGGCGTTGGCAAGCATCAATCTGATGAAGAAATCCATCCTTGCGCGTGCCTTCCGCGGTGAGCTGGGCACGAACAAAGCGAGCGAAGCGAGCGCGCTGGAGCTTTTGCGGCAGGTGCTGGCGGAAAACTGAGCATAAGCAAAGAAGAGCATGTTATTATAGGAAAAGAGTGATATTATGCGTATTGTAGCTTGTGATGATGATGTAAGCGAGCTGGAAGAGCTTAAACAGCAACTGCAGGAAATAGGAAGGAAGTATCAGCTGCTTTTGGATATACGTACATTTACTGAAGGGGAGCAGTGCTGTGAATACTTGTGTTTAAATAGCGCTGACATTGTCTTTATGGATATCTATTTGAAGCCTGGTAATGGCGTGGAGTTTGTGCGGCGTTTGCGCCAGCACAGGCTTAACTTTAAGCTGGTCTTTCTTACTTCGAGTAATGACTTTGCCATTGAAAGCTATGAGCTGGATGCGGCGTATTATCTGCTGAAGCCTTTGCAGCCGGAAAGGCTGGAGCAGGCGCTGAAGCGCTGCGGTGTTTTTGACAAGGAAGAGTATGTTACTTTTGATACTGCGGTGGAGACGGTAAAGCTAAAGCCCAAGGACATTATCGTTGTAGAGGTGCAGGATAAATACTGCTATATTCACACAGCACAACGCACCTATAAGGTGTACAGCTCCATCAACAAGGTGCGGGAAAAGCTGACACAGGATTATTTTCTGCTGACCTATCGCAGCGTGCTGATTAACATGCATTATGTAGAGGGTGTCTACAGCAATTATTTTTTGCTGGGCAATGGCTTTAAGGCACCCATCAGGGTGCGCGACAGCGCAGCTGTGCGCAACGCCTATATGCAGTGGGCGTTGCTGCAGGATTAAGGATACTTTGTTATAAAGAAATGGAACCTCCGTTACGGTCATAAAGGCCGTTGCGGAGGTTCTTTTTAGTGATTAGTGGTTAGTGGTTAGTGTGGAGTGATTAGTGGTTAGTTTTTAGTGAAAAATGCTTTAACTATTGTTTTGTTTGTTACAGTTTTGAACAAAAAATAATCAAGTAAAGTTGGCAAAATGCGTTTTACGATGAGAACCTGCGCTTTACGATACAAGGCATTGAATTCACTGAATTTTATGAGATAATGACCATGATAAGAGTTGTGCGGAAGGCGTCGGATGGTGATAGTTGCATAAGGCGCACGCATGGGTTTGTTTTATACTTTAAGGAGGATGATGATTATGACTAGGAAAAAGAGTAATGTCAAGGCGTTGGCGCTTGCCGTTACGTGTGCTATTCTCGCAGGGGGGGACATTGGTCTTAAACCGGTGTATGCTGCGACTCCGATTTATCATGATGTAGTAAAATATGACAGTGCTAACCGAACTTTAGACTATGAATTTGATGATGGTGCAGGTACTGGTACAGCTGCCATTCAAAAAATTAATTTTGGTAATATAGTCCTTGACGGCAGTAGCGGCGCTGGCACAATTACAGCTACTAGCTTGAAGCTGAATGGTATAGGTGATATTAAAACTGCTATTGAAGGCAAAGCCGCTCAAGCGGATGTTGAGAATAATAAAAATAATATCGCAAATTTGCAAACTAAAACTACCAAAATTTCTTATAACGCTACAACTGGGACAACTGTTGAGGGCGCAATTACAGCTACTGGTAATATTACTGCGAATGGCGGTTTAAGTGCAGCTAATGGCAGATTCACTGTTAAGGCAAGTGGTGAAACTGTATTCAACGATGAGACTGATTTGAATAAAACGACAACTATTAAAGCCGGTGAAACTGTAGTCAAAGGTGCTAATGGCAAGGTAACTATTAATAATAGTGGAATTAACATTGCCCAAAAAGAACTAGGTACTAATAAAGATCTTAGTATTACGCTTGACAGCGGTTATGTGGATGCAAGCGGATACGTGAAAGCTCCTAAATTTATCATTGATAATGACAATGGATTTGTGAAGGAGGCAGATGGGAAGAGCCGCTTGACAGTTAGCGACGTAGACGAAACTGGTGCAGTAACGAACTCCGTTAAAATTGGAGGCGGCAATATTCTTGCATCCGGCGATGTAAATGTTGCTGGTACTTTGTGCACGAACACAATTTTAAACGCTACTCATGGCGAAGGTGTTACTGTTGATGGCGTAAAGTTTAAAGCTGGCGCTGTTAGTGGTATTTCAGATATCAATGATGGCATTATTAAATTCACGAAAAATGGCACCGAAAATATAGTTCAAATTAATAGCGATTTAATGTTCAATGATGATGCTGGTCAACAAGCAGCTACATTAACTCTTGAAGGTGTTAAAACCCTTAACGGCTTGTCTAACGGCAGTAGCAAAATTGAAGCTGGTAATGGCTCTGTAGTTGGCGGCGTAACGTTTGACCAGGGTAAAGTTACTAATGTAGTAAGCATTAACGATAACTTGAAATTTGAGCCTGACGGAATTTATCTTAATAAAGGTGATCAAACAAAACAAATAAAAATTGACAATGACGGAAAAATCATCATCGGTACTTCCTCTAGTGCTTATGATACCGATGGTTTCTATGCTGGCGGTGATGATTATGGTGCTGCTAAAGCTGGCATTAAGAGTGATGGTTCTTTGAAAGCAACTGGGTTCACTGTTGATGGTGCAACTGGCAACACTACCATTGGTGGCGATTTGACTGTAGCTGGCGCAGCAAGCTTTGCCAAAGCAACTACCTTTGCTGGTGGCATTAAGACTGATAAAATTAGCGAAAAAACTGAAGGTCAAGGCGTTAAAGTTGATGATGTTCTGTTGAAAGACGGTGGCATTACTGCAGCTGGCGATGCGTTCTCTGTTGAAGGTGCAACTGGCAACGTAGCGACAAAAGGCGATATCGAAGGCAAGAATATTACTGCAACCGGTGCATTGAAGGGAAAGACCTTAGGTATTGGCGGTGCTGGTAATGCTCAATTTACTGTTGATGAAACCGGCGCAGTAAAAGCTGCCGGTGGCAATGTTACCATCGATAAAGATGGCAATGCACAGTTTGGTGCGGTCGCTAACAATAGAACAACTATTGCAGGAAAGTTAGCAACATTTGGTGAGAATACAACAACGGATTATACGACAATTAATGGTGGTGAGCTCGATACTTATAATTTAACAGTTAGAAATGATATGAATGTTAATAATTTCAAAGCGAAAAATATTACTTCAGAAAATAGAATAACTGTTGGTGATACTGCTAATGGAGTTTACCTTGATTCAAATGGTACATTGAGCTTAGGCACAGAGACAAATCAGAATTTAGGAAAAACTCAACTTGCTAATATCAATGATACCATCAAGTCCGGCAAGGTAATTGATGCTACTTCTGCAACTATTGGCAATGTAGCAATTAATGGTGGCGATGTAACAACAGCAACAGGCACTATTATGGGAAAAACTATTACCGATGGCAATGGCTTTACGGCAAATGGTGGTAAAATTACTGCAAGAGAAGGTCAAATTGGTAATGTTGTAATTAGCGCAGCCGGTGAGGTAAGCGGAGTTACCTCTTTAAATGTAAATGGCGAAATTAAAGCTAATACCTTTAAGGTTGATGGTAATAACTTCCTGGATGGCAATGGTATTACTGCTAAAGGCGGCACAATTGGCGGAGCTGTTATCGATGGAACAACTTTAACTGTTGGCGGTACGAAATTAGACAGTACTGAAGGCATTACCACTAATAAATTAAAGATTGCCGGTATGACCTTAACTGGTACAGGATTAAATACCGGCGCTAATACCTTCGAGGTTAATGGTGTTGAGTTTAAGCAAGGTCAAGTAACTGCTAAGGCTAGCGAAGGCTTTGTTGCCGGCACGTCTTCCTTTAAACAGGGTTCCTTGATTGTCGATGATAATAACAAATTAGAAGCAACCAATGGCTTAACCACTGGAAAAGCAACTGTTAATGGTACTTTGGATGTTACCGGTAAGGCTACCTTTGGTACTGCCGGCAAGCAAACTACTATTGATGGCGATGCCATTACAACTGATACTCTTAAAGCTAACAAGCTTATCTTAGGTGCTTCCGGTGATACTACTGTTGAAGTTGATAAAGATGGTTCCCTGATAGCAGCTAAAGGAAAGTTTAAAGTTGATAAGGACGGTGCATTGAAGGCAGCTAATGGTGCATTTAATGTAGATAAAGATGGCAAAACTACCTTTACTAAGGATGCTGATAATTTAAGCTCTATTAATGGTGGTAACATTTGGGCGAAGGCAACTGATGCTGCTAATCATACAAGCTCTGAATTGCAGCATGATTCCACAGGCTTGCATGTTAGCGGTACTCATGCTGGTAAAACATCTGCTTTTGCTTTTGATGCTGCTACCGGAATTAGTACCTTCACTGGTCAAGATAATTCTACTGTGACAATTAATGGCAGCGCTATTCGTTCGGCAAAGAGTGATGGAACTGCAGGCAGGCTTGATGGCGAAAACCTGACTCTTTACAAAGATGCTAACAACCAGACTACAATGTCTGCCGGTAAAGTGACATTCAAGAGTGCTAAAGCTGGTCAGTACGGTGGTACTGAAACCACTATTGATGGTGGCGTAATCACTACCGATACTCTTAATGTTCAACGCATCAACCTTGGCAAAGAAATGGTTAATAGCGATGGAACAACTACTAATATTGGTTCGAACCTTTCTATCGATGAATATGGCAATATCAAAGCGGCAGGCGGTAATTTTACTGTAGCTGGTACTGATCAAGGTAATAATAAAGGTGCTTTACACAACGAGGTTGGCAATACTTCCTTTAACACTACTGTAGATGGCGCAAGCATGAAGTTTAATAACACTGCTGCAACTGGTGGCGTTGAATCTAAGGTTACTGTTGAAGCGAATAAAGCAACTGTTGCTGCTGGCGACAAAGCTTCCTTCGTAGCTAATGCTGATAACGGTGGCTCTGCTACTATTACTGGCGGTACGCAGACTGTAACCACTACTGATAATGGCACTGAATTTAAGAACTCTGCTCACAATACTCCGTTCGAAGGTGGTAATGCAACCACAACCATCATCAACGGTAACGAAATTACCACCGGCAAGATTACCACTGACCAATTAGTAATTACCGGTCAGGGAAATGCTCATGGCAATGGTTCTATCGCCTTCGGTGGCAATGGCACCATTAAGAGCGATATCAACGATGGTACTGCTAATGGAAAAAATACCAGCTTTGAAACTACGTTGGATGGCGTAAATACCAAGGTAACCGATGGCACGACTACTACGGAAAACAAGGTTACCGCTGCAGGCAACAGCAACACTGTTACTAAGGACGAGAAGCATAAATCCGAATTCAACCAGGGTTTGACCAGCATCGGCGGCGTGGTAACGAATGGCGAAATTAAGGTAGCGCAAAAATTAGACGGTGCAACTGGCCTGCTTACCAACGAAGTTACTGATGCCAACGGAAGCAGCAAGCTGGAGCAAAGCGGCACTGGCCTGACCTATACGGACAGCGCTAATGCAGGCAACGCAACACGTATCGACAGCAGCGATGTTTCCATCGGTTCCGCAACTGAGCCCGATAAGCGCATCAACCTGTCCGACCTTGGCCAAATTGACGAGCTTGACAAAGAAATCCGCGATAACGAAGTGTACAAGAACAACGAAACTGCAGTAGGCGGCATCAATGCTGAAGCTGCAATCCGCCGCGGTGAGGTTGAACGTCTGGATAACCGCATCAGCGAAGAAGTTACCCGTCTTGACGGCCGCATTAACGACGTCAACGATCGTGTAAATAAGGTAGGCGCAATGGCAGCAGCTATCGCTTCTCTGAAGAGCATCGGCTATGATCCGCAGGCTCCGAGTGAATTCAGCATCGGCCTCGGTCAATACAAGGGCGAGACCGGCGTGGCAATGGGCTTCTTCCACTATCCGAACAAGAACTTCATGATCAACGTAAGCCTGTCTACTGCCGGCGGCGAAACCATGGGCGGTATCGGTGCAACTTGGCGCTTCGGTCACAAATCCCCGCAAAAGCTTTTAGAAGAGCAGCGCGAGGAGCAGGCTAAGAAGGAGCTGGCAGCAGCCGAAAAATATCAGGCAGCAGCAAAACTTGCCAAAGAGGCGCAGGAGCGTGCTGAATATGCAGCCAAACTGGCGCGTCAGGCACAGGTGAGCGCAGATAATGCTAAGGCAGCAGCTGATGCAACCCAGGCTAAACATTTTGGCTGATAAGCTGGCAGCAGGTGCAGTCATAGCAGGATAACAACTGTTTTTCCTATAAATCATCATACTCCGCCAAGCAATGCCCCCAACCGCTTGCTTGGCAGTTCATGAGGCTGGAATCATCATACTGACCTTATGAACAAAAAGGCTGGAGTTTGAGCGTTTGCTCAAATTCCAGCCTTAAAACTTGCAAAGCTGTGAATTGTGTGGTATATTAGTTATAGAAAAGACAACCGCCCACAGAGGTGGGTTGCCGAGTTTAGTTAAGAAAAATCCGCTCCGAGCTCGCCAAAGTCAAGGGGCGGTTTTTCTATGTCCGTAACTTTTTTACTATTTGTTCTTAAAAATGAACGTAAGTAATGCTACGATAAAAATTCCAAAGGACATTAAATCCTGAAAGCTGAAATATACCATAGACATCACCTCCATTCGTATAGAATGAAGGCAATCACACCCCGTGAACCGGTTGCCAAAAACATTCTATCATAAAATTTCAACTAAAGCAATAAAATGTTTGCTTATAAAGAACTTCATTAAAAAATTAAGACCTTGGCGTCAGTAAAAACTGACATCAAGGTCTTTTTGTTACGCTTTGCGTCTGAGCATATCGGCAATGCGCTTTTGGTTTTCCATCGCTGTCAACGCTCTTTCGTACAGCAGCATCTGCAGCTTGCTTTTGACAGGCTGCAAATTTGGCGAGCCTTCGATAGTGTAAACAACATTATCGTCCTTATCGGTGTACAGGCTTTTGAGCAACGCATACTGCGTGCCATCGTTATTATACAAATAAATCTGCGTCATGCTGATTGCTGTTTTCAGCTCCGGCTTGGTGGCCTGCAGCTTAGGCAGCATTTCCTTATTGTAGCGCAGCTCGGCAGACAACAGCAAAAAAAGCTTGTCGCCCTGGCGCAATGCCTGCAAATTATCCTTATCAAGATATAAATCGCCAGCGCTGGTGCTGGTTATTTTTTCCATGTTAGCGTTTTTATCAGTGCCTGCGCCAGCGAAGGCTGTGCAAGTGCAGGCAAGCGCAAAAATCAGCGTCAGTAAAATAAGTAATTTTTTCATCATTAAGTCCCGCCTTTGTTTATAGTAGAAGAAGCTTTTCCTTTATCATACAATTTTTGGCGCAATAAGTAAAGCAGCAAATGTGCTTGCTGTGCACGTCTCCAGGATACTACTTTTTGAATAAATGCGCCAGAAAAAATCTTTTGTTAAAGCATTACAGGCAGCTTTGCTTTTGGCAGCATAAACTTTAAATTTACTTCAAGCTTTTACTCTGCTATACTATAATTGTATAAGCGTTGAGGAGGTGCAGTCATGCCATTAGAATATTATTTTATGCTGGCGGGCCTTGTCCTGCTGCTGATAGAATTTGTGGTGCCGGGCTTTGGAATTTTCGGTGTCAGCGGTATGGTGTGCCTGACAGTCGGCGGCTTTTACGTGTTGGGCGGCAATGCCTGGGCGGCGCTGGTGCTGTTGGCAGTGTATCTGTTTTTGGTGCTGGTAATTATGCTGCTGTGCGTGTATCTGCCCAAGGAAAGCAAGTATAATCCCTTTGTGCTGTGGACACGCCAAAAAAACAGCGAAGGCTATACCGGCGGCAAAAATTGGAGCATGCTGGTGGGCAAAAGAGGCACAGCCTTGACTACGCTGCGTCCTGCAGGCACGATTCTGGTGGACGGCAAGCGTCTTGATGTGAGCAGTCAGGGAGATTATATCGAAAAGTCTGCTCCCGTGATTATCGTGCGGGTAGAGGGCAGCAAAATTTTTGTAGAACAGACGAAGGAGTGACGTTATGGATTTATTATTCAGTATGGTTTTCGGCAGTGGCTTTGCAGTAATTATTGCTATTGCCGGTATAGCGATTTTTCTTAACTTTGTGCCGTTGGGACTGTGGATTTCCGCCATTGCCGCCGGTGTTAATGTAGGCATCTTCAACCTCATCGGTATGCGCCTGCGCCGTGTGCCCGCGTCGCAGATTGTGCTGCCTTTGATTAAGGCGAATAAGGCGGGCCTTGACGTAAACGTCAACCAGCTGGAGGCGCATTATCTGGCAGGCGGTAACGTTGACCGCGTTATCGACGCTTTGATTGCTGCCCACAGAGCGCAGATTGAGCTGAGCTTTGAGCGTGGCTGTGCCATTGACCTTGCGGGACGCAACGTGCTGGAGGCTGTGCAGATGAGCGTTAACCCCGAGGTTATCGAAACTCCGGTAGTAAGCGCTGTTGCCAAGGACGGCATCGAGCTGAAGGTTAAAGCGCGCGTAACCGTGCGCGCCAACATTGACCGCTTAGTAGGCGGTGCTGGCGAAGCAACGATTATTGCGCGTGTCGGCGAAGGCATTGTAACAAACGTAGGCTCCAGTGCCGACCACAGCAAGGTACTGGAAAACCCCGACTATATTTCCAAAACGGTTTTGGATAAAGGCTTGGATGCAGGCACCGCTTTTGAAATCCTTTCCATTGATATTGCGGACGTAGATGTTGGCCGTAACATCGGTGCTGCGCTGATGACCGACCAGGCGGAGGCAGACAAGCGCATTGCTCAGGCGCGCGCTGAGGAACGCCGTGCGATGGCTGTTGCCAAGGAGCAGGAAATGAAGGCCTATACACAGGAAATGCAGGCGAAGGTTGTGGAAGCACAGGCTAAGGTGCCGACAGCTATGGCAGAGGCACTGGCCAACGGCCGCTTGGGCGTAATGGATTACTATCGCCTGAACAATATTCAGGCAGATACGCAGATGCGCCGCACGATTGCCGAGGTAAGCCCGGAGGGCGAGGAAAAGCCTGAGGGCGGCAAATAAGCGAGGTGCAGCTTATGGGCGGTTTATTTGACAGTGATTTAATCCCCCTGCTTTTTGTCCTCGTAATGCTGGCCAACGTATTTTTGGACAGGCGCAACCGCCGCCGCAGACAGCGGGAGCTGCCGCAAGAGCAGCCGCAGGAAACGGCGGAGCCGATCCCCACAAGTAGCAGTACAAAGATCAACACAAGGATTCCCCTCAGAATCAGTGCTTTTCTCCGGCGTCTGCGGCGCCGTTCCTGAATCATACGCTGTCTGCGTATCCGGCGTTTGCGCTCCTCAGGCGATTCTTCTACTTTCTGTCGTGTTGTATCATCCATGTTCTTTCCTTATATGTAACGGTTTCATTCCCGCACCGTTCATCTTATCCTTGTATCCTTTTATAATGGCGG
>ENA-OPVL01001269-OPVL01001269.1-human-gut-metagenome-genome-assembly--contig:-NODE-1269-length-15569-cov-3.331185_pt1 | contig 15569 bp, 16 predicted proteins | sample MGYA00241496_ERZ501984 | MGnify/ENA primary metagenome ERZ501984 (study PRJEB25962, sample SAMEA2042986) | human gut metagenome | biome: human gut; feature: human-associated habitat; material: faeces... | reverse complement strand
GGCGCGCGGCGGCTGCTACGCGGTGCTCAAGCACACGGAGGACTTAGCGCTTGCGAACCGGCTGGTCGAGATGCGCGATGATTACAGCGTGTTTGCCACGCGCGCGTTCCGCAACTTTTTCTCGCAGTATGAGTTGCACGTCGGTTCGACGGGCAATCTGGGGCTGAGCATCGGTATCATAGGCGCGGCGCTCGGCTACAGGGTCACGGTCCACATGAGCGCGGACGCGCGGCAGTGGAAAAAGGACCTGCTGCGCGCAAAGGGCGTAACGGTGCTCGAATACGGCGCGGACTACTCCTACGCCGTGCAGAAGGGCCGCGAGCGCGCGGCGGAGGACCCGAGAAGCTATTTTATCGACGATGAAAACTCTGTCGACCTCTTCCTCGGCTACGCTGTGGCTGCGCGGCGGCTCAAGGCGCAGCTCGCCGAGCAGAACATCGCGGTCGACGAGGAGCACCCGCTGCTCGTTTACATTCCCTGCGGCGTCGGCGGCGCGCCGGGCGGTATCTGCTTTGGCTTGAAGCAGGAGTTCGGCGACGCGGCGCACGTCTACTTCGCTGAGCCGGTGGAAGCGCCGTGCACGCTGCTGGGCCTTGCCAGCGGCTTGCAGAATGCGATCTGCGTGCAGGATATCGGCCTGACGGGCCGCACCGCGGCGGACGGACTCGCCGTCAGCCGCCCCTCGGGCTTCGTGGGGGAGACGGTCAAGGCGATCGTTAGCGGTGGTTTCACGGTGTCGGACGAGCATCTGTTCACAGACCTTCACGCCCTGCACGAGACGGAGAGACTTTTTGTCGAGCCGTCCGCCTGCGCGGGCTTTGCCGGTGCGGTGGAGCTGTCCAAGATGACGGATTATCTCGAAAGCAGCGGCCTTGGCGCGCACTGGGAGAATGCCGCGCACATCGTCTGGGCGACGGGCGGCGCGCTCGTGCCGGAAGGCGAACGCGAAAAGTACCTCGCAAACTGAAAAGAGATAAAAAGAAGGACTTCACGCAATGCGTGAAGTCCTTCTTTTTTGCGCCGCTTCGGGGAGGGGAACCCCGTTACGCAGGTGTCATCGTCAGCGTATAGTTTGCGGTGCGAATCACGATCTGCGTTACGATGCTTTTCGCCGTGTCGACGCTGAGCTCGGCGGTGTAGCCGGTGAAGCTGTCCTCCGCATAGGAGACATGCAGCGTCCAGGTTTCCGCACTGCCCACAGCGGCGGTGCGCTTGAAATCCGTGATGTGCTTGCTGCGCGCACCTGTGAACTGGCAGTCAAGGAAGCATTTGCCGATGTAGCTATTCTCCGCCCATACATCCACCTCGGCATGAATCGGATAGCCAACATCACCTAGTTCCGGGCTGTTGCCAGAGATGCCAATCTGTTCATTGCTTGCAAAACCGCCCTTGACAGCATAGTAATTTGCAAAATAACTGACACCGTTATCAAAGAACGGGAACGGCTCGGCAGTAAATTTCACGGTGGTGACATCCGGTGTGCTGCTGACGTCGAGCGTGGCGTCGAAACCCGTCTTCTTGCCGCCGCCTTCAAGCATGCCGTGGTATTTGCCGCCCGTGGCGTATTTGCTATTGAGGATCGTGAGTGCCTTGTCGAGCGCGGCGTCGCCAGTGTCCGGAGCGGTCGGCAGGCGGGCGGGAGCGGTGGTCGTGTCAATACGCAGACCGTTTTCAGCGTCCCACTGATAGCTCCAACCGAACGAATCGACCGCATAGGCCCAGGTGAGGGGGAAATAGGTGATGCCGTTATAATTGAAAATGGGATACTTCTCTTCCCTGTTGTTGATCGGCGCGCCGTTGACGCTGATCTTGTAGCTTGCCGGTGTGACGGCGACACTGCCGCGCTGCGCCTTGCCGGTCTCAGCGACGTAAGCGCTCTGCTCGCCGCCGGCGGTGATATTGAGCGACTTGGCGGCATTGTTCCAGTCGGTCTCCACGCCCATGAAACGGCTTAAGTGATACGTCATGGGAAAGTAGGTGATGTTGCTGTAGGTCAGCAGGGGGTACTTGGCGTTCTTGTTGTCGATGACCTGACCGTTGAGCGTCACCTTGCCGGTGACGACGTCGGCGCGCATTGCGGCCTCGGCCTGCGGCAGCAGACTGAACGCGAGCGCGATGCAGCAGGCGATGGCAAGCAGGACGCGCAGAAAAGTCTTGTTGATGGTAGACATAACATACTCCTTTCCGTTTTGTGATGGTTGACGTTTACTCGTACAGCTTGGCGCTGCGGTTGAGGTACACGAGCTCTATGATCTCGACCACGCCCAGACCGATGGCAATGGCGAGAATGAACAGGAGCAGGACGATCAGGCCGCCGTTGTAGAAGTAGAAGAAGGAAGCAGATGACAGACCCAAAAGCAGGAGCAGGGTAAGGAATGCACCGAAGCAGCCGATGATCACGACCTGCCAGGTGCAGAGTGAACGCCATTTTGCCGCCATTGCGTCGTCTGCGCCGTCAAACGCTTCGGCGCAGGCGGTGAGCTGGTGGTACGCCGAGAGCGCGGAAAGAACAAGCAGCAGTCCCAGCAGAATCACCAAAAAGACGAGCAGGCCAGTGGAATTGGATTCGTCGATCCGCTCCTGCAAGCTGGAAAGACCGACAAGCGCGGCAAAGGGAAACAGAAGCAGCGGAAAAAGGTTGAGGTACACGACGCTGCGGAAGCGCGGCACGGCTGCGCTCAGCTTCCAGAGTACGATGAGCGTGAGAATGCTGGCCGCGAGCGACACCACACTCAGTACAACGCCGAGCGACGGGATCTTGTCGCCGAGCTTAAAGGTGTTGTTCAAAAGATTGATGACGATATTGGCGATGCCGAGGCGGAAGAGGTTCTGGAACCCCTTGTGCAGCAACGGCGCGTTTGGCCTCTCGCGCAGGGGGATGACCGGCGGCGCGGGCGGGGGAGTGACAGCGCTTTCTGCGGGGACGGGAACGGTGATGGGGGAGGCTTCGGGGACGGGGTCAGGGCTTGGTGTCGAATTATTTTCCATCATGGCGGTTCTCCTTTCTTGTTCTCTCGCTTTTTATTTCTCTCTCAATTTGAAATACGGTCACGCTCACTGGAAGCGGTATCCCTGCGCGGTAAGGGAGGCAAGGTAGTTCATAAAGTTTTCGTACTGCTCAAAGTGCAGCAGGTCGCTTGCCTCGACCTCATGGAACGAGGCGATTTTAGTGGAGGTATCCACCCACACAAGATAATCGTTCACGGTTTCGCCTCCTCGTCGGGGAGCTTTTCCCCCTCTATGTCATCAAAGGTGAGAATATTCTCGTCTTCATCGCCGTCGGAAAGATCGACGGTCTTCTCCGTGACCGCCACGCTCTCGGCCAGAGCGCGCAGGACGGCTTCATCGCCGCTGGCGTCGAGCGAGAAGTGGAGATTGCTCTCCTCGTCGATCCACTCGAGCGTGCTCCACAGCGACGGATCACTCGCAAGGAAGAACTTGCCCTTGCAGCCGTTGACGGTGATCTCGGAGATTTGGGTATCCTCGCCCATGTCGTAATAGCTGAACGAATCGTCCTGCATGTAGATATAGCTGAAAAGGATGAGGTCGTCGCCGCTCCGATAGCAGAGCTGACGGAAGCCGGAGTCCTCGTAGCTCATATCTTCGTCCAGCGTGTAACCGTCCGGCAGGGCGGTGATCGTGTAGAACGGCAGCTCGCCGGTGGGGGCGTCGCCCGCATATTCATAGGAGACCTGCGAGCCCGTCCACGTTTCCACCCAGTGGATCATAGCGGCCCGCGCATCGGGACTGGCGGCGGCAAAGCCGCTGAGCGCGAGCAGAGCGACCAGAGCGACCATGGCCGCGCGCTTGGCGAGCTTGCTCCAGAAGCTCCGCTGCGCGGGGCGCTTGTAGGTCAGGGCCTCTTCGACGTATTTCGCGCCGATCTCGTTCATGGCGTCGGAAAAAAGCTCGGGTGTCATACCAGCACCTCCTGTTCGGTCAGATAGGTCTTGAGCTGCTTGCGCATACGCGTCAGGCGCAGGCGGGCGTTGCCCTCGGTGATGCCGAGGAGCTTGCCGATCTCGGCAAAGCTGTCGGCGTACCAGTAGCGGCGCATGAAGAGCACACGGTTTTCCTTGCTCTGCGTGTCAAGAAAGCGCTCGATCGCGGCGGCGAGCTCTCTGGCCGCATAGTGCTCCTCCATCGCCTGCTGGGGCGAAGCGAGGAACGTTTCAAGCTCCTCCATGCACATATCGTAATGGCTGTTTCGTTTCATTGCCGTGTTGGCACGATAGCGCGTGATCGAACAGCGGCGGACGAGCGTGCCGACAAACGCCGGAAGCGATTCCGGACGCTGCGGCGGGATCGCGTTCCAGGTGCTCAAATAGGCATCGTTCACGCACTCCTCCGCATCCTGCGCGCTTGCAAGGATGTTGTCCGCGAGCTTGTGGCAGAGCTTGCCGTATTTCTTGTCCAGCTCGCTGATGGCATCCTCCGAGCGCGCAAAGAACAGCTCGATGATCTGCGCGTCTTCCATCGTGCAGCGCCTCCTTTCCTCGTGAAAAAGTGTTTCTACTTGAATAGACGCAATTTCCGGCAAAATGCTTCACGAAACCGTAAAATTTTTTATTTTTCCTTTTTGACGGAAAAACCGGATGATTTGTTCCTGCGCGGCGGGAGAAAAAGGGAAGATATCGACAAAATTATATTATAAATATAAGAAAACGGCCCCGCACCTTTTCGGTACGGGGCCGTTGATCCTGCATTTAAAGGTGCTGCCTTGCGTGCTCGCAGATCGCGTCGTATGTCTGCTGGCTGATGTCGTGCTCGATCTTGCACGCATCCTCCTCAGCGGTCTTTTCGTCCACGCCGAGGGCGATGAAAAATTTTGTGAGCGTGTGGTGGCGGTCGAGCATCTTTGCTGCGATCGCCATGCCGCGGTCTGTCAGCGTGATGAGGCCGTCGCGGTCCATCTCGATATACCCATTTTCGCGCAGTCGCTTGGTCGCGTAGGTGACGCTGGGCTTCGTCACGCCCAGATGGTCGGCCACGTCGATCGAACGGATATAGCCGTGCTGTTCTTTCATCATCAGCATGGATTCGAGATAATCTTCAGATGCCTTTTGGATTTTCATGTGCGGTTTCACCAACTTCGCAATAAAGTACGATAATAGGTTAACATGCTCTAACAAAAAATGCAAGCATTAAAAAAATGTTCACAAAACCTCTTGACAAAATAGGTTAGAGAGATTAAACTAACGGGCGAAAGTTAAACGGCACTAACTTTGAGATGGCGAATTGCGGATCGCCGCGATGAGAAAAGTGCCAGACCAACAGCATGCGGAGGGATAAATAATGATGCCGCTTACACTGGCGAATGCCGGAGAAGAAAATACCATCCTCAAAGTCGGCGGGAGCGCTGAAGTCAAAAAGCATCTCGAAGATCTCGGCTTTGTGGCCGGGGGCACGGTGAGTATCGTGTCGTCGCTCGGCGGGAACGTGATCGTCAAGGTCAAGGAAGCCCGCGTTGCCATTAGTGAAGAAATGGCGAGAAAAATCATGGTTTGAGCAATTTTTCAAATAAAAGGAGAGAGATTATGAAAACACTGCGTGAAGTCAAGATTGGCGAGACCGTCAAAGTCGTCAAGCTCCATGGCGAGGGCCCCGTCAAGCGCCGTATCATGGATATGGGCATCACCAAGGGCACTGAGGTGTTCGTGCGCAAGGTCGCGCCCCTGGGCGACCCGATGGAGGTCACCGTGCGCGGCTACGAGCTGTCGCTGCGTAAGGCGGACACCGAAATGATCGAAGTTGAATAATTTATTTCTACATAAGTTAAGGAAACTTAACAAGAAGGAGCAGTAAGAAACATGGAAAAGCAGATCAAAATTGCCCTTGCGGGCAACCCCAACTGCGGTAAGACGACGCTGTTTAACGCCCTGACCGGTTCGAACCAGTTCGTCGGCAACTGGCCTGGCGTCACCGTGGAAAAGAAGGAAGGTAAGCTCAAGAAGCACGATGACGTGGTCATCATGGACCTTCCCGGTATTTACTCCCTGTCCCCCTACACGCTGGAGGAAGTCGTCGCCCGTAACTACCTCATCACCGAGCGTCCCGACGCGATCCTGAACATCATCGACGGCACGAACCTCGAGCGTAACCTGTATCTCACCACCCAGCTCACTGAGCTCGGCATCCCCGTGGTCATCGCCATCAACATGATGGATATCGTCCGCAAGAACGGTGATGAGATCAACGTCAAGGAGCTCTCCCGTGAGCTTGGCTGCGAGATCATCGAGATCTCCGCGCTCAAGGGCGACGGCGTCATGGACGCTGCCGAGGCTGCCATCCGCGCCGCCAAGGGCACCAAGACCGTCCCGATGCACACCTTCTCCGGCCCTGTCGAGCACGCCATCGCCCACATCGAAGAGGCGGCCGTGCACTCCATGCCGGAAGAGCAGCAGCGCTGGTACGCGATCAAGATCTTTGAGCGCGACGACAAGGTGCTCGCAAAGCTCAGCATCCCCACCGAGACGATGAACCACATCGAAGAGGACATCAAGGCGGCGGAGACCGAGCTCGACGACGACGCCGAGAGCATCATCACCAACGAGCGCTACATCTACATCGCCCAGCTCATCAAGGGCTGCTACAAGAAAAAGAGCAGCGAAAAGCTCTCCACCTCCGATAAGATCGATAAGGTCGTCACCAACCGCTGGCTGGGCCTGCCCATCTTCGCAGTCGTGATGTTCCTTGTTTACTACATCGCCATGGTCGCCGTGGGCGCGCCCGCGACCGACTGGGCAAACGACGGTGTGTTCGGCGATGGCTGGCACCTGCTGGGCATTGGCTCCGCCGCCTATGGCGACGCGAGCGATGAATACACCGCCGCCTCCGAGACTGTCAACGCTTTCGCGGGCATCGACACGGGCGACGAAGAGCTTGACGCCGACGCGGCGCTCGAAGAGCTCAAGGCCTTCCAGCCCACCGAAGACACCGCCACCGTTGACGTGGAAGATGAAGAGACGCTCGCCATCAACGAAATGACCGCCTACTATGACGCCATCCCCGATGATGCGGACGAAGATTCCACCGTCGGCATGACCTATGTGGATGCTGTCAGCTACTTTGAAGAGAATGGCTTTGACGAGCCCGACCCGGCAGACTATGGCGTATGGGTCCCGGGCGTGCCCGTTCTGATCGGCGATGCGCTTGACGCCGCCGGTACGGCTGACTGGCTCAACGGCCTGATCCTCGACGGTATCGTCGCCGGTGTCGGCGCGGTGCTCGGCTTCGTGCCTCAGATGCTGGTTCTGTTCCTGATGCTCGCCTTCCTCGAGGCCTGCGGCTACATGGCCCGTATCGCCTTCGTTCTCGACCGTATCTTCCGCAAGTTCGGCCTTTCCGGTAAGTCCTTCATCCCCATGCTCATCGGTGTGGGCTGCGGCGTTCCGGGCGTCATGGCCTCCCGTACCATCGAAAACGAGCGTGACCGCCGTATGACGATCATGACCACCACGTTCATCCCCTGCGGCGCCAAGGTTCCGTTCATCGGCATGATCGCCGGCGCCCTCTTCGGCGGCAGTGCCTGGGTCTCCACCTCCGCTTACTTCATCGGTATGGCAGCCATCATCATCTCCGGTATCATGCTGAAGAAGACCAAGATGTTCTCCGGTGATCCCGCTCCGTTCGTCATGGAGCTGCCTGCCTACCACTGGCCGACCCTCGGCAACGTGCTGCGCAGCATGTGGGAGCGCGGCTGGTCGTTCATCAAGAAGGCCGGTACCATCATCCTGCTTTCCACTATCTTCGTGTGGTTCACCACCTACTTTGGCTGGGTCGACGGCACGTTCCAGATGCTCTCTGAGGATCAGATCGACTCCTCTATCCTTGCCAAGATCGGCAACCTGATCGCCTGGATCTTCATCCCGCTCGGCTGGGGCAACTGGCAGGCGACCGTCGCCTCCATCACCGGTCTTGTCGCCAAGGAGAACATCGTCGGTACGCTCGGTATCCTCTACGGCGGCGGTGACCTGAACGTGTACCAGAACATCGCGGCGGCCTTCACCGGCATCACCGGTTATTCCTTCCTGGTGTTCAACCTGCTGTGCGCTCCGTGCTTCGCGGCCATCGGCGCGATCAAGCGTGAGATGAACAACGCGAAGTGGACATGGTTCGCCATCGGCTATCAGTGCGGCTTTGCTTACCTCATTGCCCTGATGATCAATCAATTCGGCAACGCCTTCACCGGCAGCCTGAACGTCATCGGCCTGATCGCGGCCATCGTTGTCCTCGCCGGTATGATCTACATGCTCTTCAAGCCCTACAAGGAAGCTACCAAGCTGAGCGTCAAGCACTGATCCCTTAACCCCGATACCCTGCGAAAGGAGTGATTTCCATGTTGAACTGGGTTACCGCAAACCTGTCGACGATCATCGTCTCTGCTATCCTGCTTGCCATAATCATTGCTATCTCCACCTATCTTATCCGGCAGAGAAAGAGGGGAAGAAACTCCTGTGGCTGTAACTGTGCACACTGCGCTATGCACGGCACTTGTCACAGTAAGCAGCATTAAATAGCACAGGAGACGCGGGACTTATCCACCCGCGTCTCCTGCGCCGTATGAATGGAAATGATCTTAACATGTACGAAACCAAAGTGAAGATCGACGGCATGATGTGCGGCATGTGCGAATCGCACATCAACGACGCCATCCGCAACGCGTTCTCCGTGAAGAAAGTCTCCGCCTCCCACTCCAAGGGCGAAGCGGACATCATCAGCGAAGAGCCCATCGACGAGGCGAAGCTGCGCGAGGCCATCACCAAGACCGGCTATGACTTCGTCTCCATGACGAGCAAGCCGTATGAAAAGCACGCCCTGTTCGGCTTTTTGAAGAAGTAAAAGACAAAATGAAAGGCACGGCTTTTGCCGTGCCTTTTTTTGACTTAGTTCTGCGCTTCGGCGCGCTTCCTGCGGTGCGGGCTTTTCAAAAAGTCGACGAGCTTTTGCTCCATGCGGGAGAGCTGCTGCGATTTGAGCGTGATGAGATAGATCGTGCGCTTGAGCGCGCTTTTGTCCATCTCGAAGGCGAGCAGCGTGCCGTTTTGAACCTCCTGCTCCACGGCGAGCGCCGAGAGCACGGCAACGCCCACGCCGCCGGAGACCATCTGCTTGATGGCCTCGGGATCGTCCACGCGCGCCACGACATGCAGCATATCGTGGGAGAGGCCGAGCGTGCGCAGATAGTTTTGCAGGCTCGTGTCCGTGCCGGAGCCCTCTTCGCGCGAGACGAACGGCTCTTCGAGCAGCAGTTCGCGGCCGTAGACGCCGCGCTCTCTGAGCATGCGGTAGTGCTCGTTGTTCGGCGCGGCGAGCACGAGCCTGTCGTCGTAGAGGGGGAAGTAGTCCACATTTTCCGGCTCACTGACCGCGCCGACAAAGCCGACGGCGATCTGGCCGGATTTAAGCATCCGGTGCACCTGCTCGCTGTCGCCGCGGCGCAGAGAGTAGCGGAACTCCGGCTCGCGCTTCAAAAACGCGGCGAGGTAGCCCGGCACCAGATACTGCCCCGGCACGGTGGACGCGCCGAGCGCGACCACGGGGGCGCTGTCCGCGTCGGAGAACAGCGTGCGCAGCGCGGCGCAGTCATTCAGAATGCGCCTTGCGATGGGGTAGACCTGTTCGCCCTCCTTCGTCAAGCGAACATGGCGGCGGTTGGAGCGCACAAAGAGCTCCTTGCCGAGCGCCTGCTCTAAAAGAGAAATGTGCGCGCTCACGGTGGACTGGTTGAAGAACAGCTCCTCCGCCGCACGGGTGAAGCCGCCGTATTCCACAACGGCGACAAAAATTTCAAGCTGCTTGAGGCTGATATCGTTCATAAGACGGGTTTCCTCCGGAATGTCGTTCTACTTTGAAAAGAATAATATGAGAGGACGAAAAAAGCAAGGCGTTTCATCGCTTTTTTCAATGATAAACTGTATTTTATGAAATACAGGCGATGGATCATGCGCTCTTGCAATTTGCGGGGGAGTTTGGTATCATGGCAGGCAGATCAAAAGAAAAACGGCGGTGATGATAAGATGAAAACAGCGCTTGTGACGGATGGAAAATACCGCTCGTCCATCGCGGCGGTGCGTGCGCTGCACCGCGCGGGCTACCGCGTGGTCGTGACGCAGACAAGGGCGGACGTCAAGAGCGCACCCGCAGTGTCGGTGTCGAAGTCCTGCGATGATTTCCGCTGGATCGACGGCGCGTGCGCGGATGCGGATTACGCCGAAAAGCTGCTGAGCGTACTCAAAGAGTATGAGCATCCGGTGCTATTTTGCGTCGGCGCGGTGACGCTTAACACCGTCGCCGCCCGTCGGGAGGAGTTTGCCGCGCTGGCGAACTTCCTCATCGCGCCGAAGGAGACGCTCGACGCGCTCAACGACAAGGAGAGCGTGCATCAGCGCGCGCTGGAGCTTGGCATTTCTGTGCCGCGCGAGTACGACGGCACGCCGGAGAGCTATCCCGTCGTCGTCAAGCCGCACTGCGGGGAGAAGTTCGGCCTCAAGGCCGCCGACCGCTATGCCGTGGCGAATAACGAGGCGGAATTCGACGCCATCATGGAAAAGATGCAGCGCTACGACCCGAGCCCCATCGTGCAGCAGAAGATCACGGGCGCGGGCGCAGGCGTGAGCCTGCTGCTCGGCCGCGAGAGCGAGCTGCTCGGCGCGCTGTGCCACCGCCGCGTGCGCGAGTATCCGATCACAGGTGGGCCGTCGACCTGCTGCGAGAGCTTTTATGATGAAAAGATGATCGACGAGGCTTGCGAACTGCTCAAGTCGTTTCACTTTACAGGCCTTGCCATGGTTGAGTTCAAAGGGGACTGTATTTTGGAAGTCAACCCCCGCGTGTGGGGCAGCTTCCCGATGACGGAGGCGGCGCAGAGTCCCATCGTCGCGCACTACGCGCAGGCCGCGCAGGGCGGGCAAGTCACCTACACGGCGAAGGACTACCGGACGGGTGTAAAAATGCGCTTTTTCCTCAACGACACGGTCGCTGCACTGAGCTATCTGAAGGCGGGCCGCGTCAAGGAGGGCCTGCGCGGTCTCGGCGATTTCTTCACGGCGAAAGAGGCCTTGAGCGCCAAGGGCGATGGCAAGGTCATGCGCGCATACCTTAAAAAGAGTCTGTTTGAGCGCTGAGAAGGGGGAGAGGATCATGGAGCTGCGGCTCGATCTGCACATTCATTCCGAGCGGTCGTTCGACGGCTGCATGAGCCTGAGCGAGATCGTTGCGCTTGCGCGCGAGCGCGGGCTGAACGGTGTCGCCATCTGCGACCACGACCGCGTGCTGGACGAGGTTCCGGAATTCGACGATTTTCTCGTCATCCCCGCGACCGAGGTTTCGACCGAGCGCGGGCATCTGCTGGGTCTCTTTGTGAGAGAACCCATCGAAACGAGGAAGTTTTCCGAGTCGGTCACGGCCATTCACGCACAGGGCGGGCTGGCGGTCATCGCGCATCCCTTTGAGCACAGCACAGACGCGAACCGGCTCGACGATGTGATGAGCCGGCTTGACGGCGTCGAGATCTGGAACAGCCGTGCCGACCGCAAGAACAAAAGCGCCAACGCCATGGCGCGCGAGCTGGCGCAAAAATGGAAAAAGCCCGTCACTGCGGGCAGCGACGCACATGTGCCAGAAGAGGTCGGCGGCGGCGTGACGGTGCTGGAAGCGGACGAGCTGTCGCTTTCCGCCGTCAAGGCAGCGCTCCTGCGGGGCGCGAAGCAGGTCGAAGGCCGCCGTGGCCGCGCAATGTGCGTAGCGAGAAGCCAGAAGACCAAAAGAGAGAAGACAAACGCAGGCGTAAAAAGACGAGTAAATGGAATGCTCTTTACAGTAAAATGCGCCTTGCAGGACTTTACCACCAGGGAGGATGGATGGCATGTCATGGATCGTTAAACTCGGCAAAAAGGGAAAGAAGATCGTCAAGAAGATCATCACGCCCGCGGAAAAGCACTACGTCGGCTACACGCGCCGCATCGAGCGCGTGAAGACGGGCGAGCGCATCTGCGCGATGACGTTCGACGACGGCCCGATGGGCCTTCCCGCATCGCCCGACCGATTTGAGGGCAAAACGCTGACGGATGTGCTGCTCGACACGCTCGCACAGTACGGCGCAAAGGGCAGCTTCGACGTCATCGGCGACACGAGCGAGAACTACCCCGACGAGGCGGGCAAGCTCGGCAGCGCGGCGTGGGGCGGCGTCAAATTCGACCACTACCCCGATATCCACTGCGACGACAAGGGCGGAGCCGTGCACAACGACCGCCTGATCCGCCGCATGCTCGACGAGGGCCATCAGATCACAAACCACGGCTACCGCCACATCATCTTCGGCAAGAAGCCGTTTGTCTACGGCGCGCGCGAGTACCTGCCTGGCTTTGACGCCGCGGTCGCGGACCTGACGCGCCTCGACACGCTGATGCGTGAGTGCTACGGCTATACGCTCACACTCGCGCGCCCGCCGCACTATGTCGACAAGATGGCGGGCGGCTTCACGAGCTACGACGTCTACGAGCGCATGGGGTACCAGTATATGGCCGCGTCGTTCGATGGCGCGGGCTGGCTGCCCTCGACGCATGAGGACCCTGAGGCGGCGCTTCAGGCGGAGATCGACGCGATGGTCGAGCCGATGCGCAAAGCGCTCGAAAAGGACCCGGACTTCTTCTGCGGACAGATCATCTTCCAGAAGGACGGCTACAACATGGCCAAGCGCACGCCGGTCGCGTTTGCGCTGGGCAAGCAGCTCGCGCTTCTTAAGGAGTACGGCTACCGCGTTGTCAGCGTGGGCGAGCTGATGGAGGAGAGTCCGTTTACGGATGTCGGGCGCGACGATCCGCTGTTTGAAAAGCTCGTCGCGCTTGCAAAGACGCGAGCCATCGTCTTCACGGACAACAAGCTGCGCCTCGACGATAAAATGACCGTCGGCGAACTCGCGATGCTGCTCGCGCCGCGCGACGAGGCCCTCTCCCGCCGTGTCGCCCAGCTGCGAAAGACCGGCAAGGCCGGCCCCTACGACGGCGCAATGTCCTACTGCCGCGAAAACGGTCTCATCGATGCGAGCGCCAAGGCCGAGGACGCTGTCACAAAGCTGCCGGACGTCATGTTTGGCAAGGCAACTGACTTTACAAGAAGAAACGTCTACGCGGCGTATAAAATGGAAGAATAAAATGGCCTCAAGTACCTCCGCTACATGGCGGAGGTATTTTTTTCTCCTCGTCCACATAGGCTATGGCAGAAATGGACGGGAGGCGGGCGGCATGAAGAAGCGGCGGCAGTGGACAACATACAGCGGGAGCGGGAAGCGCGTTGCGCCGCGAACGCGCACATCGCGCGTGTCTCGCGGCAAGGAAATGGGAGTGCCGCGGCTTTGGGTGCAGCTCATCGTCTGCGGGGCGCTGTTTGTGGCGCTCATTGGCCTCAAGCTGCTGATGCCGGGGAACTTAAGCGCGCTGCGCGGGACGCTGGGGCAGTGGCTGGTGCGCGACGCGGACTTCATCTCGGCGTTTTCTGCGGTCGGGCGTGCGGCATCCGGCGAGCAGGACTGGGGCGATTCGCTGTCGGAGGCCTATGTCGCGGTGTTTGGCGGCGAGAGCAAGGCGCAGGAGGTCTCGGGCAATCTGATCGGCATGACGGTCTCGGAGCAGGACGTCTCCGACCTCACGAGCGCGCGGGAGCTGCCCGCACTCGCCGTGGGCGAGCAGCGCATTTTAGGCTTTTCGTGCACGGCGCCGCTGTCCGGCACGGTGACATCGCCGTTCGGCTGGCGCGACGACCCGAACGGCGCGGGCGAGTGCTTCCATTACGGCATGGACATCGCGGGCGAGGAGGGCGCCTCTGTCGCCTGCTTTGCCGACGGCACCGTCGGCACGGTGGGGGAGAGCAATATCCTCGGCAACTATGTGACGGTCAACCACGAGGGCGGATTTTCAACGCTCTACGCCCATTGCAGCGCCATCACCGCGAGCGCGGGACAGAGTGTCAAAAAGGGCGATGCGATCGCTAAAGTTGGCTCGACCGGCAACGCCACGGGCTCGCACCTCCACTTTGAGGTGCACGACGGGGAAGAGTATCTGAACCCCGTTTACTATGTGGTTCCCTGAACGCGGGCTCCACGTTTCGTGGAGCTTCTGGCTGCTCATTCTGCTCGCGGCCATCGTGAGTCCGCTGACGATCGTGCTCTCGATTTTGCTGGCCGCCGCGCTGCACGAGTGCGGGCATCTTCTGGCGCTGCGGGCATTCCACGTGCCCATCGAGGGGCTGCGTCTCAGCGCGTTTGGCGCGGTGCTGCACGCGCGCGGAGCGCAAAGGCTCTCTTACGGGCGTGAGCTTGTCGTCACGCTCGCGGGCTGCGGCATGAACCTCGTCTGCGGCGTTCTGACGGCGTGGTTTTCGCTGCACTATGTGTGGGTGGAGGGCTTCGTCTTCGCTGGCGCGCACATTCTGCTCTGCGCGTTCAACCTGCTGCCTATCCCGCCGCTCGACGGCTCGCACGCGCTGAATCTTGCGGTCTCGGCGTTGTTTGGCCCGCTCGTGGGCGACGCGGTCGCGGCGCTTGCGGGCGTTCTCTGTTCACTCGCGCTGCTGGGCGGGGCAGTGTATCTCTATGTGCAGACGCGCGGCGGCGCGCTCGTTATTTTTGCCGCACTGGCACTGCTTTTAAGCGCGCTCAAAGAACTGAGACTTGCGCGTCGCGCAATAAAAGTGTAGAATAGCCGAAAATGGATGTTTGTGCCCATTTTCGGCTTTTTATTTTTGCTTACTTCAGAGGAGAACTTTTGTGGATAAGAGATTGGAACGCATTTTGCCCCGCGTGCAGAAGCCCGCACGCTATGTCGGCGGGGAATTCAACGCGATCATGAAGGACAAGAGCAAGGTCGACACGCGCGTCGCCTTCTGCTTTCCCGACACGTATGAGATCGGCATGTCGAACCTCGGCATGCGCATTCTGTACGGTGTGATGAACAATATTGAGGGCGTGTGGTGCGAGCGCTGCTTCGCCCCCTGGGGCGACATGGAGCAGGAGATGCGAAATGCGAACATCCCGCTCTACGCGCTCGAATCGTTTGACCCGATCAAGGATTTTGACATCATCGCCTTTTCCATTGGCTATGAGATGGCGTTCCCCGCGATGGTCGACATGCTGGACTTAGCAGGCGTGCCGCTGCACGCGAGCGAACGCACGGCGCTCACACCGCTCGTTGTCGCGGGCGGCACGGCGATGTACAACTGCGAACCCATCGCGGATTTTATCGATCTTGCTCTTATCGGCGAGGGCGAGGAGATGGATGTCGAGCTCATCGAGCTGCACCGTCAGGCGCGGCGAGAGGGCTGGAGCAAGCACGAGTTTCTCGTGTGCGCCGCGCAGATCCCGGGCGTCTATGTGCCGAGCCTTTACGACGTTGTCTACAACGACGACGGCACGGTCAAGTCCATCACGGCAAACGAGGGTGCGCCCAAGGTCGTCCTAAAGCGCATCATGCGGGACATGGACAAGGCCTACTATCCGACCAAGACCATCGTTCCCTCGACCGAGATCGTGCAGGACCGTGTGTCGCTCGAACTGTTTCGCGGCTGCATCCGCG
>ENA-OPVL01001265-OPVL01001265.1-human-gut-metagenome-genome-assembly--contig:-NODE-1265-length-15648-cov-2.114410_pt1 | contig 15648 bp, 13 predicted proteins | sample MGYA00241496_ERZ501984 | MGnify/ENA primary metagenome ERZ501984 (study PRJEB25962, sample SAMEA2042986) | human gut metagenome | biome: human gut; feature: human-associated habitat; material: faeces... | reverse complement strand
GCTGAACGTCCTGAAGCTGCTACTAAAACAACCTCAAACCAAGGATGATTCTCAAGTAATGTTATAAATCTCTGTCCTACCATACCTGTACCGCCAAGGATACCAACTCTTAACTTATCGCTCATTTTTAACTCCTTCAATATGTAAAATCTAAAAGACACTTCCCTCTGTTCTGTCTTTCTGCGACGGACATTTGTTTTTGTGTCTAAGAAAATATATCACAGCCTATAGGATAATGCAAGCCATTTTTAAATATTTTAAGATTTTTCTTAATAAAAATATATTTTTTTATGTAAAAATGAAAAAGCCCCGGCAGTTAACCGGAAGCTTTTTCTGGAAATATTAGGAGAAGTAAATTCTTATAAACTTATTTATCGAATGTCTTCTTTCTCTTTAATTCAACACATGCAATTCCTGCTGTTAATGTCATTGCAGCAATATACCATACCATATGGTATGAATCACCTGTCTCAACACCATTATTGTCTGATACCACTGGATCTGTAGCTGGCTGCTCTGCCGGTGTCTCTGGTTTAGCAGGCTGCTCTGGTGCTGGATTCTCTGGTTCACCCGGTGTTGGATTCTCTGGTTCACCTGGTGCTGGATTCTCTGGTTCGCCCGGTGTTGGATTCTCTGGTTCGCCTGCAGATGTAATCTCCTTACCATCAACAACAAGCTTAACATCTGAAAATGTCACATCAGCACTTCTTGCAACATACATTCCAACATATACATATTCTGAATCTACAGAAGTTAATTTAAAATCAAAACCACCTGTAATAGTTTCTTCATTACCAAATGTACATGCATAACCATCTGTATTACTTTCGATTTTAAGGTTATATGTCTCACCAGCCTTAATTTCATTAGCACATGTTCCGCCCTGTGTAAGAGCGCCACTCTTTCTTGCAAAACAGTTCCATACAGAATCTTTCTTAGTAAGCTTAAGTGGACCAGCTGCAACATAGTCACCCATTGTACTGTTAATATACTGATCTACATACATATCATCTCTTGCCATAAGACCGAATGATACCTGATCATTAGATGTAAAACTGTTTACAGTCGCCTTTGCTGTAATTGTAAAATTACTGTTTGCTGGAACTCTGTAATAATACATAGCAATTCCATCAGCAGTACTTGCTATCTTTCCTGCTCCATTAACAGCAATATTAATATTACCATTGTCAAGACTCTCAAGCTTAAATTTAGATGCTATCTTATCATTGCCGCCAACATTTCCAAATACAGTTCCCTTAAAGATTCCTGCATTAGCCCATAATTCGCTGTCTTTTAAATCATTTGAATATTCTGACTCTTTATAATCAGGATTAGACTTTAAAACATCACTCTTAGTTGGTGCTTTAGCATCAATAATATGCTCTGCAAGTCCTGCTACATTAAGTTCCTTAATTGTCTTAGTAACAAGATATGCATTATATGTTCCGCCCCAGATATTAGTATGCGTATTGTCTACACTTTCTGGCTTTGATGATGTCCATGCATGTAAATTAACTGTCTCGGCTGCTCCTAATGAATCATATAATTTCTTAGTAAGAGAAGTCATATCAACCACTGGAACATTAAGATCTTTTCCAAGATTAATGATTGCCTGTGGATAACTTCCTCCTTCAAACTCTCCTGAAGCAGCTGTAACATGAAGCTGACTGTCAGACCAGTTGCCATCAGCAGTTCTTCTTACAATCGGTGTACATAAAACAACTGTTGTTCCTGCTGCCTGTGCTGGCTTTATATAATTCTCATATAAAGAATAAGCAAATGAACCTGCTGTTTTATAATCTCCATTAGGGTTAGTATATCTTCCGCTCTCCGCTTTTTCATCATTGTGGCCGAAACCAACAAGAAGAAAATCTCCCTTTTTCATTCCAGCTATAAGCTCACCATACTCCTTATCCGCTGTATAGCTTGTTGAACTTCTTCCTGATAAAGCAATATTCTTTACCTCAAAAGTTCCATCCAGATACTTATCAATCTGTGTTCCCCATCCATATCTAGGATAATAATAATTGTCTGTGAAAGCACTGACTGTCGAATCTCCCACAATCCAGACAACAGGCTTTGATGAATCTGATTCCTCAGCTCCTGCAAATGTTCCAAATCCAAAGCTCATAACAAGCAAAAGGATTGCACTAAGCAGACAACTGATCAGCCTTCTATTTTTGTTTTTCATAACAAAGACCATTCCTTTCTTTTATTTGTTCAAATTGTAAACTATGAACCTATGTCAAGGTCAAGTCTTTGTGTATATTTTACCATAAAATGTTTTTGCAAAAAAATCCCCGCACTATGTGCGGGGAAATTCTCAAAATATTAATACGCTATACCATTAGATACTTCTACATAATAAATATTAACTCCACCAGATTCTGATACAATATAATATTCACCTGCCTCATCTAATCTGAATGATACTGACTTAAGTGAAGAACCAGGTATCTTAGCTGTACTTGTTACATCATTACCATTCTTATCAATAATCTTAATAAGTCTGCTTGTATCTGTATCTGAGCTTGTTGCATATATCTTTACCTTAGATTCACCTGCTGTCTTAAATGCAATAGCTCTTGCAGATTCGCTTCCTGCACCGCCAAGCTTGATTCTCTTTGTAAAGCTGATATTCTTGTAATCCTTATTGCTCTTATCAACCGTTACAGTCTTTTTGCTTGTTGCAACAATCTTAAGACCATCAACTACAGTTGAACTCTTAATCTTTCCTGTTGAAACATCATTAGCATTAAGAATTAATTTTTCACCCTTTGTTGATACTGAAGAAGCTTCTGTTGCTTTTGTTGGAGCCTGTGTAGCCTTTGTTGGAGTCTGTGTCTCCTTTGTTGTTGCCTCTGTCGCCTTAGTTGGAGCCTGTGTCTCCTTTGTTGTGCCTTCAGTAGCTTTAGTTGTTTCCTGAGCCTTTGTTGTCTCTTCTGGCTTAGTTACCTCAGATGATGAATTCTTTGAAGATACACTAATCATCTGATTAGCAACATTGAATCTTGCTCCCATTGAAGCATAGCTTCCTGTTGTCTCATAAAGGCTGTTCATGTTAATTGTTCCATCAGCATTTCTAAGCTGTTTATCTATATTTTTGCTCATATCGATTGCATTAACAGTGTTCTTAAACATTCCAGCTGTCTTAGCAGGGTCAGTTACAACAGTTCCCTTCTTATCTCCACTTACTAAAGAAGTAAACAAAGAGCCTGAAAGATTATAATACTTACCTGAATTGTAATATATTGAATCAGCCATTTTACCAGTAAACTTATCTGAATCAATTGCACCAGCTGATACAAGTCCCTTAAATATTGCTGCACTTGATGTTCTGTAACATAAGAAGTTACCCTTCTTAGCATACTTTCCATTGCCCCATGCTGTAACATTTACAATTGTAAGACCTGTTGGGTTATTATTATCTGTAAATCCTGTTGCACCATTGTCAAATGACAGACAATTCATTACATTATGTGGAGTTCCAACACCTGAACCACCAAGCTTAAATCCATTCATATCTCCATTAGCATAATGAACACCATTAGATAATGTTCCGTTGTTAAATGCAACGCAATTTCTTATTGTAATTACACCTATAGGACCTGTTGCACTCTTTGCAAATAAATCCCATCCATCATCTGAGTTGCTGTATGATATGCATCCGTCAAATACATTACCTTCACCACATGTAAGCTTTGCAGCAAATCCATCTGCATTCTCACCTGTACCGCCCTGGTCAGGGAAATCACAGTTATCATGTGATGTACAGTTGATAATCAGGTTATTTGATGGTCATAAATCTTTAGTAGCAGCTGTTGTGTCATATCTTGAAATCTGGAGTCCTGAATCTCTGTTTGCTTCAAATACACATTTTTCAAAAATGTTGTTATTACCAGCAAGTAATACTCCGTTATCTCCAGCACCATAGAAATTAATTCCCTGGAAATACCAATAATCTCCATCTACAACTACACCTCTGTTAGCTCCGTCAAGCTTCTGTGCTGAGAAATCAAACTTAACTTCCTTGCCACTTTCAGCCTTTACAATAATATAAGAGCCTGATTTTCCATTCATGGCATTATTAATTACAATTGTATCAGAGAACTTATATGTTCCCTCTTTTACAATAATTACATCACCAGCCTTAGCTGAACTGATTGCATTAAGAATTTCATTTGAAGATGATACATACTTTGCATTCTTGAAATCTGCATCTTTCTTCTTACTGATATCTGTATACGCACCTGAATAAGAAAGGCTTGTCTTATCATATGATGTTGTTGCATCTGAACCCGTTGTTTCCTTTTCAGTTGCCTTTGTTGCGCTTTCTGTTGATTTAGTTGTTGCCTGTGTTGCTTTTGTTGTTGTCTGTGTTTCCTTAGTTGTTGCCTGTGTAGCTTTTGTTGTACTCTCTGTTGCCTTAGTTTCTTCTGTTGTTGGATCTGGTGAAACAATCTTTGCATTAGTACCACCTACAGAAACAAGGTCTGTATTCTTGTAATTAGTAACTGTTGCCTTTAATTCCTTATCTATGGCATATACAGAATCATCTTTATCAGAGAATGTCCATGGAATTACTCCACCGCCAAGGCTTCCTGCTCCCTTTGCAGATGTTACTACTGAAGGTACATCTTCTGCATTATTAAGGCTTCCTGATTTAACCCCGAGATCCTTAGTTGTATCAAAGTTATCATAAGATGTTCCACCTGCTACAGTCTTATATGAAGATGGAACTTTCTCATCTGCTGACTTTGCAAGGTATGCATCAAATGATGTAGCATTTGCAGAATCACCGGTTTCTGAAACAGCATTTGCATAGATAATCTTCTGTGCGCCTACGATAACATTTCCTGATGCTTTAATGATACCACCGTTCTCACCTGAGAATGTACCCTCACCAAGTGCATCTGTTCCCTGATTAGATGAAAGCATTGGATTCTTGCAGTTTCTGAAATAGTTATTCTGTATGAATAATGAAGAACCCATTGTTGAACCAGCACCATACTTAGCATTGCCATCATAGTAGTTGTTATACATATGCACTGACATTGTTCTTACTCTTGCATGTCTTGAATCAGAGTGATCAAACCAGTTATGATGATATGTAATATAGTTAGGACCAGATTCACTCTTCATTCCACATAAAGAGCACTTACCTGAGTCATAAAAATGTACATATGAAACTGTTATATACTGTGAATTACCTTTAATGTCAATTGAACCATCACCCTTTGCCTGGTCAGCATCTCCACCTGCTTTACCATAGTACAGATCAACATTGTGAATCCATACATTGCAGTTTGCTGTATCGAGAGAAATACCATCATCCATGAAATTGATAATTGAGAAATTTCTCATCTCAACATTTCCTGCATTTCTTAAGAGGAAACCGAATCCATTGATTGTCGCATCATTTCCGATACCCTCTATTGTCATATTAAGATTTGAATAAGCACTAGCTCCTTTAATCTGTACTCCCTCAGATGAACTTGAAAACTTATCCATTGCAGCATCTGTAACACATCCGATTACACGGACATCAAGTGCTCTTGTTTCTATCCCCTTGCTAGCACTCTTTGTATATGCATCAATTATTGTCTGAAGACCTGTATATTCCTTCTCTCCCTTTGCCTCTTTTACTGATGCCTTAATAGTCTTTGCATTATCGTTAGTAACATAAAGAACAATTGCATCTTTCTTAAGTGTTCCATCCTCATTGTAAGCACCTGAACCTGTCTTATACTTTGATTCAGATGAAAATGCAAATCCGGATCTGTCATATGAACTTACATTAAGTGTCTTAGTAACCTGTGCTTTGTCAGTAACTTCCTTTCCGTTCTTTACAGGAACTACCTTAATAACATAGTCACCTGCCGCAAGTCCTACTGCATCAATCCTGTAGTAGTTCTTATACTTTCTGATAAGTTCATTGTCGATTCTTGCATAAGCAGAATCTGACTGACTGGCTTTCTTGATATATGCTGTATATCCTTCTGCCTGATTATCAATGGACCACTGTGCATATGCTGACTCTAACCATCCTGCCGCACCATCAATAAATTTTACTGTTCCAACATCTGCCTTCACTGTAAGAAGTGATGTAGGAATCACGATACTCACAACCATAACTAGTGCAAGTACCCATGCCCATTTTCTACGGGCTGCTTTGCTAATAATAGCTTTCATGTTTTGCTTTTCCTCCTCAATACATTAATTTGTGCATTTTGCTTTAACAAGCAAGGGGCTTGTGTCATTATATTAGCAACTTTTACTCAAAAAGTACATGTATGTTAAGTAGGAAATAGGTACCATATTCATAATTTTTATGTATTTCATGTGAAAATATGTTAAAAATATGTAAAACACCGTAGCACATTTGCTGGTAAGCTAATATGCCACGGTGCAGATTAAACATCCGGATATTCAAATATATATCTCTCATACCCATTAATTATCTTAGTATTCTCATTATACTCATATTCCTGCTTAAACTTCATCTGGTAGCTCTTATGGATATGACCATGGATAAAATACTTAGGCTTATATTTTTCCAACAGATAATTAAAGCCCTCAAAACCCTTATGCGGTTCGTCAGGCCCGTCACCTATTCCCGCTGCCGGAGAATGTGTAAGCAATATATCAAAGCCCTTATTCTTCTTTATCGAAAACCACATTTTATTAATCCTGCGGTTCATTTCTTTCTGTGTATACTGGTTCTTTCCCTTCTTATATCTTATAGAACCACCAAGTCCCATTATACGGACCCCCTTATACACATATATCTTATTCTCAATATTGATACATCCATCCGGTGGCTGTATCTCATAACAGTCATCATGATTGCCATGCACATAAAGAACAGGTACTTTTGTAAATGATGCAAGAAACGACAGATACTGGGGCTTTAAATCCCCAGCTGAAAGTATAAGGTCTATACCTTCCAGTTTCTGCTTTTCGAAATAATCCCATAAGTACTTTGATTCAACATCCGCTAACACAAGTATTTTCATTAATAATTCCCCAGCCACCACTGCAGGCAGCATGCTTTCTATTCTTCTTCTTTGATAACACCCTGAAGTGCCATTTTTAATTTAGCATTATCTGTAAGCTCATCATACCGAGGCAGTCTGCCAACCACATTATCAAGGAGCCAGTCCATAGTAATTATATGTTCCGGATCAATAAGTACTCCCTCTTCAACCCTTATATTACCCTGCTGATCCTTTAATTCACCCTCAAACACTCTGAACCTTGCTTCCTTAAGTTCTTTCTCAAAGAGCTTTACAAGTCTCTTAGTTGCTGATGGCAGACTCTCTGAATATATAAGATCAACAACTCCTGCTGACATTCCCCACCAGTAATTAAGTGCTTTTACATTATCTCCGTCCTCATCCTTACTCCATGAACCGCTCATAATGCTCTGGATAAGCTTTTCATAAAAAACTCCCCAGTGCCATACAGGCATAGCCAGATGCTTATCTGAATCACTTGCTTTATACAATCCAAATCTTCTCTTGCTCTTGCCCGGAGTAATCATATCCTGATTAGATATAATGCTTATATTCTTCTTAGCAAGATTTCCCTCAGAATCATTATCATTAATACTATTCCATTCAAGGTAAACCTTGGCTCTTGGATTAACAAACTTTACTCCCAATGCAAATGCATTAATATTCGCACACGCTCCATAAACCGGATTATCAGCTATATAACCAACATTATCATCATCAGCCATTGAGCCTGCAATAATTCCCGTTATAAACTTTGCTTCAAACATTCTCGCATAATATGACCTTATATATTTATGTGAAATATTAAGTGAACAATCAAGAATCTTTACTGACGGATGTGCTATTGCAGCTTTTAGTCCGGCCATACTCATTGCCGACGATGTCAGGAATATCAGGTCACAGCCTTTCTCTATAAGTCTGTTGATTGCTGCCTCATCACTCTGCTCCGGTATCACATTCTCCTCAACGTATGTCTCTATCTGGTCACCAAATGTATCATCAATATACTGTCTTCCAAGCTCATGTGCATAGCACCACTCTGAATCCTGCGGAGTCTTTTCATACACAAATCCGACCTTAAGCTTCTTAACTCCTCCCATTGGAAGCAGATAGCTTAATATATTCTTCTTAGGTGCTGCAGCTGGTGTCATCTTAAGTTCCACTTCGCTGTTATCATCAATAAGCTCGAATTCAGCCCATGTCTTGGCAACATTCTTTGCCATCTCAGACTTAGTCATTCTCTTAACAGCATCATATCCGTGAATGTGAATGAATCGTAAAAATGAATCTCCCGTCGGGAAATCGAACTTATCCCCTCCTCTTGATTCATAAGCAAGCCTGAAATTAAGATAGCACGAAACAAGGTCTTTCTTATCATCCTCATCCATTGGTTCTCCTGGTGTAATTCCAACCAGCTCCATAAGAGTTGTAAAACTGCCCTCTTTGCTGAAATATATATCGTTTAACTTAGTAGATTTATAAAAATCCATGAATTCATAATATATCTTAACATCAGGATCATCACTATACTTAGGTATCTTTCTTATAACCTGTGCACTTACTGTCACCGCCTTAAAATATTTAAGTACACTGACTCTTTTATTACCTTCAAGCACATAGAACTTATTCATGTACTCATATACTTTAATATCGTCTCTTATTCCCTCATTTACCTGACTGTCGCTAAGTGAAGCCCACTTTGCCGAAAATTCTGTTCCCCAGTCAAGTATAGGCATAAAGTTGTCTGCAAATGCTGTAGTTCTTCCTGCTGTACATGTTCCTACTACCAGCCTTAATGGAATCTGGTCACTTCCAAGACTGACTTCTCTGTCAATACTGCTTTCATCAATAATATCCTCCAGAACCGGAAGATATGGATAAGTACCCTTATTTACACACGCATGATATTCTTTTTTACCAATCTTTACTGCACTGAGATAATCCTGCACTGACATATCTTTTACCTTTCCTTTCTGTCTGCATTCTACCCTTTAATGTTCCTGTATGTAACATTTGCAGACCGCCATATCTTATTTATTTCTACTTACATATATAAAACTATCACATTTTCACCAAAAAATACACCTTAAAATTGACTTTTGTTAATTATGCTAGTATCTTATTCGATAGGCTTGAAATTTTTCTATATTTCGGGTCTGAATAAAATGCATGCAGATACGCATTTAAAGAAATGGAGTAACATATGAATATTGAATTTTCTAAAAGAGCTGAACGCTTTGGCAGCAACATTTTTAATATACTTAATGAAAAGAAGAACGACCGACTTGCACAGGGAAAGCCGGTATATAACTTTACTGTAGGGACTCCTGATTTCAAGCCTGATGAATCTGTTATGAAGGTTGTTTCAGATGCAGCACTTGATCCTGAGAATTACAAATACTCACTTGGTGATACTGATGAATTGCTTGTCGCTGTATGCAAATGGTACAAACGCCGTTACAACACTGTTATCACACCTGATGAAGTCACCTCTGTATTCGGAACTCAGGAAGGTATGGCTCATATTGCCCTTGCTTTGTGCAATCCGGGAGATTTATGCTTAGTTCCTAATCCGGGATATCCTATATTCGAGATTGGACCATTCCTGTGTGATGCTCAGATTGCTTATTACAATCTTCTTCCAGAGAATGATTATCTTATAGATTTTGATTCTATCGATGAAGATACTGCAAAAAAAGCCAAAATGATGGTTGTATCTTATCCACTGAATCCTGTATGTGCTACTGCACCTGACGAATTCTATGATAAGCTCATCGCATTTGCCAAGAAATATAACATCATTATTATTCATGACAACGCATATTCTGAGATTATATATGACGGACAGATTGGCGGCTCTTTCTTAAGTCACGAAGGTGCTATGGAAGTCGGAGTTGAATTCAACTCTCTTTCTAAGACTTATAATCTTACTGGTCTGCGCCTTTCATTTCTTATCGGAAACCGTGAAATCGTAAGCAAATTCAAAACAGTCCGCTCACAATTTGACTATGGAACAAGTCTTATATACCAGAAAGCTGCTGTTGCTGCACTTAACGGTCCGCAGGAATATGTCGCTGACAACCGTGCTGAATATGAGTTAAGAAGAAATGCTCTCGTAGCTGGAATTAAGAAGCTTGGACTTAAACCTGCTGATGTTAAAGGCACAATGTTTGTATGGGCTGCCATTCCTGACGGCTATACCAGTTCAGCTGATTATGTTATGGAACTTCTTAATAAGACTGGCGTTTTATGTACACCTGGAAGCAGCTTCGGAAGCCTTGGAGAAGGTCATGTAAGATTTGCCCTTGTACTTCCCCATGAAGAAATCGAGAATATATTTTCTAATCTGTAATTCACAAAAAAACATAATATACGTACAAAACCCCGTAACCTGCAAAACAGAATACGGGGTTTATATGTATCTTTGCTATTAACAATCACTGGTGATTAGCCACGAATCTTCTTAACAAGAGCAACAGCCTCTGCTGTCATATCCTTAATCTTGTCAAATTCTCCTGCCTTAATCATATCACCCTTAACCATCCATGAACCACCACAGCAGAAGATCTTATCGCATGATAAGAATTCCTCAAGGTTGGCTGTGTTGATACCACCTGTAGGCATGATTCTTACATTAGTGTAAGCTGCGCACATAGCCTTGATCATCTTAATTCCACCTGCAGCTGTAGCTGGGAAGAATTTAACTCTTGTAAGGCCTCTCTTAACAGCCTGTGCAAGCTCTGAAGGTGTAACGATACCTGGCATAACAGGAATGTTCTTAGAAATACAGTAATCAACGATTTCTGGATCAAATCCTGGGCTTACGATAACTGAAGCACCAGCTGCTACAGCTCTGTCAACCTGCTCTGTTGTAAGTACTGTACCTGCTGCAAGTACCATATCTGGATATGCTTCATGCATAAGACGGATAGATTCCTCAGCTGCTGCTGTACGGAATGTAACCTCTGCACAAGGAAGACCACCATCAACTAAAGCCTTAGCTAATGGAAGTGCATCTTTAGCATCATTCAATACTACTACTGGAATTACTCCAAGTTCTTCAAATTTGTCTGCAATATTGCTCATAATTATATAGACTCCTTTCATATTTTCCCAATCTCTGGGATAATTTTGTCCGCAAATATTCTATCACACTCTCAGCGCCATTACAAGCATTATAAATGTTGTTATTCCCTCAGCAACGGCATACGCAAGCCATACTCCTGTCATTCCAAAAAGTGCTGACATTACAAAAACTGCACCTAAAATCAGCACAAATCCTCTTGCCACAGAAACAACTGCCGCTTTAAACGCATCCTCTGTTGCACTGAATGCACCGCCACCTACAATATTAATTCCCGCAAAGAATATTCCAATAAAATATAACTTAACGCCTTCTGTTGCGTAAAGCCTTAACATTTCTGAACCTTCACTGTTAAACACTGCGACAAACTGTCCTGCAAATATAAACAATATACTATACATAACCGCTGCAAGTACCAATGCTGTTGTATATCCCATTCGTTTTAACTGTTTACATCCATCCTTGTCTCCCCTGCCGAAACAACTGCTTATAAGTGGCTGGCTTCCCTGTGCAACACCATTAAATACCGCAGTTGTGACAATTGCAATATTAGCCACAACTCCGTATGCAGCTACTCCAACATTACCAGCCAGCTTAAGAATTACGAAATTAAAAACAAGTGTAATAACAGCTGATGACATCTCTCCAACAAATGCCGATATACCAAGCTGGCACCCTGCCACAAGTTTTCTGACTGAAGGCTTACACACAACAAGCCTGACACTGCTTTTCTTAGAGAAGAAATGTATGCTGCATATTCCCATTCCGATAATCGGCGACAAAGCTGTTGCCAGTGCTGCACCTTCCATTCCCAGATTCATCGGGAACATGAGAATATAGTCAAATACTATATTAAACAAACTGCTAAAAAGTGTTGCACTCATAGCAATTCCCGGTGCTCCGTCATTTCTTACAAATGCATTAGTCACATAATTACACATAAACATCGGTGCAAAACACATGAATATCTTAGTGTAATTATTCCCAACTGCTACAATATGTTCATCAGCTCCTAGAACACGCATGATATCTGCCGAAAAGAATATTCCGGCAAAAACGAATATCATACTTGACAATATACACCATATTAATGCATTCCAGAAATAATCATCTGCATCTGCATCTTTTTTAATCTTACTGATTGCATATCTTATAGCTGAACCAACACCAATCATCTCACCAATTGAGAATATTATACTATATAATGGCATAACAAGATTTAATGCTGTAAGTCCGTCTGCTCCCTTTGCTATAGATATAAAATACGAGTCAGCAAGAACGTAGCATGAAAACCCTATCATTCCGAGAATATTCTGCGATACATATTTAGAAAAATTCTTTCTGTTTTCTTCCTTGCTCATCGAAATCTCCTTAATTAAATAATATAAGTTACAAAAACGGCTCCCGTTGGGAGCCGCATTTTACACACTATCATATCTCTTAGCGCAAAGCAATTACATGCCCATAATTATTTACTTAGTTCCGAAGATTCGGTCTCCGGCATCCCCAAGTCCTGGGCAGATATAAGCATCTGCATTAAGCTCTCTGTCAAGATGTCCAATGTATATCTGAACATCTGGATGTGCCTTATGAAGCTTTTCAACTCCCTCTGGGGCAGCTATGATACACATGAACTTAATCTGCTTTCCGCCAACCTTCTTTATCTGGTCAATTGCATCAACTGCCGAACCACCTGTTGCAAGCATCGGATCTGTTACAACAATAGTTCTTTCCTCAATTGGATGTGGAAGCTTGCAGTAATATGGTACCGGCTCATGTGTCTCTTCATTACGGTACATTCCAATATGTCCAACCTTAGCTGTTGGTACAAGTGAAAGTACACCAGGAACCATGCCAAGGCCTGCCCTTAAGATAGGAACAATTGCAAGCTTACGACCTGAAATCATAGGTGTCATACAAGTCTCAATAGGTGTCTCAATCTCTACATCTTCTGTTGGAAGATCTGATAATGCCTCAAAACCTTCAAGCATAGCTATTTCTTCAACGAGCTTTCTAAATTCATTAGTTCCTGTTTTCTTATCTCTAAGAATTGAAATCTTATGCTGGATAAGTGGATGTGTAAATATTGTTATATTCTTCTCATTCTCAAAATCCATCATTATTAAGTACCTCCAAATTATATAATATAATTACTCAATGTATTTACTCAGCCTCTTCTGGCTTTTCCTCATCAGAGTCTGTATTCATAACATAAACTCCACGGCTGCTGTCACCTGCTGGATTCTTACCGAATTCATAATCATTACCAGGTAATATAGCATTAAGAAGAATACCTGCTATAGCAGCAATTGCGAGTGCTGTAAGTGTTATAGATGTTCCACCGATTGTAAATGTAAGTCCATCACCGAAGCCTAAACCACATACAAATATAACACCTGCAATAATAAGGTTTCTTGACTTAGTAAGGTCAACCTTGTTCTCAACAACATTTCTTACACCGATAGCTGAAATCATACCATAAAGCATGAATGATACACCACCGATAATTGCTGTTGGCATGGTTGATATAACTGATGAAAACTTAGGTATGAATGAAAGTATAATTGCAAATACTGCTGCAATCCTGATTACTCTTGGGTCATATACCTTAGAAAGTTCAAGAACTCCTGTGTTCTCACCATATGTAGTATTAGCCGGACCTCCAATTGCACCTGCAAATGCTGTTGCAACACCATCACCGATAAGTGTTCTGTGAAGGCCTGGATCTGCTAAGTAGTTTTCTTCAACTGTAGCTGAAATAGCTGACATATCTCCGATATGCTCCATCATGGTCGCCAGTGCGATGGGCACGATGGTGAACACGGCGCTGATGAAGGTCTCGCTGCCGTCAATGGCGAACAGACCCATGGAATCCTTATGCAGGGGAATGCCGAACCAGGCGGCAGCACCGATGGCCTGGAAGTCAACTGCGCCGGTGACCAGCGCCACGGCGTAGGAAACCAGAACGCCGATCAAAATGGGCAGGATCTTGACCATGCCCTTGCCCCAGATGTTGCAGACAATAACGGTGCCCAGGGCCACAAAAGCCAGCAGCCAGTTGGACTCGCAGTTGGTGATGGCGGAGGGGGCCAGGATCAAACCAATAGAGATGATGATGGGGCCTGTGACCACCGGCGGGAAGAATTTCATAATGCGGCGGATGCCAAAGGTGGAGATGAGCAGGCTGACCAGCAGGTACAGAATGCCGGACAGCGCCACGCCCGCGCAGGCGTAGGGCAGCATTTTGGTATTGACAACGGTCAGGTTGCCGTCTGCGTCAGCCAGCATGGGGGCTACAATGGAAAAACCGCCCAGGTAAGCAAACGAGGAGCCAAGGAAGGCCGGGACCTTGCCCTTGGTGACAAGGTGGAACAGCAGGGTGCCCAGACCGGCACAGAGCAGAGTGGTGGAAACGCTCAGGCCGGTAAGCAGGGGCACCAGCACAGTTGCGCCGAACATGGCAAACATGTGCTGCACGCCCAGGACCAGCATCCGTCCGGTGCCGAGCTGCCGGGCATCGTAAATGCCCTTGGAATAATCGATCTTTTCACTCATAGAGAAGTTCTCCTTTCATCGCTGCTCAAAAAAAGAGGCATTGCCGCAGCAACGGCAGTGCCTCAATCTTCTGGAGCAGATTCAAAAAACGGGACCGGAAGGCAAAACACGCGCTCCGCAAAGTCGAACGAAACATTTTGCTCTCCCCTTCCCTGTCTGACTTTATAAAGTATACCAGAAACCATGCCCGGATGCAATCCGTTTGCCGCAGTTTCCCTCAGCTTTTTGGCCGGACATCTTGAAATATGCCCCTGTCCGCACTATAATATAACCTATTGAATTGATTTGTATTTCAAGAGGAATGTTATGATCTATCTGGATTATTCTGCAAACACCCCGGTGGATGCGCGGGTGTTGGAGCAGTTCTGTGCCGTGGAGCGCCGCTGCATCGGCAACGCCAACTCTCACCATCAGGCAGGCTCTGCCGCCAAGGCAGAGATCGATGCTGCCACCATCAAAATCGCCTCTCTGCTGGGCGTTCAGCCAGCAGAGATTATCTATACCTCCGGTGCCAGCGAGGCCAACAACTTTGCCTTAAAGGGGCTGGCCCGTCTCTCCCGCCATGCGGGCAGGCACATCATCTCCACTCCGCTGGAACATTCTTCGGTCAGCGGCACCCTGACGGCATTACAGGAGCAGGGGTATGAGATCGACCTGCTGGACGTGAAGCAGGACGGCACTGTAGATCTTGAGCACCTGAAGGATCTGCTTCGCCCGGATACCATCTGCGTTGCCATAACGCTGGTGGACAGTGAACTGGGCGTGGTGCAGCCTGTACAGGAGATCGCCGCCATCCTGAAAGCATACCCTCACTGTCACCTGCATGTGGATGCGACCCAGGCTGTGGGTAAGATCCCCGTTTCTTTTGAGGGCGTGGACACCATGAGCCTGACGGCCCACAAATTCTACGGACTGAACGGCATCGGCCTGCTGATCAAGCGGCGGAATCTGGCGCTGGAGCCTCTCATCCATGGCGGCGAGAGTACCACCATC
>ENA-OPVL01001249-OPVL01001249.1-human-gut-metagenome-genome-assembly--contig:-NODE-1249-length-15784-cov-2.577913_pt1 | contig 15784 bp, 14 predicted proteins | sample MGYA00241496_ERZ501984 | MGnify/ENA primary metagenome ERZ501984 (study PRJEB25962, sample SAMEA2042986) | human gut metagenome | biome: human gut; feature: human-associated habitat; material: faeces... | reverse complement strand
TAGGAAAAAATCTGATGTAAGGTCCTCAGCGTCCTGAGGACTTTTCACAATGTCAAGCATGATGTTATATATCACCTTGCCGTAGCATTGATAGATCTCCCTAAGCCCGTTTTTGTCATTTTTCAGGATCAGCTCCACCCTGAAATCGAACTCAGTGTCGGTCAAGTCTTTCACACCCCTCGATAACTTATATACGATTCTGCACGGGAGATTTTATGGCAAAATAGTATACAAATTTTACTTTTATTTTTTGTGCATTGATAACAAACTTATGTACAAACACGATTGTGCCGATAAGATATTTTAGCACATTAAAGTGCTTCTGTCAAATAAAAGAACACACCCCCGTCCATATGAACGAGGGTGTGTTCTTCGTGTGAAGATCTATGAGAAATTATTTGGAGAGGTCAATATTTCTTACAGCGTCCCTTACCTTTAGAACAAAGGTCGGAGAAACTGAAAGCTCGTCAATGCCCATTCTCAGGAAGGTTTCTGTGAGAGTAGTGTCAGCCGCAAGCTCACCGCATATACCTATCCATGCGCCGTTCTTGTGTGCATTCTCTGCGGACATCTCAATAAGTCTGAGTATAGCCTCATGGTGAGTGTCGCAGAACTGCTCTATATCAGGGTTCTGTCTGTCGCAAGCAAGGGTATACTGAGTGAGGTCATTAGTGCCAACGCTGAAAAAGTCCACAAGCTTTGCAAGCTTATCGCTTATGATAGCCGCCGCAGGGGTCTCTATCATGATGCCAAGCTCAACGCTGTCAGAAACTGTTATACCCTGTTCTTTAAGCTCAGCCTTGACTTCACCACACATAGCAAGGGCTTTTTCTACCTCTGAAACGCTTGTTATCATAGGGAACATTATGCCCAGATTGCCGTATACGGAAGCTCTGAAAAGCGCTCTGAGCTGAGTTTTGAATATCTCAGGTCTTGTAAGACAAATTCTTATTGCTCTGTATCCCAAAGCTGGGTTTTCCTCTTTTTTCAGACCAAAATAATCCACCTGCTTGTCAGCACCGATATCCAGTGTATGGATGATAACTCTTCTTCCGGCCATAGTCTCTGCCACAGTCTTATAAATCTGGAACTGTTCCTCTTCTGTCGGAAAATCAGTTCTCTCAAGATAGATGAATTCACTCCTGAACAATCCTATTCCTGCTGCATCATTAGCAAGAACTAACGCTATATCCTTAACATTACCAATATTAGCATACAACTTTATCTTTGTTCCATCAAGCGTTACATCTTCTTTTCCCTTAAGTCTGTTTAAAAGTTCCTTCTGTTCTATATACTTCGCCTGTTCTTTCTTGTAGCGGTCAAGTGTCTCGCTATCAGGATTGATATACACAACTCCATTAAAGCCGTCAACAATGCCTGTTAAGCCGTCTATATCTTCATCAAGAACACCTTTTGTTCCTATAAGGGCTGGTATCCCCATTGTCCTTGCAAGTATAGCTGTATGTGAATTAACCGAACCCTTAACACTTACAAATGATAATATCTTTTCTTTATCCATCTGTACAGTTTCCGATGGTGCCAAATCTTCTGCAATGATTATTGACGGCTCATCAGATTCTATTGTACTGCTTTTACCACCACTAAGAATAGTTATAAGTCTTTCAGAAATATCTCTTACATCTAAAGCCCTGCCTCTCATATATTCATCGTCCATAGCCGCAAACATTGATGAAAAGTTATCCGAGGTCTGTGCAACTGCATATTCAGCATTAACATTCTGATTATCAATTATATTAAGAACCGACTCTTTATAATCGTCATCTTCAAGCATTATCTGGTGCATTTCAAATATTGCCGCATTGGCTTCACCGACTTCCTTTAAAGCCTTATCATAAAGCATACCTAACTGTTCAACTGCTTTATCAACGGCATTAATATATCTTTGCTTCTCGCTCTCACAATCATCAATATGCATCCGCTTAACCTGCTGTTGTTCTTTACTGTACACTTTAATTCTGCCTATGGCTATCCCGCCAAACACGCTTTTTCCTTTATATTCATACATAACAGCCCCTCCTTTCTTTAATTTCAGCCCTTTAATTAGGTATTTTAATTTATATACTTTAACCCTGGCACTTTAATTTACATATTAGCTTTCATAAATTCTTCAATCTTTGCAGCTGCCTGTTCTTCGTCTGTACCTTCTACATTTACTGTTACTTCCTGTCCACATTTTACTGCTAATGACATTATTGTAAATACCTTCTTGCAGTCAGCAGTCTTTCCGTCTTTCTTAATTAATATACTACTCTCAAACTGCTTAGCTGCTTTTACAAGCTCACCTGCTGGTCTCATATGGATTCCTTCTTTGTCTGTAATTGTATAATTAAATTCTTTCATAATAAACCTCTTTTCTGCGTATCTTTTATTTTAAACGTTTCGTTTTGGTATATTTTGTGTTTTTTATATTTATATATTGTGTTTTTAACAGGACCATACCAGATACGCCAGGCTACAGTCATATACTTTATTTTAAGATTATATTTTATTAATAAATCTATTCATTAACCTTCTTCTTTAATACTCCAAGAAGGAAACAAGAAACGATTGTTCCAACAACTAATGCTAAAAGATAATATAATGGGTTGCCGACAACCGGGAACACGAATATTCCACCGTGTGGAGCCATTAACGTGCACTTAAATAACATACTTATTGCTCCTGCTATTCCAGAACCAATAAGGCATGCTGGTATAACGTGAAGCGGATCTGCCGCCGCATATGGAATGGCACCTTCTGTTATAAATGCAAGTCCCATAATAAAGTTGGTTGGTCCTGCCTCTCTTTCTTCCTTAGTGAACTTATTCTTAAATAACATTGTAGCAAGTGCAATAGCACAAGGTGGAACCATACCACCAATCATAACTGCTGCCATAATATCGTAATTACCATATGCAATTGAAGCTGTTCCAAATACATATGCTGCTTTATTAAATGGACCACCCATATCAATTGCCATCATTGCTGCAAGCACAAATCCAAGAATTATACGGCTTGAACTTCCCATTCCAACAAGGAATGAATTAAGCCCTGTATTAATCGCCCCCATAACAGGCTCTATTACATAGTTCATTCCAAGTCCTATAACAAGAATTCCCACAACCGGATATATAAGCACAGGTGCAATCTTTTCAAGTGCTTCTGGAAGCTTGTCACACAATTTTCTTAAACCTAAAATAATGTATCCAGCCGCAAAGCCTGCAACTAAAGCACCTAAAAATCCAGACTTTCCATTAGCTGCAATATATCCTCCGACAAAACCCAGTGCCAGTGCCGGTCTGTCACCTATTGCCATTGCAATATATCCTGCAAGCACAGGAAGCATAAATCCAAATGCTGCTCCACCTATATTCTTAAACAAAGCTGCAACTGGTGTTATAGTACCAAAATTAGCTCTTTCAGCTTCAGAAAGACTGTTCATATCAACATTAATTCCATCAATAAGAAATGCTATGGCAATCAGAATACCACCGCCAACTACAAATGGAAGCATATGCGAAACACCATTCATAAGCTGTGTATATATCTGATGTCCAACTCCGCCTGATTTATTCTTCTTAACCGCAGCTGCCTGACTATCATCAGAAGATCTGCCCATCCCATGTACCTGATATTCGGGAACATCACCGCTAAGTGCCTGACTTATTAATTCATCAGCTTTATTAATTCCGTCTGATACCTGACATTCTATAACCTTATGTCCTTCAAACCTTGCCATTGGCACTTTGGCATCTGCCGCAACTATTATACATTCCGCTTTTTCTATATCTTCATCTGTAAGCACATTTTTAGCACCTGCTGAACCTCTTGTCTCTATCTTAATTGTACAGCCTGCCTTTTTAGCTGCTTTTTCCAGACCCTCAGCTGCCATATACGTATGTGCAATACCTGTAGGACACGAAGTTACAGCCACTATATACCTGTCAGCCGGATTCGTATCACTATTGCCAGCATTATATGTGCCTGTATCCTGCAATCTTTCATCAATGCTCTTGCTTTCACTGTCTGCATTATCGATAACTTCAAGAAATTCCCCAATATCCTTAGCTGCTTTTAACTTTCTGATAAATTCTTCATCCATTAGAAGCACCGAAAGCTTGCTTAATACATCTAGATGAACATTATCCTCACTATCCGGAGCTGCTATAAGAAACAATACATTAACAGGTTCACCATCTAATGAATCATAATCAACTCCATCCCTTATAATCATAGCTGCAAGTCCCGGTCTGCTTACCGCACTGCATTTGCCGTGTGGTATGGCAATTCCCTCTCCAACACCAGTTGTGCTTTCTTCTTCTCTTGCAATAACCTGCTTCGTATACGCTTCAATATCTGTAATATTACCGCTGGCCGCCATAAGCTTCACAGCCTGCTCTATTGCCTCTTTTTTATTTAAAGGCTTTGCATTAAGATCTATACTTGAAGCACTTAATAAATCGGTAATCCTCATATACATACCTCCATATTTATAATAAGTTTAAACACTCTGTAATAATTATCTGATTATAGTAACTTTACCTATAAGATCATTAACTTCTCCGTTAGTTGCCAATCTTTCCGAAAATGCACTGGCACTTCCTGTTGCAACACCTTTCCTGAACGCATACTCATAATCTTTCTTTTCAATCCAGCCTGAAAGGAAGCCCGCTACAAGTGAATCTCCTGCCCCCACTGAATTCTTAAGTATCCCGTCCGGAGCCTTTGCTTTATACACATTGCCATCATCTGCTACAAGTATTGCACCTTTTCCACCCATTGATACACATACATTAACAGCACCCATTTTCTTTAATTCCAAAGCATACGGAATAACTTCTTCCTGTGTATTAAGTGTCACATTAAATATATCTCCAAGCTCGTGCTGGTTAGGCTTTATAAAAAATGGATTATATTCCAATACATTAGTCAACAGCCTGCTTGTTGCATCAACCACAATCTGAACACCTTTGTCCTTTAACATATCCATAATGTCTTTATATATATTATCTGATATGCCTGCCGGTATGCTACCCGCAAGAACAAGAACATCACCGCTTTCAAGTCTTCTTAATCTGTTCATAAGCTGTTCAATATGAGAACTATCTATATGTGGTCCTTGTCCATTAATCTCCGTTCCATCAATCGACTTTAACTTAATATTAATTCTTGAAATTCCGTCATTAATTTTGATAAATTCTGAATTAATGCCACCATTATGCAGTCTTCTTACAATCTCATCTCCAGTAAATCCAGCAATAAAACCTAACGCTGTACTCTTTATTCCAAGATTGCCAAGAACTATAGATACATTAATTCCTTTACCTCCGGCAAGCATTAACTCACTGCTCGTCCTGTTAGTCATACCTGGTCTGAAATCTTTAACAGATACAATATAATCAAGTGATGGATTAAATGTTACGGTATATATCACTTTATATCCCTCCCTTCTGGTCACGTTCCTTTTGTTATCATTATAATAACTCCATATTCATTCATAATCAATTATTATCATTCACAAACATTCATATTCTTTTTTGTGCAGATTGTACATATATAAGATTTATTATTAGGATTTTATGTGGAATTATACTATTTAATTGAATTAGTATGAACACTTATGATTGTTTTAATTCCCAGATCTTATTCAGATACTTGATTCCGACAAATATACATTTTATAATGATGATGTAAGAAATCTATTTAATATTACCCAGAACATTTACAAAGAAAATATAGAAGCTATTTATTCTCAGTATCAGTCTGATGATGTTGACCCGGAGGTCATCTAGCTTATATTTAATAAAGCAGAAGAAACTCTGAAGCATAAATATTAGTATTTTCATCAAACAACCCCCAAGTAAATTATGAATAAACATTTTCATAATCTGCTTGGGGGTTATTATGTCTTATATATAATATATAACTCGGTTTCACTATATGATATGCATTATAATTAATTACAAAAATAATATATAATACTACCTGCAATCACACCGGCACCGACCGATACCACTTGCCATCACATATAATCTACATTGTATAATCCACATCACATATGATTTATCATACTCGCCAGATATCCCGCACCAAAGCCATTGTCAATATTAACAACGCTTACACCGCTTGCACAGGAATTAAGCATTGAAAGCAGTGCTGACAAACCGCCAAAATTAGCTCCATAACCAACACTTGTTGGAACAGCTATAACAGGGCAGTCAGCCATACCTCCTATGACACTTGCAAGTGCACCTTCCATACCAGCAATTGCAATTATAACTCTTGCATTCATTATAGCATCAATATGGTTCATAAGCCTGTGCATTCCTGCAACGCCAACATCATACAGCCTTACAACTTCATTGCCATATACTTCTGCTGTCCTGGCTGCTTCCTCGGCAACTGGTATATCACTTGTTCCGCCTGTTGCTACAACAATCCTGCCCTTGCCATTCTTTTCTGGCATATCGCCAATTATTCCAATCTGCGATAATTCATCATAATTCAGGTTATATTGCTGTGCCACATAATCAGCGGCTTCCCTGCTCATTCTGGTTATAAGGATTGTCTTTTCTTTTTCTTCAAGCATTGCACCAACTATACCGGCAATCTGCTCTTTAGTCTTGCTTTTGCCATATATAACTTCCGACATTCCCTGTCTTAATTCCCTGTTGGTATCAACCTTGGCAAAGCCTAAATCCTTAAATGATTCTAATTTAATACTATCTGCCGCCTCTTTCGGAGAAATAGCACCAGAGGCAACATTTTCCAATAAATTGTTAAGTTCCTCTTTGTTCACGGTATTTTCCTCATTTTTCAAGATATCCCTTGTAATCACCTGTATGAAGTATATCGTCAGCTCTCTGTATTTCTTCCTTAGTTGGAGGCATAATATCTTCAAGCTCATATTTCACACCAAGATCGTGCCACTTAAATACACCAAGTGTGTGATATGGAAGAATTTCAAATCTCTTAACTGTCTTTAATGACTTAACGAAATCTGAAAGTGCCTGTAAATCTTCCTTATCATCTGTAACCTTTGGCACAAGTACGTGACGTATCCACATATCCTTGTTATTATCCGAAAGATATTTTGCCATATCTAATATATTCTTGTTAGTCCAGCCTGTAAGTTTCTTATGCTTTTCATCGTCAATATGCTTAATATCGAGCATAAAAAGGTCTGTAACTGCCATAAGCTCATTGAACTTGCTTATAAATGGTTCTTCAAATGTAAATGGATTGCCTGATGTATCAAGAGTTGTATGAACTCCTTCTTTCTTGGCTATCTTAAAAAGCTCTGTAACAAATTCAATCTGAAGAAGTGCTTCTCCACCACTCACAGTTATGCCTCCATTATCTTTCCAGTAATTATGGTATCTGTAAGCCTTATCGAATACTTCCTGCGGTGTCTGGAGTTCGCCATCCTCTAACTTCCAGGTCTCTGGATTATGGCAATATTTACATCTCATATGACATCCCTGAAGAAATACTATATATCTTACACCAGGTCCGTCAACTGAACCAAAACTTTCTACTGAATGAATTCTTCCTTTTATATCTGACATAATAATCCTCATTTCTGCGCATATCCTCTGTCCATAATCATTCATACCCTATGCGCACCAGTATGAAGCTTTCGTGGAATATTATACAACAATAGTGTATACAAGATATTATCATAATAAACCATTTTATTCTACATTAATATGATATAAGTGTCAAAAACAAAAAGAATTCACCATCTTTGTTAAAATTATCCTCTTTTCCATAAATCTAATGAATCACATAATATTATCCGGTGTTCAGTAAACCAATTAATTATTTTACCTCATTATTCTGCCATTTAATTATATTATTCAATTCTTGACTTCTTTAATATCCTCTTTATTAATTCAACATTAATTTTTATGTATACACATTATTAATATCAGGTAACTCCTCTATCAGCTCTGCTAATTACTGTATCTTGCACATTGTTTTGTGCTGAATTACTTTTTGTTAACAAATTATCAATTAACAGTATTTTGTGATATAATTTTGATATTTTTTTAACTTTTCTGTTATTTTAAATAGTTTTTAGTATTTTTCTTCTTTTTGATAATAATTTTCGCATAATTATATTGTTTGTTTAGTCTGACTATGTTATTATAAATCCACGACTGGAATTTATCGAAAGTATATTGTGTGCTTTAACTTATTCCTGATTATCGTAAATATCACAGACAGGGAGATTAGATTTATGGGATTTTTAACAGGTAAAACCGCCATTATAACAGGAGCTGGCCGTGCCGTATTAAGTGACGGAAGATGTGGTTCTATCGGATATGGAATTGCTACAGCTTATGCTAAGGAGGGTGCTAATATTGTCATTACAGGACGTAATGAAAGCAAGCTTGCCGCCGCTAAAGAAGAATTAGAAAAGCTTTACAATATCAAGGTTCTTACAATTCAGGCAGATGTTAATGCCTCTGCTGATAATGAAGCTGTTGTAGCTAATGTCGTTAAGCAGACAATTGATACATTTGGACATATTGATGTGCTTATCAATAACGCACAGGCCTCTGCTTCCGGCGTTCCACTTGCTGAACATACTACAGAGCAGTTCAATCTTGCTATGTATTCAGGTCTTTATGCCGCATTTTATTATATGAAAGCCTGCTATCCTTATCTTAAGGAAAGTAAGGGCTCTGTAATTAACTTTGCTTCTGGTGCTGGGCTTTTTGGTAACTTTGGACAGTGTGCCTATGCCGCCGCTAAAGAAGGTATAAGAGGTCTTACAAGAGTTGCTGCAACTGAATGGGCTAAAGATGGAATTAATGTTAATATTATATGCCCTCTTGCGTGGACATCACAGCTTGAGCAGTTCAAGAACGCTTATCCAGAGGCATTTGATAAAAATGTTCATACTCCACCAGCAGGCCATTTCGGTGATGCTGAGCTTGAAATCGGACGTGTATGCGTACAGCTTGCATCTCCAGACTTTAAGTATATGACAGGTGAAACTCTCACACTTGAGGGTGGACTTGGACAGCGTCCATAACCAACAATAACTAATAAAGGGTATCAATTACCAAACTCAAAAAAGGGTACTGAAAACATAATTCCAGTACCCTTTCTTTTTATTATAACGTTATCAGCTATCTATAAACTTCATTATACAACCACCATACACTTTTATACAGTTTACATATATTTTATCTTTCTGATATATTTCAATAAGTCTTATATATCGTTTATATTAATTTCTATGATGTAATTCCTGTACAGTCCTGCTGATTTCTTCTCTTAAATGCTCTTTTTCTTTTGGAAGATTATTAAGCTTCTCAAGTAAATCCGCAGTATTGTGTTCTGATCCGACATTTCTTAATGCCTCACAAGCTGCATATACAACATCATCATCTTTATCATCAACAAGTCTTAACAATAAATCAACACTGCTGTTATTATCGTTAGTTCCTAAGGCTTTAGCCAGATCAAGCTTCTCTTCCTTAGTTCCATATACATAATCTGCAACTGCATAGAAATCATTCTTCTTTACAAGATGTTCGATTTTTTTGTTAATATCCTTCTTAAATAGCATATCAGATTCCTCCCTTATAAATATAAATAGTGAAATCTAATCTATCGCGATATTTATTAATTAGGTTTTCATTAACAGAGATTATACATCTTTTATCATTAAATGTAAAATGCTATTTTGATATATTCATTATATCATATGCCCTGCGTTGCTTTTCCACACATGCGAAGTTTCGAAGAAACTTCTAAGTGACTACGAAGTAGTCATATTATATCTTATTTTTTGCGCAGCTTTTCCACGCATACGAAGTTTCGAAGAAACTTCTAAGTGACTACGAAGTAGTCATATTTTATCTGCACCAGACAACTGCTCATAAAGCTTTAATGCTTCCCCATCTTCCTTATAATTAACAAATACTGTCTTGTTATCTCCCTTTATCATAACCACAGGTCCATAGCCATTCCATATAAAAAGCATACATTTTCCATATGTATTACCTTTATAATTACCTATGTTATACTCCTCTGTTGCCCCGCCATTAGTTCTTGTAAAGCTGTCTTTAGGCATTTTATCCATAAGCTGTACTTCCTCAATATCATCAATATTGATTGAGAACTCATATCCCACAGCTTTTACCGTGAAGTAATTATCTTTAATTTCTGTATCTATATGGACATTAATATATGGTATCATAATAGCCACAAACCATATAATAAATCCGGCAACGACAGCCTCAAGCGACCACATTATTGCTTTTCCAGCTTTATTACCAAGATTGAATGAATAATTCGTATCACTCAGTCTGTTCTTGACTAATACTTTAGGATCAGCAGGGTTATTATAGAATCCAGTTTTCCAATACTCATCATCATCTACATATAACGGCTCGTTATCTCTGTTAAGTATCTCCTCTTTCTTCTTTCCGATAACAATAATCATCCATAAAATAACAAGTGTATACATAAATTGAATTCCCATATACACATAATAGTCTGCATCTGTTATTCTGCTATGTCCGATATATTCAATAAATATATATATCCACGAGAAAGCAGTGATTATATTAGTTATTAGCAATCCTTTAAATATATATTTTTTAACAGTCTTGTTGACTGCCTGATTAACAGCTGAATCTTTACTATATACAGTTCTTTCTCTTTTATTAAATGCCACATTAAATACAAATGATATCAACGATACAAGCAATGTAATAAGTAATAATATAAGTGCCTGATTAAAATCCTTTGTCCTGCCCTTTACTGCCCATAGAATAATTCCTGTAACAATCTCAGCACCTATCGTTATTAAATGATAATACATCTTAACTTCTTCTCCGTCCACTGACAGGGAAGTATCTGCATATATCCTTTTCTGGCTTTCTATAACCCATTTATTCTTAATCTTTATATCATACATTTTCCTATGTGGCATAATAATCAGTAATTCTATGCCTACAGCATAACCAATCAGCCACACACACCAGATAAGCACAAATATTATCATATTAAGAAAATTCACAAAACATATCACTATACCAAGAACCACATTAACATTCTGGAATATTTTATAATTACGCTTTGCCTTTTCCATAAGGCTTACTACTTCTTCATCACCAATATTCTCCTGTGGTATATGAACACCAAGAAGCATCCCCTGCTTATATTCATAATTACCAGTAAATCCGTATCTCATAATTAAAATTATAAATATATTGCTTACCAATGCTATCACAAACAATGCTATTCCCATAATATTATCCTCCCTGTCCAGTCACCGAAATGCTTTTACTTTTGTATTTATGTTGTCTTTGGTTCACTGTCACCTGACACTTTCATTTTTGAATATATTTCATTGCACATACTAAGAAAATCGTTCTTATCCATTCCATTGATAGTTGCTTCTGCTAATAATAATTCAAGTTCATTTTCAAGCTTTTCCCTGAATACAATATCCATATCAATATTATCTGATACTATTGCTCCGTGCCTGCGGTCAATTTTAATATATCCTTCTGTCTTTAATATCTGGTACGCTTTATTCACTGTCATTGTATTAACTCCAATATCCTGTGCAAGCTGTCTTACCGTTGGCAGGCTCTCGCCAAGCTTTAATTCACCACGTCCAATTCCCATTACAATCTGATTACGAAGCTGGACATATATAGGTGTACTGCTATTCATATCTAATTCAATAATCATTGTATTAACTCCTTTCCTGACACAATATTCACAACATAGAATTGACCTAACCGATATCTTATGAACCTTACATTAAACAAATATAACCTTTTCACAATCTTATTAATAAGGCAAATAAAAAAGTAGTATTATTTGTATTAGTTATTGTAATACAAATAATACTACTTTGCAATATAATTTGAAAATAATATAATTGAATACTATTATCAGATACTATTACCTGTTAATTATTCCCCTCCGTGCTTTGCTCCTCTATAGCTTCATTAAGATTATTCTCTATCTTTTCAAGCGTTGCACACATACTGTTAAGCTCTTCTTCGCCTATACCTTTGCGGAACACTTCCTCAGCCATATCAAATATATCAGATACCCTGTCAGCTTTTTCCTTTCCTTCTTCTGTTAAAGATATAATCCACGAACGCCTACACTCTGGATTATTCTGTCTTTTAATAAGTCCCATACTCTCTAATCTGTCAAGCGTTCTTGACATCGTAGTCACCTCTATAAGGCAGGCATCTGACAATTCTTTCTGGCTCATTCCATCACATTTTCTTAACTCATATAATATGCGTGGCTGCCCCTGTCCAACTGTCAGTCCAAGTTCTATAAAATATGGTCTTAATAATCTTCGTCTTAGCATTTCCACGTCAAACAGGTAATGTCTTACATTCTGCTTACTTTTCATAATGACCCTCTTTTCTTAATTATTGTCCTCTCCATATAATCAAGTATTTTTTCATTCAAAAATCTCATTATCGACTGGCATTCCACATCCGCCGCAGAACTTAGTCCCATTCTCCAGTTTCATTCCGCAATTTTTACAGTACATTACATTCTCCATTTCTTTTGTTTTTTTATTTTATATTAGTTGTCATTTTATGTATATATACATTTTCACAATTATATAAAAATATAAAATACCAACACCCTATTATCTCCATTCCTAATCACATACACATTTGCAATTATCTTGTCAACGACTGAATCTCTTTTTGTATAAGTCTTCCTGCCGCCTTTGCCAGCTCATCAATACGACGTATTCTTGTAAATTCTTTTCCATAAATCTTTTCTGCGCTATTGGCCGCCGCATCATTTCCCATAAAAACGGCTGATACATGTATTCCTTTAGCACGCAGTGCACGTACCTCTTCGGCTGCATCATTAACAGAAATATCGTCGCTATAATCATGTCCAAACGGGCTGTCCTGTGATGGCAGAATACGCTGGCTGTCATTAGGCGCAGCATCTGTTAAAATAATCACAAGATGCCTGTCAGCCACCCCCGGGTTCATATCAAGGATTTTACCAATTCCCCGAAAAGCAAGACCATCACGATTCCAACCGGCAGCATAATAATTGAAAATATTGTCGCACTTCTTATCCCTAAAAGACTTCAATATATGAAAAACTGTATATCCTCTAACACTGCAAAATCTTGTTACCCTGACCGGTATATTACATTTCACGAGGCTTTTGGAAATAATTACTCCCTGCGCAGCAAGCATTTCCTGATACTGAAGCCTTGAAGCAGATGCATCAAGAAGCAGATCCACTGTAAAGGACGGTTGATTATCATCTTCATATGTGTGAAAAATCCTGTTATCTTCTATATATTCTGCACGCCATACTTTGGTTGTATCAAGCCTTCCTCTCTGACCTGATATTACATCTGTCTTCTGACTTATATATTCGCTATTACGGATTTGTTCGACTATATGTGCAATAAGACTATCATAAAGCCGTACATTTTTATTATAATATGAATGATTTCTTTCAACCTGCAGCTGTGACTGTTCTCTTAAATGAAGAAATTCCTTCGGTATATTTTTCTTTGTTATATATTTTCCATCTGTAAACCATAAATGGCATCCTGTATGACTGCCTGTACACAGTTCTTTTTCTATTTTAATAAGAGTCTGCTCTGATATAACAGATCTTCCAAAACAATTCTCAATATAAGAGCAGTCATCATTTTCTTTCTTATATGTTATATTATCTTTCTTTTTACTGTAAGCTGCTTCACCAGTCATATTGTCCGCCTCAGAAGAACGCATAACCATTACATGATTATTTCTTACAGAGCTGACAGGCATTATTCTTGTCATTATCCGGGCAAATGCCCCTGTAAAATGCAGTCGCAACGCTTTTTTTTCATGTTTTACGCCATCAAAAAGATTAAATTTGCGATAAATTGCCAGCACAGCATCTATCAACCGGTCTGTTTCAGGCATTATCTGTGGTGTCAGTTCTGCATACAGCTTTTGTTCATTTGGTGTCAGCAGAACCTTCTTTTTCCCTGACACACTGCTCCATCTGGCTGACTGCATATTATATACAAGCCGGTTTTTACTCATCCACTCCTGCCTCGACAGCTTATATTCACCTGCAAAAAAAGCCTTTCCATAATAAACCCGTAAATCAGTCATAGACGGACGTTTTAATGCTTCCTCTGTATACATGTTCCAGATAAAGCCATGTCAGATCATCCAGCATAGCCTGACTGATATCTCCGTTCCAATAACCAAATAAAGTGCTGATTGCCTTTTCACCATAATACTTATATGCCAGTCCAATTATAAGATTCATATATAAATCTGAATCTAAATCCCCTGTTTCAACAGCCAGAAACAATGGATCAAAATTATAGCGTTCCGCCGCATTCCATACCTGATTAGCAGCCCGTCTTTCCTTAGCAGTATAAGAAATGGTACGCATTATTCAAACACCTCCGTATTATGCAGCTTTAAGGGAAACCTTGAAGCTATGACATCACGTATAAGCTCTTTTTCATAGCTGTCAAATATCTTATTGGTAATTCCAAGATCCAATGCATCCCTGATTGGAATACCCTTTTTTATAAGACTTACAGCATCAATTAATCCACGCAGATCCAAAGCTTTCTCTGTAAGTTCACCATTTTCACATTTTTTCTGAAGTTCATTAAATAAAAGTGCAAACTGTTTGTTATACTTAGTAACCAGTGAAGGGAACTGATCCTTTAACAGTCTCTCAAGATCTTCCTTTGCCAGTGGCGGCATCTGTATAACTACAAATCTTGAGGCAAGTGCCTCATTTAATTCCCTTGTACCTGCATAATTATAATTCATCGTAGCAATAAAACGTGTATCATCTGCAACCTCTATCCTGTCATATCCTGGAACATCAATTACAGAATGTAAGACTGCAAGTGCTTCATTCCTTGCCATATTGATTTCATCGAGAATCCCAAAGCCGCCACTTTGTGCACAGCAATACACCGGTCCGGGTCTGAATGTAACCCTGCCATCGTGAAATGTATCAGAACCTATCAGCGCAGCCGCATCCATATTAACATGGAAGGAAATATCCCATGCCGGACGTTCAAAAACTGCTGCAAGATTCTGTGCAAGCACATTTTTTCCCGTTGCCTTCTCTCCTGCCAGCAAAAGATTTCTGCCACACAGAAGCACTGCAAGAGCCTCTTCCCATACCTTATTGCCATAATAATGAAAATGTGGTACAGGAATACGTTTTTTTAATGCTTCATCTACAGTATGTTCTTCTGAATAATGCCGGACTTCTTCTACAAGCTGTGCAGAAACACCTTCCTGCTTCAAAAACTCAATCAGATTATTCAATACCAACACCTCTTTAACTATTTTTTTATATTTTGATTATATTCTTTTTATTTATTTATTTCAAATTACAATAATTCAAGCTATATTAATGTCCGATTTATTCAAGTTCGAATTGTCCCGTATAGAGCTGGTAATATCTTCCTTTCTGCTCTATCAGCTCATCGTGGCTTCCACGCTCAATAATCTGTCCTTTCTCAAGTACCATAATCGCCTTGGAATTTCTTACAGTTGACAATCTGTGTGCAATAACGAATACTGTTCTGCCTTCCATTATTGCATCCATACCATTCTCGATAAGTCTTTCTGTTCTTGTATCTACTGAGCTTGTCGCCTCATCAAGAATAAGTACAGGAGGCTTGGCTACTGCTGCCCTCGCAATGGCAAGAAGCTGGCGCTGTCCCTGTGAAAGATTGCTTCCATCGGAATAAAGCATTGTATCATAACCA
>ENA-OPVL01001245-OPVL01001245.1-human-gut-metagenome-genome-assembly--contig:-NODE-1245-length-15815-cov-14.120749_pt1 | contig 15815 bp, 14 predicted proteins | sample MGYA00241496_ERZ501984 | MGnify/ENA primary metagenome ERZ501984 (study PRJEB25962, sample SAMEA2042986) | human gut metagenome | biome: human gut; feature: human-associated habitat; material: faeces... | reverse complement strand
TTAAACAAATTATTAATCAGAATTCTGTTGCATTTGCAAGTTGAATTCAGCAAATCAATAAACACGGATATGAAAAACAACTTTATCAGACTGACCCTACTTGCCAGCCTTTTCTGCAACGTGCCTGGCTTGCATTTGCAAGCGCAAGCCCCACATCCGGAACGAATTTATCTTTCAGGAACCGGTATTGACAATACCGTGACATGGGACTTTCTCTGCTCAAAAGGACAAAACAGCGGCAAATGGAAAAAGATAGAAGTTCCCTGCAACTGGGAACTGCAAGGATTTGGAGAATATACCTACGGACGATGGTATACCATCAAAGGCGCCAAACCAAGTGATGAAACAGGTATTTATCGCCACAAATTCGAGGCTCCCAAATCATGGAGCGGCCAGCGGGTAAAAATTTATTTTGACGGAGTCATGACCGATACGGAAGTCTTAATCAACGGCAAACTGGCCGGAGAAATGCATCAAGGCGGATTCAACCGTTTTTGTTATGACATCACCGACTTACTCACCCTCGGAAAGAAAAATACACTTGAAGTAAAAGTCGCTAAAGAATCTGCCAATTCATCCATCAACGCCGCAGAACGTAAAGCTGACTGGTGGCTTTATGGAGGAATTTATCGTCCGGTATGGCTGGAAGTTGTTCCACAGGTACACATTGAACACTTTGTACTTAATGCCGACCAGCATGGCAAGTTTCAAGCTTCATGTGAAATGTATGGCGATGCGAAAGGATATGAACTTCACGTATCGGTACGAGGCCTGAAAGACGGAAAAACTGTCCTGACAAATACGGGACAGTCTGCACTTTCCAAAAAAATTACAGACTCTGGCAAGGAACAACAGATAGAAGGACAGTGGGCAGACATCCAAACCTGGTCCACAGAAGATCCTAACCTGTATGTAGCTCGTCTGGAGTTGAAATCACCGGAAGGTAAAGTGATTCAGACACGTGAAACCAGAATCGGCTTCCGCACCGTCGAGTTTTTCCCACAAGACGGAGTATATCTGAATGGAACCAAACTCGTCGTAAAAGGTATTAACCGCCATTCATTCTCCGTAGACGGGGGAAGAGCCACCAGTGCGGCCATGAGTCGTCAGGACGCACTTCTCATCAAGGAAATGAACATGAACGCGGTAAGATCGCACTATGCCCCCGACGAACATTTCCTGGATATGTGCGATTCACTGGGTATCGTATACATGGATGAACTGGCAGGATGGCAGAATTGCTACGATGAAAAAGTGGGCAGCAAACTGGTGAAAGAGATGGTACAGCGCGATGTCAACCATCCGTCCATTATCATCTGGAGCAATGGAAATGAAGGAGGATGGAATTATCAGCTGGATAAACTGTTTGCTCAATACGACAAGCTTCAAAAACGGCATGTAGTCCACCCATGGGCCGACTTCAACGACCTGGATACGCACCATTATCCGGCTTATCTGACAGGAGTAGCCCGCTTCACCAATGGCTATAAAGTCTTCATGCCCACAGAATTCATGCATGCCATGTACGACCAGGGAGGAGGTGCCGGATTGCGGGACTTCTGGGATCGCTGGAATACAAACCCCTTGTTTGCCGGAGGATTTATCTGGGTGTTCTGCGATGAAGCTCCCAAACGGAGTGACAAAGGAGGTATTCTGGATTCTGACAAATCGAATGCACCTGATGGAGTCGTTGGTCCTCGACGTGAAAAAGAAGGCAGCTTCTATGCCATCCGTGCCCAATGGTCACCCATCCAGCTGAAGCCACTCCTCATCACCTCTCATTTTAACGGTAATTTCCTGGTTACCAACGAATATACTTACACGAATCTGAAGGAATGCAAAATGACGTATAAGGTATTGTCATGCGACACTCCACTGAAAGGTGTAACACAATCCGTTGAATTAAGCCACGGAGAAGTTACTCTCCCTGCTATCCAGCCAGGAGAAACCGGCACAGCTCATTTCGACCTTCCGAACAACTTCCATGAAGGTGATGTACTGGAACTGGAAGCTTTCGATAAAAATGGACATAGCATCTGCAACTGGAGCTACCCCATCCGCCTGGTAAAACAATATTTTGACCATAAGATGGCACAATCGCCCATGACCCTGGAAGCACTTCCCAAAGCTACCGCCTCACGCAATGCCAGCCACATCGTACTGAACAGTGCGAAGGTAAGTGTAACGTTTGACGCCACTACCGGTATCATCAAACAAGTAAAAGCAGGAGAAACAGAGGTTCCGTTCAAGGACGGTCCGGTCGCTGTAGGAATGAAAATGCGCTATGAACCTTCACTCAGTTACGTGCGGGAGACACAAGAAGGAGCCATATTCTGTGCCAAATACAAGGGAGCAGCCGACTCCATTGTCTGGCGTCTGACCGATCAAGGACTGCTTTATATGGATGCCATCCTGCTGAACCGCGCATCCGGAGGAGGAGGATTTGACGATGCCTTTATGGATACCAAGGTATACAACCTCGGATTGACCTTCTCTTACCCGGAAGCAAACTGTACCGGCATGAAATGGCTGGGACGTGGTCCTTATCGTGTATGGAAGAACCGTATCCCTGGTACCAACTATAACATCTGGCATAAAGATTACAACAATACCATTACAGGAGAAAGTTTTGAGAACCTGATTTATCCAGAATTTAAAGGATACCATGCCCACATGTACTGGGCTACACTGGAAAGTGACAAAACACCGTTTACAGTCTATTCAAGAAACGATGGAATCTTCTATCACATCTTTACGCCGGAAGAACCCGTAGGACGTGTCAGAAGAACCATGCCGCAATTCCCTGAGGGTGATATATCTTTCTTGCTTGACATACCGGCCATCTGTTCCTTCAAACCCATCGAGCAACAAGGCCCCAACAGCCAACCTGGAAATATCCGCATTAAACAAGGGGATGAAGGATTACATTTGAACCTGATGTTCGACTTCCGCCCGTCTGCCAATATCAATACTTCAAAATAGAACAAACACACTGTAACGAAGAGCCGTCTTGCATTGCGAGGCGGCTTTTTTACTTTTATACAAAAATCACGGTTTTCCGTGTTTCCCTTCCTCATAAGACAGACTATATTTGACCCTAAAGGAATAGAAAACACAGGAAAGATGGAAATAGCTGAAATACAACGATACAAAATAGCCTTAGAACGTCTTAAGCAACTTTCCGACATAAGATTGGGGAAACCTTTGCTTATTCAAACCTTAATGGGAAACCTACGTGTCCTACACTCCAACCACATCGGTTATTTCAAATACATCTCAACCAAAAAGAGTTGGGAGATAGCATTAACCGACGGTTCCTTTGTCCGGCTAAAAGGAAACCTGCGCGCGAAAAATTTATGTGCATATAATGACCGATTTATACAAATCCATCAATCCTATATCATCAACATACAGTATCTGTGCATGATACAAAACAACCACTGCATCATGTATCCTCCTTTTCATCACATCAATGAACTCTGTATCTCGCAAAAATACAAAAGGGAACTGACCGCCTATTTCTACCAATTCTGAAGCGGGTAGCCCAACACACAATGTCATATCATTCAATCATTTCATTCAAAATCTAAGATATTTTCCTCTGAAATTTGTATATTCCACAAAAAGGAGTTATTTTGTCAAAACCACAAAAATACATTACATGAAAAAGCATATCCTTTTACTTGGCATCTTCTTGAGCCTTACAGTTTTCCTGTCAGTACAAGCAGGAAATACGGTAATCGACAGTCTAAAACAGGAAATACGACAAGCCGAACGAGAACCCTCTTCCAAAGAAAAATTAATTGAATTATATCAATTCCTGGGTACAGAATATGAAACTCTGGACCACGATTCATCCTACCATTATATACAAAAGGGACTCTCTCTTTACCCGCGACCTGCCTTTGAGGAAGAAGGCTACCTGCAGCTGCTCAACTCATTGGCCAACTATCTTTTCATGGAGGGAAAGTTAGAACAAGCCAAAGAAACATTCAAGACAGTAGCTGCACATGCCCCCAAGCTCAAAGAACGAAGATACGATCTGGAAGGAGTAGTAGAATCTTCCATTGGCGTTTGCTACCGTAAATTAGGCCTGTTCGATTCAGCCGTATATCACTATAATCGCGCGCTCGATTTCTGTAAGAAAACAGAAAAATACGAAGACATCGCCTCCACTTATTACAATATTGGCGTACTTTACCATCTCAACAAACGCTATGAAGAGGCCTTGGAGCAAGGTAAATTAGCGGCAGACTATGCCCGAAAGGCAAAAGACACATTAATGGAATTATATGCCAACACGCTTATCGGCGGATGCTATTGCAACATGGGGAAATATGCAGAAGCCAGTCAGATTCTAAAAAGAAATGTCCAAAAGGCATTAGAAATAGAATACCCCCTACTTGCCATGAGTTCCCTGAGTCCCTTACTAAGTACCTACCAATTGTGGAATAAAAAAGATTCTGTCAGAATGTTTCTGAAGAAAGGAGAAGAACTAATCCATCAAATTCCGGAAAACAGTCCGACAGCACTTGAATTCTATGGTACTCAAGCCAGCCTGTACAACTGGATTGGAGAATTTCAGAAAAGTCTCGACATTCTGACAAACAAGTCGTTGATTCAGACGCAACTTCCATACGACAAGTATCATATTTTGATGGCACGTAATTACGAAGGACTGGGCAACTATCAGAAAGCATTCCACTGCATGCAGGAAGCATGTATTTATAAAGATTCCATTTTTGATGGGAAAATCAAAAATGAGCTGTCGGAGCTGAATGAAAAATTAAGAAATAGCGACAAGGAATTGAAGATTGCTCTTCTGGAAAGAAATCAGGCACAAGAGAAAGAAACCCGTCTGCGTCATACCGTCTACTACCTTACGGTTATCGGACTGCTTTTAATTGCCATCTCCATCCTGCTGCATAAACGGAAAGTACAGAAGAAAGAGACCGAACTGATAGCTGCACGTCAGTACATTGAAGGCCTGGAAAATGAACGTAAACGACTTGCCAAGGATTTGCACGATGGAGTTTGCAACGACCTGTTAGGAGCTATACTCCAAATACAGCAGCATATTTCTTCCGAAGAACAAAAGACAACTACCATTCAAACGCTGGAAGAAATACGCAATGGCGTAAGAGCCATCTCGCACGAATTGATGCCACCTAATTTCCAGTTTACTGATTTGAACGAAATGCTGGCCGACTATTTTGCGAAAATGCAGGAAGTATCAGGAGTGAGCATATCCTATGTTCCCCACGCCCACACAGACTGGACCACTATTCCGGAACACATAGGATATGAAATCTACCGCATCATGCAGGAAACTATCGGAAACATCTTAAAACATACTCAGGCAAAGCAGATTCACATTCAACTAAAAAAAGAAGACACCCAACTTGTCATTCACCTGCATTATGACGGAAACTGGAACCCGCATGCCGATTCATCCAGAGGAATCGGCCTACGTACCATCAACGACCGATTAAAAACCATTGGAGGGAATTACAAGATAGAAAAAGACAATACAGGAGTAAATATCTATATTCATGCATTTCTTCATTGAAAAAATCACGGTTTTCAGTGAAAATCTTCTCGATGAATCTTTTTTTCTTTGCAGTATAAAAATGCGACAAAATGACAAGTCAAAAAGCCAAAATACTATTGGTCGATGACCATACCCTCATACTGCAAGGCATCAAGCATGTGGTTTCCCAAATGCCTGAAATAGAAAAGGTATATACTGCCTCATCGGGCGCTGAAGCGATGCTCCTGATAGACATGCAGCCATTTGACATTTATCTGCTTGATGTGGAACTTCCGGATACCAACGGATTTGAGCTGATAGACAAGATTCTGCAAAAACATCCGGAAGCGCGTATCTTGGTTAATACCATGCACGAAGAAATATGGATACTCAAAAGGCTTACCAAGGCATCCATCAGCGGAGCTATACTAAAGTCGGCAGATATTAACGAACTGACACTGGCTATCCAGACTATTTTGAAAGGAGGACAATATCTTTGTAAACGGTTCAAAACGATTTTAAACCGGATGCAAACAGAGGAACAAATCAAGGAACAGCTCACACTAAGAGAGATGGAAGTATTGCAAGCTATTGCCAAAGGATTCAACACAAGAGAAATTGCAGATTTACTTCATGTTTCCAACAATACGATTGAAACACACCGGAAAAGTCTCATGAGTAAACTGGAAGCAAGAAATGCGGTAGATCTTGTTCTAAAAGCCATTAACCTTGGAATAATCCCACTGGATTCGAAATAAAAATCTACCCGTTTTTAGGGCTCATATTCTTTTTTTCGTATATTTGAGCGCAATGAATCTTTGTATCACCTTAATATAAACAAACTATGAGTCTCGAAAAAACATTAGTGATTCTAAAACCAAGTACCGTACAACGCGGACTTATTGGAGAAATAACCCATAGATTTGAACGTAAAGGCTTGCGCCTGGCTGGCATGAAAATGATGCAGCTTACCGAAGACCTGCTCAACGAACATTATGCACACTTGGCCGGGAAACCGTTCTTTTCTCGTGTAAAAGCATCCATGATGGCCTGCCCGGTTATCGTATGCTGTTATGAAGGAGTCGATGCCATTCAAGTGGTACGTTCAATGACAGGAGCTACCAATGGTCGTGTAGCAGTTCCGGGGACTATTCGAGGTGACTATTGTGTAAGTTCACAGGAAAACATCATCCACACCTCCGATTCACCCAAAACGGCTATTGAAGAAATAGAGCGATTCTTCAAGCCTGAAGAACTGTTTGAATACGAAAGAGCTGTTATCGACTTTGTTTACTATCCGGATGAATATAAACTAACATAATTTTAAAAAGCTGGCAGAGCAACTTTCTGCCAGCTTTTTTCTATTTTAAACGTACACCATTTACTACCACATTCCGAAGTTGCAGTCCATGAATATATCCCTTCTGGATAGTACCCGATTTGCGTGCCGTAATATCGAGATTCTCAAACAGAAAATCCGACAGTTTATACTGTGTCTCGTCCTTCTTGACTGCAAAAAGCACATCACAGTCCAACCGAATATCACGCATGGTAACATGGCTTGAATAAGAGAACGGAATATCTTTTCTATCTTTCAAATCAAAAAATTGTGTCCAAGGCTGGGCAAACAAGAAATTGACCACAGAACCTGTAATATTCTCCAGTCGGATATACTCATAATTTTGCGGTGTATCCGGACGCATTTTCAACCAAAGCAAACGCTGGGCATGTTCCACCGTACAACGCCGCACCAGGACATTACGGTTATGAATGGATTCACTTCCGCAAGTCAATGCACTGTGGCAGAATCCCCATACACAATCTTCTATGATTATGTTCAAGTTGCTCCCGTTATTTACCTTATCCTGGTCTGCCCAGGGTCCTTTTCCGCCTTTCAAAGCTATTGCATCGTCATTCACCGACATATAACAGCCTTTCACCAGCACATTCTTACAGACATCAATATCAATAGCATCACTGCTCGGTGCTTTTACCGGTGAACGGGGAGCAAAAGTGGAAAGATTCAGCAACTTTACATTCTCACACCGGTATAAATGGGTTGTCCAGAAAGGAGAATTCTCCAATCTGACTCCAGACAGCTGTACATCTTTTGAATCTGCAATATATACCAGTCGCGGACGTAATTCCTCCAGATTCGTACATTGAGGATTGACCTGCCGACGCAACCAGAAAGATTTCCAGAGACGAAGTCCGTTCCCGTTTATCTTTCCCTCTCCCGAAAGTGTAAATCCGTCCACCCCTATGGCATTGACCAGGGCCGCGAAATATTTCAAGTTCTGCCCCTCCAGGCGTGTATCAATCACATCAAAATGACTGATGTCATCACTCCCTTTCAACACAGCTCCTTTTTCCAGATAAAGGTGGGTGCGAGGTTTGAAAAAAAGTGACCCTGATAAAAACGTACCTTGTGGGATACAAATTACTCCGCCTCCTTCTTGAGCTGCCTTGTCAATGACTGCCTGAATCTGTTCCGTCTGTAGCAATGTACTGTCATTCTGCACTCCATAATCCGTAATACGGTAAATTCTGCCCAACTCCTCTACCGGAACCACCCAGCTGTCTGCAAACCAATCCGGTATTGGAGTACCGTCAGGAAACCTTTCCTGAGCAAATACACTTCCAGCCAGCCACAAAAACCAACATAGAAACAAATACTTGATACAATATTCCCTCATTTTTCAAATACTTTTAAATCAAAACCATACGGAAAGCAAAATAGGAAACTTTTTCGACAAAAAGAAATAGAAAATCATGCAATAACATGTCTTTTTGTACAAAACTTCACTTGTATTCTCTAATGCCAGAAGATAACTTATGAAATCATATAACGGTGGTAATTCTTCTGTACACTCTTATACAAAAGAAAGAATTATCTGACAAATTCTCTGTTTCACACTGTGGGATACAAAAACCACAGTGTGGGATACATATTTCACACTGTGAAATACATATCCCGCAGTATGAAACAGAGAAATGTCCGGGAGATTTCTGAAAATATAAACCTTACTTCAACACTAAAAAGAAGCAGTGGCATACTTTTAGAGGAACAGCTGCTACATCAAATGAAGAAATTTGAATGATTTTCAATGTATTTGCATGATTTTCCATGTGCAGATGTAAGTATATCCGCTACATTTGCAATTATAAATTTTAAACCAATACCTTATTTGATATGCGAAAAATTCTTGTTGTATTATTGCTTACAATAAGTGCAGGATTCACCACTTCTTCTGCACAAAAACTACCACCACAAAAAGAAACGCTCGATGTGGTAATGAAAGTAAACAAATATTTCATGGAGAAATATGCCGATTATCGGACTCCCAGTTTCGTTCGTAATGTAACCCGCCCCAGCAATATCTGGACTCGAGGAGTGTACTACGAAGGATTAATGGCTCTATATTCCATCTATCCTCGTGCAGAATTCTACGATTATGCATACAACTGGGCTGAATACCACGAATGGGGAATGCGAAATGGCAACACCACACGCAATGCCGACGACTATTGCTGCGGACAAACCTATATCGACCTATATAACATTTGCCCCAAACCTGAAATGCTGAAGAACATCAAGTCGAACATGAATATGTTGGTCAATACACCGCAGGTAGGCGACTGGACATGGGTAGATGCTATTCAGATGGGAATGCCCGTACTGGCCAAAATGGGACACCTCACGGGAGAACAAAAATATTTCGACAAGATGTGGGATATGTATGAGTTCTCACGCAATCAACTCGCAGGAAAAGGAATGTTCAATCTGGCTGACGGTCTCTGGTGGAGAGACGCTGATTTCTTACCTCCATACAAAGAGCCCAATGGAGAAGACTGTTACTGGAGCCGGGGAAACGGATGGGCCTACGCTGCACTGATACGCGTACTTGACGAAATTCCAGCCAATGAAAAACATCGCCAAGACTACATCAACGATTTCCTGATTATGAGCAAAGCATTAAAAAAATGCCAGCGTACAGACGGATTCTGGAATGTAAGTCTTCATGATGCCGGAAATTACGGAGGAAAAGAAACAACAGGTACTGCCCTGTTTGTCTACGGAATGGCATGGGGAGTACGAAACGGATTACTGGATAAAGAAGAATATTTACCTGTTTTATTAAAAGGATGGAATGCCATGGTGAAGGAGGCAGTCCACCCCAACGGTTTCCTGGGTTACGTACAAGGTACCGGGAAAGAACCTAAAGATGGTCAGCCAGTCACATACGATAGTGTCCCAGACTTTGAAGACTATGGAGTAGGATGCTTCCTCCTGGCTGGTACGGAAGTCTACAAACTACAATGATAAGAATAAGCACAATAGGTAGAAACGTTTTGCTTCTTTCCGTAAAAAGAAATGGGTGTGCCTTTCGCACACCCATATTTTATTTGCTTAATGCCCGGGAGCGTTCTCCCAAATAACCGCCATGATGGCGCTTGCTGTATTCTTCAATCGTAAAACCAGTCTTACGCATGGTCTCCACCACCAGAATATCTCCAATAACCGTCATCACAGTGGTAGAAGTCGTAGGAGTCATTCCCAGCAAACAAACCTCATCAGGATGACCTGTAGCCAGACAAATATCAGCGGCTTCCGCCAGCGGACTATCCGGATTTCCCGTAATGACAATCTTTTTCAACTCCGGATTTAGACGCGCAGCCAGTTCGGTAAGTTCCACGATTTCTCTTGTCTTTCCGGAGTTGGAAATCAAGAGTAACAAGTCATTCTTTTGCAGAATGCCCAAATCACCATGCTGCGCCTCGCTGGGATGCAAAAACACAGAAGGGATTCCTGTAGAACAGAATGTAGTAGCAATGTTCATGGCTATCTGTCCAGCCTTACCCATACCGCTGGTTACCAGCTTTCCGCCTTTCTCATGCACCTGTTCCACAATCAGGTTTACCGCTTTCTCATATCCGTCTGTTACCGGAATGTTCAACACGGCCTGTGCTTCACGCTGTAATAAATCTTTTATTGATGAATTCATAAGATTATGATTAAATTATAATTTTATTCCAATAAGCGGGTCAGTTCTTCCAATGTATTCGCCACTTCAAAATAATTTTTCAACGGACGGTGTACAAAATGCGTTTCCTCCAGCCGGTTCAAAAAAGCCAGCAGGTCATTCCAGAAACCTTCCACATTATAAAAGATGACTTTTTTCTGATGATAGCCTATACTACATGCAGCCATCACATGAAATACCTCGTCCAGTGTACCTATTCCACCCGGCAAGGCTACCATCACGTCCGATTCCTGCGACATAATATCTTTCCGGTCGCTCAAATTCACAGAATGGAATGTCACGTCAAGCAAATCGCTGACTCTTCCGTGTTCCTCCAGCTTTGTGGGAACAACTCCCATAATCATTGCCCCGTTCTCTTTCGCACTTCTTGCCAGGGCTTCCATCAGTCCGGTATTGGAACCACCGTAAACCAGCCACTTACGATGCTGCCCCAGCCATGCGCCCAGTTCCCGGGCTTTCTCCATAAATACAGGTTCTATCGCATCTGAGGCCGAACAAAAGACTGCAATTTTATTCATATATTAGTTTTAAATATCACACACTGCAAATATCTGCATTTTTTGAAGAAAGGCAATAGGTATTTATTGTAAATTTGCAGCGAAAAAGAAATTATACTTCTCAATATATGGCGTATTCAACTTTTACCCTCCCTAACGGCTTACGACTTATTCATACCACCAGTCCTACAAACGTGGCTTATTGTGGCTTTGCCATCGATGCCGGAACGCGCGATGAGCTTCCACAAGAACAGGGTATGGCCCATTTTGTAGAGCACCTGATTTTTAAGGGTACAGAAAAGCGAAAAGCCTGGCACATTCTCAATCGCATGGAAAATGTAGGAGGCGACTTGAATGCCTATACCAATAAGGAAGAGACCGTCATTTACAGCGCTTTTCTGAAAGAGCATTTCAACCGGGCAGCAGAGCTACTGGCTGACATTGTCTTCCATAGTGTATTTCCACAGAATGAAATCGAGAAAGAAGTGGAAGTCATCATCGACGAAATCCAAAGCTATGAAGACAGTCCGTCGGAACTTATTTTTGACGACTTTGAAGAACTGATTTTCCCCAACCACCCATTAGGCCGAAACATACTTGGCAATCCGGAACTGCTGCGTCAATTTACAAGTGAGGATGCACGGAAGTTTGTACATTCACATTACCGACCGGAAAACATGATATTTTTCGTTCAAGGAGATATTCCCTTTCAGAAAGTCATCCGTACACTTGAGAAAGTAACCTCGGATATTCCCCAATTTGAAGAGGGAAGCAAAACGCGCAAGCTACCGTCTGAATACAAACCCGGCAAACTGATTCTTCACAAGGATACCCATCAGGCACATGTCATGATTGGCGGAAGAGGATACCACGCTTACGACGAGAAGCGTACCGGACTCTATCTGCTCAACAATATTCTGGGAGGCCCTGGCATGAACAGCCGGCTCAACATCTCCTTACGTGAAAAAAGAGGCTTGGTTTACAACGTAGAATCCAATCTGACATCCTATACGGATACGGGTACATTCTGTATCTATTTCGGCTGTGACCTGCACGATGCCGACCACTGTATCTCATTGGTACATAAAGAACTAAAGAAAATCCGTGAGAATGCCTTGACTGAATTGCAGCTGGCTGCGGCAAAAAAACAAATCATCGGACAAATAGGGGTGGCCGGAGACAATTTTGAGAACAATGCGCTCAACATGGGAAAATGCTTTCTGCACTACCATACTTACGAAGAAAAAGAAGAAGTCTTCAAACGGATAGAAAATCTCACCTCCAGCCAACTCCTTGACATAGCCAATGAAATGTTTGCTGAAAACTATCTTTCTACCCTGATTTATCAGTAAATTTATACCGGATAATCCACTTTTTCTGCCACTTAGTAACAGGATACAGACATATACTCTTAAAGTTTAATTTTTGTCTTTTCATACATTTTCAAAACTTCCTAATTTTCGAGAAAAAATAGGGGAACTATGAAAAAGAATGAAATCATTAAAGACAGATTGGAAGAATGGGTAGAAAGCAAAGGATTCTTAAGCTCCAGGTTTACCATCATAGAATTATGCAAAATTATAGGAATAAACCGGACTTATCTTTCGAACTATATTAACAGCACATACGGCTTAAACTTCAACTTATGGATCAATCACCTGCGCATAGAAGAAGCCAAGCAATTGATGGGTCAAACTCCTAAACGAAGTTTATCGGAAATAGCCGAACGAATAGGATTCACAGATCTGGCTCACTTCAGCAAACAATTTAAACTTCAGGAAGGAGTCTCTCCGTCTGAATGGAGAAAGAATATGTAATAATACGCAACAGAACGGCAGGAAAAGCGTAAAAATCACTATCTTTGTACGCTTAAGATAGGATAATTACATAAACTATATACACATGAAAATAGAAGATAAACTGACCGAATCTATCCTGAACGGTATAAAGACCTTATACAATCAGGAAGTTCCTGCCAAAATGGTTCAACTTCAGAAAACGAAAAAAGAATTTGAAGGCCACCTGACACTGGTTGTCTTTCCTTTTCTGAAAATGTCTAAGAAAGGTCCGGAACAGACTGCACAAGAAATCGGGGAATACTTGAAACAGAATGAACCGGCCATCGCAAATTATAATGTAATCAAAGGTTTCCTGAACCTGACCATTGCATCTGACGTATGGATTGAGCTGCTGAACCGCATCCATGCCGACAATCAGTGGGGCATACAAAAAGCTGACGCAAACGCTCCACTTGTCATGATTGAATATTCTTCTCCTAATACCAATAAACCGCTTCACCTGGGTCACGTGCGTAACAACCTGCTGGGAAGCGCACTGGCTAACATCATGGCTGCCAACGGCAACAAGGTAGTGAAAACGAATATTGTAAACGACCGTGGTATCCACATCTGTAAGTCTATGCTGGCCTGGTTGAAATATGGTAACGGTGAAACTCCTGAATCATCGGGCAAGAAAGGTGACCACCTGATTGGTGACTACTACGTAGCTTTCGACAAGCACTACAAAGCTGAAGTAAAAGAGCTCATGGCTCAATATCAGGCTGAAGGTATGAACGAAGAAGAAGCAAAGGCAAAAGCTGAAGCAAACTCTCCGTTGATGCTGGAAGCACGCGAAATGCTTCGCAAATGGGAAGCTAACGACCCGGAAGTACGTGCCCTCTGGAAGAAAATGAATGACTGGGTATATGCAGGTTTCGATGAAACTTACAAGATGATGGGAGTAAGCTTCGACAAGATATACTACGAATCACAGACTTACCTTGAAGGAAAGGAAAAGGTAATGGAAGGTCTGGAAAAAGGACTGTTCTATCGCAAAGAAGACGGTTCTGTATGGGCCGACCTGACTCCGGAAGGTTTGGACCACAAATTGCTGCTCCGTGGTGACGGTACTTCTGTATACATGACACAGGACATCGGTACTGCCAAGCTGCGCTTCCAGGATTATCCTATCAACAAGATGATTTATGTGGTAGGTAACGAACAGAACTACCACTTCCAGGTATTGTCTATCCTGCTCGACAAGCTGGGCTTCGAATGGGGTAAAGACCTCGTACACTTCTCTTATGGTATGGTGGAACTGCCGGAAGGTAAGATGAAGAGCCGTGAAGGTACAGTAGTAGACGCCGACGACCTGATGGAGGCCATGATTGAAACAGCCAAAGAAACCAGCAACGAACTGGGTAAACTGGACGGACTGACTCAGGAAGAGGCAGACGACATCGCACGCATCGTGGGTCTGGGTGCCTTGAAATATTTCATCCTGAAAGTAGATGCCCGCAAGAACATGACCTTCAACCCGAAAGAGTCTATCGACTTCAACGGAAACACCGGTCCGTTCATCCAATATACATACGCACGTATCCAGTCCATTCTGCGCAAGGCTACAGAAGCCGGACTCAGCATCCCGGCTGTCATCCCAAGCGGTATTGAACTGAGTACGAAAGAAGAGGGTTTGATTCAAATGCTGGCCGACTTTACCAACGTAGTGAAACAGGCTGGAACAGATTACAACCCGTCTATCCTGGCAAACTATGCTTACGACCTGGTAAAAGAATACAACCAGTTCTATCATGACTTCAGCATCCTGCGTGAAGAAAATGAAGCCCTGAAAATATTCCGTCTCGCTTTGAGCCAGAATGTAGGCAAAGTAGTCAAACTGGCTATGGGCTTGCTGGGTATCGAAGTTCCTGAACGTATGTAATTACAATCTTGTATATCAGGTGGCTGGCAAAGGAGTGGACCACACTCCTTTTGCACAGCCACTTTCTTTTTAAAGACCATCTTATGGCTAAACAAAAATTCTACGTGGTCTGGAAAGGAGTGAATCCGGGTATCTATTCTTCATGGACCGACTGTCAACTGCAAATACAAGGCTATAAAGGGGCTATATATAAGTCTTTTGATTCACAGGAAGAAGCAGAACATGCCTTTGCTACTCCTGCATATCAGTACATGAACCGTCATCGTGCATCGTCTTCAGAAAAAGCCGAGGCACAACTCCCCGAAAACTTCAACTTGAACTGCCTGGCAGTAGATGCTGCCTGTAGCGGTAACCCCGGGCCCATGGAATATCGCGGAGTGTACCTGCTGACGGGACAGGAAATCTTCCATTTCGGACCGGTTTATGGTACCAACAATATCGGAGAATTCCTGGCCATCGTTCACGGGCTGGCACTTCTTAAACAAAAGAACCTGAACATGCCCATCTATTCCGACAGCCGTAATGCCCTCTCCTGGGTGAAGCAAAAAAAATGCAAGACCAAACTAGCCCCCAACGCAGCCAATGCTCCCATATTCGACCTTATCGCACGGGCAGAACGCTGGCTGCATACTCACGTCTATGCCAATACCATTATCAAATGGGATACCGAGAAATGGGGTGAAATCCCCGCCGATTTCGGCAGAAAGTAAAAGGAACGGTTACAAGATACAAACAAAAGAACCCTGTTATTTTCCGGATTCAATAAAACGGGGCGGTATGATTTTTTTTCATACTGCCCCGTTTTATATACGATTTAATTCAATCCTTAATCGATAATATCGAACCCGCAATAAGGAACCAACACTTTGGGTATCTTTATACCTTTGGGGGTCTGGTTATTCTCCAACAAGGCTGCCATGATACGGGGCAATGCCAAAGCGCTACCGTTCAACGTATGGCACAAATGCGTTTTCTTATCGGCTCCACGATAACGGCATTTCAACCGATTGGCCTGATAGCTTT
>ENA-OPVL01001236-OPVL01001236.1-human-gut-metagenome-genome-assembly--contig:-NODE-1236-length-15916-cov-6.435282_pt1 | contig 15916 bp, 17 predicted proteins | sample MGYA00241496_ERZ501984 | MGnify/ENA primary metagenome ERZ501984 (study PRJEB25962, sample SAMEA2042986) | human gut metagenome | biome: human gut; feature: human-associated habitat; material: faeces... | reverse complement strand
CCGGCGCAGGCCCAGAGCCGCTGCCAACAGGCCAATGATACCGCTTTTTGTGGGTTCCCGGTTCGTTTTGCGGGTCTCAAATTTGGAATCCGCACCCCACGATTGCAGGGGCGCGGCCAGCCGAAGCAACAGCGTTGCCATGGTCACACCTCATTTCCGGGCAGCTTCTCCTTTACGGCACGTTCCAGCGCGGTGAGCATCTGGTTCAGGGGCATGGCCGGGGCCAGCTCGTCCAGCCCGATGCCCACAGCAAAGCTCTGAGCCGGAGCATCCGCATAGCAGGCATACACCTGCTGCGCGTATTGCTTCAACGCCGTCTTGGAGGGTTCCGCATAGCCCTCGGGGCTCTTGCGCACCGGCTTTTCAAAGGCACCGCAGAGGTTCACAGGCTGATCTTCCCGCAGGGTGACATAGACAGCATCCGGCAGGGTGCGGTTGGCAAAGCTGTTCTGCTTGCCGGTGGGCATGGAGCGGATGAACGCCTCACCGAACGCCCGGACCGTCTGCGCTGCCTGCTCTGCGCCCAGCGTGCGCACCAGCTCCAGAACATTGACCGTCGCATAGCGGTACAGGGTGGCAGAATTGTATTCCACCGTGCCCAGATGCCCGGCACCGGCGTTGTCCTCCGGGGCACAGTCGTCCACGGCGGTGAAATAGTCGAACTCGTTCTGCACGGTGTGGGTGGAGATGCTGTGGGCCACCTGTGCGGCAGCGTCGTAGTTCAGCGACGGGTCATCTGCCACCATGCGGCCAAACAGCGCCATGTCCGCAGAGGGAGCCGCTTTCAGGGCTTCCTTGTACTGCTTTTTGTCCTTGCAGCCTTCTACAGCCAGCTCTGCCAATGCCTTTGCCTGTGCCGTACTCATGAAAAACAGCGCTTTTGTGCCCTTGTCATCGCTCTTGATGCCTGCATCTGCAATGACCTTCTGGGCCAGTTTGAGGGCATCCTTGTCCGGAGCAAGGGCTTTGATCTGCTCTGCCACCAGATCCGTGCCCTTCTTGGTGCGGTAACCGGTCTCAACTGCATCGCTCATTTCCCCGGTGAACATCACGCGCATGGCGTGCTTCCACGCCTGCGAGGACACCCGGGCACGGACGGCCCCGCCATAGACAGCGGTCTTGGGGCTGCCGGTGTCGTCGCGGTTGACGCAGCTGGGCGGCACGGTCTGCAGAACATGAAAATCAACATACAGGCGTTTGGTATCCATCTCAATTCTCCTTTTCGTTCTCTTTGGTTTTCTCCGTGGGGCTCGCATAAAGGTCCCGGCCCCACCGCAAACGGACATTCGGCGCACCGTCCACAAACTGGTATTGATACAGATCCTCGGCCAGCAGAGCGCCCCACAACGCAGGTAGGTCTCCGGGCTGACGCCCCACGCCCCGGCGCAGCTCGGCAAGCTCGGCCCGTCTCTGCGGCTCCGGCAGAACTTGCAGCCGACGCAGCTGCCGGGTCACGCAGGCTTTCACCTCATTGGTTTTCATTCTGTCCCTCCTTCATCCTGTTTCGGGTACAGCTTCCGCAAATCATGTAGAAAGCTGTTATAGGCTTTGGGTGCCGTATACAGGCAGCTCTTATCCTTGTTCTTTGCCTCCGGGATGCGGCGGCCCACAAAGGCGGCAGCTCCCGCTTGCTCCACCATCTGCTTGCCCAATTCTGCCGCAAGCCGGTATGCCTGCACCTGCCACTCGGCCGCCTTCTCGACCGGTTCATCCGTCTCCGGGTCAATGCTCTGCAGCCACCGCCGGAACGGCTGATCGACCGCAAAATAGAACTGCGCGCGGGCGGCTTCGCCACCGGTGTCGTTCTTGTCCCCTGCCGCAAGGGCCAGGTTCTGTGCCAGACGACCCACGATCCTTGCAGCCTGCTCACAGTTGTTCACTTCATCGTCAACACAGATCTGCCATGTACGGCCCAATTCATTTAGCAGTTCAAGATTCATCGAAAGCGCATCCGTGTAACAATCTTTCATGGAGGCACTTTGCGCTCCGTATTCCACCCCAACTGCACAAACCTGTAGAATTTCTTTTCTGCTCAGCAATTTCCGGCCCTGCAAATAGGTATTCCACCAGATCACGCCGGGTTTATGGCCGCCCCTATCACTGATAGCGGAAAACTCCCGCCAGAGCTGTTTTCCCATCTCATGTTTCCGCAGATCGTAATACACCAGCCCTGTCTTTTTGTCCTCTTTTTTATTCCAGAGCGTCATCGGTTCTGCAAATGCATTCTTGGAATCAAAGAAGTCTCCTCCCAAGACCGTATAGCCCACAACTTTGTTTTCCTTCCGTTCCAGAAGGATCCGTCGAAACTGCGTCGTCATCAGCTCCGCAAAGTTATCCGGGCATGCCACCTCAGTTCGTTCGCCGCTTCTTGCATCCTCAAGCTCCCAACACGGAACATCCGGTTCCCAGAGCTCTCCGCCATCTTGCAGGAACATCAGGTTCCGCATCAGTGTTTCAAACAGATTGCTGCCTTTTACATAGATCACACCGATCCGGCCGAGCCACCCCGGCCCCATCGACGGCAGCGGCCGGTCTTTTGCCTTTTTCTTAGCCGCCGCATCGTCATAATTGTTTAAAGACACAAGCCATCGTGCAGCCTGCGGGTAGTCCATGCTTTCCTTTCCTGTTCCCGCACAGGCAGAAAACAGGCTGGTTTTATTCTCGCTTTCAAACACTTCTCCGTTCAGCTTTTTCGCTCCGAATGGACTGCCGATCTTCGCTTCCGGCACCTGCCAGAAGGGGCGCTCCGGGTGGAACAGCCAGAAGCGGTCCTGCCATTTGTCCAGGTAATCCCGGATCGGCTGTTCCGGGAAGTGCCCCAACTGCCACAGTTCGCCCCAGCGCTGCAGAGCATCCCGGGGTTCTTCAAACGGTGCCGGTACACCGTTCCCATCCACGCGGGAGAACACGGTGTGCAGCACCGCCAGCTGCAGCCGCAGCACGGCGGCGTTCTGGGTGGGCATCTCGCCCGCAAGGTCCACATACGCATGTGCATGGAGCAGTGCGTCGGTCAGCGAGACTTCCTGCACAGTGCAGTCCTGTGTCCGCACCCGGACCCACCGTTCCTGCAGCAGGTTAAACTCCATCGTCTCCATCCTCATCCTCCTTCTGATAGGTCAGGCCGTTCTCACGGTCGTAGTGCAGCACCTGCCCGGCAAGGTGTGCCGTGCGGCGCTCGTCCAGCAGCAGGACCAGTTCCCCGCGCAGCAGCGGGGAGAGCCGCCATGCCGCAAAATGCTTCCGGGTCTCGGCTTCCAGCGCGTCAATGGTTTGCTGCACGCTCCATCGTTTGCTGAAATACCCCGGCAGACGCAGCCTCTGCCGCGCGATCTGCAAGGCTTCTTCCGGCTGCGGGGGCTGGTCCACCGCCACACAGGGCCCGGCCGCTTCTCCCTCTCCGGGCAGGAAGCGGACATTGCCTGCGCCGTCCTGCATCATGACCAGCACTTCAATGGACGGGTCGCCGTCGCGTACAGCTGCGCGGGCACCTGCGTCGCTGGTCTTTGCTCTGTCATCCATCCAGTCATCCAGCACATTGAGCTGCGGCATTTTTCGGTTTTTCTCCGGCTTTTTGATGCAAAAAGTCTCCGCATTTTCCCGCTTTTTCTTCTGTTCCAGCTCATACGTTCCCCGTGCCGCCGTGCTCTGCGGGTCTGCGGGCAGGCAGTCCGGCTCCCAGCCATAGGTGTCCTGCACCAGCCGGGCGATATCTCCGGGCAGCTGCACTTCCTGCGGCAGCAGCTTCCGGGTACGTCCGAGCAGCCATTCGCCATAGATGGCTGCACTGCCCTCGTCAAATTCCTCGGTCCCGGTGTCCAGCACTGCACAGCGGGCTTCCTGCACCGGCTGCGGACGCGCCCGGCCCGGATGCCGGTGCAGCCGTCCGATGCGCTGCAGCAGCAGGTCCATCGGGCACAGTTCCGTAATCATGTAATCGAAATCGATATCCAGTGACTGCTCGAGCACCTGCGTACCCACCACGATCAGCCGGTCGCGCTGCGCCGGGGTCGAGCGCTTGCCGATGCGCTCCATCAGGCGTTGTTCCTTTTCGGCGCGGTCAGGCATCAGGAACTGTGCATGGAACACAAGCACTTCAAATTCCGGCAGCTCTTCTCGCAGGCGGGCCGCAAGGTCCTGCGCTTTCCGCACCGTGTTGACGATCACGCCTGCACAGCCACCCTCCCGCAGCGCGTTCTGTAGCGTTTCCGGCAGATGTTCCTCCGTCAGGGATTCCATCGTCACCCGGCGCGGCGGTGTGTGCAGCGGAATGCCGGTTTGCTGCACCTGTTTTCCATCGGTCCAGGTCAGCAGCGGGTAGCCGCGGCAGGTTTTCCAGGGTGCATCCGGCAGCGTTTTCCGGTTGAGATATGCGGTCACAAGTTCGGTGCGCCGCTTGGCGGGCAGTGTGGCCGAAAGCAGGATCACCGGCACCCGGTACTCTCCCAGCCAGTTCAGTGCCCGGTCCAGATAACAATTCATGTAGGCGTCGTAAGCATGACACTCATCGATCACCACCACCTTGCCCGCCAGGCCGAGATGCCGCAGCATCACATGTTTTTGCTGCAAGGCCGCCATCAGCAGCTGATCCACCGTGCCAATGACAAAGTTGGCCAGAAGCGCCTGTTTGCTGCCCTGAAACCACTGGTGCACCATCACCCGTTCCTCCGGGTCGTCGGCGTCATCCTCCACCGGCACCGGCTCCTGCTGCAATTTCAAATAGTCTGTATTCAGCTGCGCCATGCCGTGCGCCAGCCGGATGGAGTGTTCCAGCCCGTCCGACTGTTTCTGCGCCCAGTCCAGCAGCCGCCCAAAAATACCGTTGGCGGTGGCCTGGGTCGGCAGACCAAAGAAGATGCCGCCCTCCCCGCAGCGCTGTGCCAGAACCTCCGCCGCTGCCAGCGCAGCCTCGGTTTTGCCCACGCCCATCTGGGCTTCCAGAATAAAAATGCCCGGTTCCTGTGCGTTGTTCACAGCCTCCAGCATAGCCTGCTGCACTTCGTTCGGAAGAAAGCCGAACCGCTCCTGGAACTCCGCCGGGTCCGCTGCGGCCTCCTGCACTTCCCAGGGAAGGGTCGGTGCGAATTTCTGCCATGCCCGTTCCACGCGGGCCGGATAAAGGCTCTCGTCGCCCAGTTCCTCTACCGGGATCAGCGGGAAATACCGGGGATTGCTGGCGATCCAGTCCGCCATGATGAGCAGGCCGGTCAGAAGGAGTTCCGTCGGGACCGACAGCTCTGGCAGCTCTTTCACGTCAGAAAATCCGCTTTCCTGCAGGGCGTGATCGAACAGTTCCTGCCAGCAGCTCCACCAGAATGTTTTCCGTCCTTTGGGCCAGTAGTTCGTTTCGTACACTCCATCCTCCAGCTGGTCCAGAACATTATTTGCCTCCTGCGGCTTGCCGTGGTGTGCCCCCACGACCGAGGCCAACCCTTCCGGGCAGCCCAGCTCCCGCAGGATCGCCTCCCCGGCCAGCGCATGGTGGGAAAATTTCTTTTTCTGCTCGTTCCAGCGGAGCTCGGTATCCTCCTCCAATCGCTGTTTTGCCTCCGGCAGCAGGCTCATGATCGGGCCGGCAAAGGCCAGCGTGATTTTCCCGATATCGTGGACCCACCCCAGAAAAACGACAGTCCGGGTCAGCAGTTCCTCGTCCAGGTCCAGATTCCGCCGCACACTTTCCGGCAGCCACTGCTGCACCAGAAACCGCATAATGCCTGCTGTGTCCCGCAGATGCATCCAGAGCGGCAGCCACAGACTGCTGTTGTCCGGGTCTGTTTTGCCTGCAAAACGCCGTACCTTGCAGGATCGTTCCGGTCGTTTCATCGTTCCACCTCCAAAGCATCGTTCCCATTGGCAGCCGGTGATTTTTTGATAAGCAAAGAATAACCGATATGCCATCCCATAAACAGGACTTTCACGTTTTTTCAGCGATTTTTACTCTGTTTTTCTTCTGTTACCCCCGCAAATGCGGGGAAAATCCCTCATTGTGCTAAATCATTGGAGCAATCCCGCAAATGCAGGAAGCGGATTATTATGCTATATCATGTTCTCTTTTTATCCGCATCGTCATTATAGCAACTATTTCAGTCATTTTCAACATTTTATTGTATTTTTTGGATATTACGATGCATGTTTTTATTGATCCGCTCCATTGGCCGGGTCGCGGCAGTTTTCTTCCGACGCAAAAATCCCACCGACTTCCTGCTGCGGAAATCAATGGGATTTTATCAGCATCTCTTCAGTTGAAGGCACCATTCTGGGCGGCATACACCGCAATGGTGCTCAGCAGGTCCAGTTCCGCTTTCTGGTAGGTCGTGCGGCCGATGTGCAGCTGTTCCAGCACGTCAGCCTCCTTGCGGTGCTGCAGATAGCGCAGCTGCAGCAGGTCGGCCCGGATGGGATCCGCTTCCTTGTAATAGGCCATGCTGTCCTCAATGGCCTTTTCCCACCGGCGGTTCACCGGCGACCGCGCCCACTGCCGCCGGCCATAGGCCAGCAGGGCGCTGCGGGTGGCATCACGCTGTTGTTTTGTCATTTCGGCTTTCTCCTTTCTGCAGCGGCCAGGCTGCGCTCATAGCGGTTCTGGGTGTCAAAAAAGCAGGCATCCCGCTCCGACATCGTCATTCCCAGCATCGCCGACAGATTTTCGGCTTCGTTCAGTTTGAACTGGGTCTGCCCCTGCAGTTTGCTGTGCAGCGCGCTCTCGCTGATGTTCAGCGCGCGGGCCACATGCCGCAGCTTGTAGCCGCTGTCGCGGATGTATTCTTCGATCAGTCTGGTATTGGCCATGTTCTCCGCTCCTTTTTTGTCGGTTTCACGTCGCTCAACAATCTTTGGTTGTAGTATAGTCGCAAGTTGATTGTCTGTCAACCGATTTTCAAAAATCGCGCGAAAAAAGTTGATTTTCACCCACTTTTCTGGTATACTGCCTCCAGAAGCACCCATTTCACCGCACAACCATTCGTTTTTGAACGGAGGCGTCTATGTCCGAACTTTCCACCCGCGTCCGGCTGCGGCGCGAAGAACTGGGCCTCTCGCAGGAGCAGCTGGCCCAGCGCATGGGATACCGCTCCAAATCCTCCATCACCAAGCTGGAAAAAGGGGTCAACGACATCCCGCAGGCAAAGCTGGAAGAGCTGGCCGCAGCGCTGGAGACCACCCCGGCCTATCTGCTGGGGCTGGACGTGCCTTGCCCGCCGCCGGGCTTTGAGCCGCTGCCCGCCATGGCCATGGTGCCGCTGGTGGGCTCCATCGCCTGCGGCACCCCCATCACCGCCGAGCAGAACATCGAGCAGTACATCGGCGTTCCGGCGGCGTGGCACGCTGACTTTGCGCTGACCTGCCATGGCGACAGCATGGCTCCCACCATCTGCGACGGCGACATCGTCTGCATCCGCTGCCAGCCGGAGGTGGAGCAGGGCGAGATCGCCGCGGTGCGCATCGGCGAGGAAGCCACCCTCAAACATTTTCACCGGCAGGGCGACACTGTGATGCTGCTGGCCGACAACGCCGCCGTCTGCCCGCCCATGGTCTACACCGGTCCCCAGCTGAACGAGATCCGCATTGAGGGCCGGGCCGTGGGCTTCTGCCGCGGTTTATAACCTATCATAAGGAGGGTCTGCCATGTTCTTTTCCAAAAAGAAACCGTCTGCCGCCTACGACCCGGCCGTGCAGCGGCCCGCTTTGCGGTGCAGCATCTGCACCGGGGAGCAGGTGGCCGGTTTTGTGCACCCGGACGGCCATTTTGAGGACGTCCAGCTCATCCGCACCCCGCAGGAACTGGCGGCCTTCCGCACCCGGTACGGCATCCCGCCGGAGACCGTCATCGAAAAAATCTACTGAACAAGGAGCGTCCTATGCCCACAGCACCCGAAGAGATGACCCTGAAGGTCATTGCCCACATCCACACTGCCTTTCCCACCAAGTTCGGCATCCCGCGGCAGAGCGGGCTGGTGGACAGCCTGCGGGGCGAGGTGATCTTTACCCCGGAATACCGCAGCGCCGACGCCGTGCGCGGGCTGGAGGATTTCAGCCACATCTGGCTGGTGTGGCAGTTCTCCGGCGCGGTGCGGGACAGCTGGTCCCCCACCGTTCGGCCGCCGCGTCTGGGCGGCAATACCCGCATGGGCGTGTTCGCCACCCGGTCCCCCTTCCGGCCCAACCCCTTGGGCCTTTCCAGCGTGAAGCTGGAAGGCATCGAGATGCGCCCGGAGGTGGGCCCCGTCCTGCTGGTGCGCGGGGCTGACCTGATGGACGGCACCCCCATCTATGACATCAAGCCCTATATCCCCTACGCCGACTGTCACCCGGACGCTGCCGAGGGCTTTACCGGCCAGACCCGGCGCCACCTGTTGGAGGTGTCCTGCCCGGAAGAACTCTGGGCCGCCGTGCCGCAGGCCGACCGCGACGCCCTGCGCGGGGTACTGGCCAACGACCCCCGCCCCTCCTACCAGCACGACCCTGCGCGGGTCTACGGCATGGAGTTCGGCGGGCTGGAAGTGCACTTTACTGTAGACGATCCCGTGCTGACCGTGCGGGACATCACCCGCCGCTGAGGAGCCTGCTATGGAACTGCGCAACATCAACACCTTTTTGCACATTGCCGAGCTGCACAGCTTTTCGCGCACAGCGCGGCAGCTGGGCTACTCCCAGTCGGCGGTGTCCTCCCAGATCGCCCAGCTGGAAGCGGAACTGGGTGCCCCCCTGTTCGACCGGGTTGGCAAGACCGTGCGCCTGACCGGTGCCGGTGAGACCTTTCTGGGCTACGCCCGCACTCTGCTGGCCACCGTGGAGCAGGCGCAGGCCGCCCTGCAGCTGCCCCAGCAGATCAGCGGGCGGCTGCGCATCGCGCTGGCCGACTCGGTGTGCAGCACCTTTCTGCCCGACCTGCTCCAGCGGTACCACGCGCAGTTCCCGCAGGTGGAACTGGTGCTCTGCACCGCCACTGACGACGGCATGCTGCAGATGCTGACCACCAATCAGGTAGACCTGGCCTATACGCTGGACCATCCCCTGCTGCAGCCTACGCTGGTGCGAGCCGTGGACGTACCGGAGCCGGTGTGCTTCATCGCGCCCGCCGGGCATCCGCTGGCCGCCCGGGACACCGTGTCGTTGGAAGAGCTGGTGCAGCAGGAATTCCTGCTCACCGAGCGGGGCATGAGCTACCGCGATGCACTGGACCAGTGTCTGGCCGCCCACGGCCTGCAATTGCAGCCCTATCTGGAACTGGGCAGCGCCGCGCTGCTGTGCCAGATGGTGGAGCGGGGCATGGGCCTTTCCTTTTTGCCGGAATACATCGTGCGTGCCGCACTGGCCGCCGGGATGCTGGCCCGGCTGAACGTGCCGGACTGCCGGGTGGAGATGCACCGGCAGCTGTTCTACCACCGGGACAAATGGCTGACCCCCCAGATGAAGGGATTCATTGCACTGGTGCGGGAAGGTACCGCCCAGCCTGCCGCCCCCACACAAGCCTGAGAAGAGCTTCTCTATGCGCAAACCCAGGATCATCTTTTTTGACATCGACGGCACCGAACCGGACCTGGACGACTACTTTGCCGTGGCCAAGTCCACCGTGCCGGTGTCGCCCGATTTTGACGCCATGGCCTTTGGCGATGGCAACAGCCTCATCTGAGCGTCCATCAACGCAAAAACACCCGCCGGGTGGCTTCTGCAGCAGCAGAAGGCCCGGCGGGTGTTGTCGTTTCAGTTTTCTAAAGTCAGCAGGAGCTGCCGCCGCACAGGTCGGTCACCTTCTGCACTGCAGCGGTCACCAGATCACCGATGGGCTGTTCCGGCACGCCGACGATGTAGTTGTCGCAATGGTTCACCGGGATCAGCACCCGCTTGGCCCCGCTCTGGCACACCGCAGCGGCCATGGCGGGGGTGATCTCTCCCAGCAGGGCGTCCGCGATCACGATGCCGATAGGCCCCACAATGACGTCCGCGTGGCGGCAGTTGACCACCACCGCGTTCTCGCCGGTGGCGGTGCGCACTGCGCCTGCCTTGCGCATGGCACTGGTGGCCAGGCTGTTGGTGCCCACCGCTGTGAGCTGGGCCTGCGGGCACTGGGCGCTCAGGGCCGCTACCAGCTGCCTGCCCAGGCCGCCGCCCTGCCCGTCAATGACCAGGATCTTCATTGGCTTTTCCTCAGAAGTCGATCTCTTCCAGACGCAGCAGCGCCAAGATGTAGATCTTCACGGCCTCCAGCAGCTTGTCGATGGGAGCCGCCTCGTTGGCACCGTGCATCGGGCCGCCGAACTCCGGCAGGGGCAGATCCACATGCTCGGGGCCAAAGCTGACCGCGTAGGGGAAATGGCGGGCGTAGGTGCCGCCGCCCATGGTAAAGGGCTTGGCGTCCTCGCCGGTCACCTCGTTGTAGGTGTTGATGCAGGCCTGAATGGCGGGGCTGTCGGCCTCAATGTAGAAGGGCTCGGCAGCGTCCACATCCTGCAGCTGTGCACCGCTGCCCAGAGCTGCGGTGACCTGTGCGGCGAGCTTGTCGCCGTCGGTGCAGGTGGGGAAGCGGCTGTCGATGGTCTGCACCAGACGGCCCTCCTCCATATAAATGCGGCCGCCGATGATGGTCAGCGGGCCGAAGGGGCCGTCGGCGCAGTCGATGCCAAGGCCGGTACCGGCGGTGGAAGCGTGCAGCTTGCGCAGGGCTTCCAGATAGGCGCGCTCGGCGTCGTTGCACAGGCCATTGTCCAGCAGGTAGTTCACCACCAGACCAATGGCATTCACGGTGCCTTCCGGCATGGCGGCATGGCCGGCCTTGCCCCAGCCGCGCACCCGCACGCAGCCTTCCCCGGCGGGCTCCAGCGTGATGTTGGGGGCGTTCTTCAGTTTGGTGATGTCGGTGTGCAGCAGAGCGCTGGCACGGTCCGGCACGGCATTGTTGGCCACACCGCCCTCAAAATCACAGATCACGCCGTTGCACACCGGGCTAACGATCTTGCCGCCGAAGTGGCCCTTCTCGCCGTTGCACACCGGGAACTCGGCATCCGGGGTAAAGCAGAACACCGGGGCCGGGTAATTCTTCAGGTAGTACTCCACGTCCTGCATGTGGGTCTCTTCGTTGTCACCGATGAGGGCACGGATGGGGTAGCGCAGCTCATAGCCCTGCTCCTTGAGGAACTTGAGGGCGTACAGGGCAACCACCATAGGGCCCTTGTCGTCCGAGACGCCGCGGCCCAGCAGCCAGCCGTCCTGGATGCGCATCTTGAAGGGGTCGGCCGTCCAGCCGTTGCCCACCGGCACCACATCCACATGGCAGATGGTGGCCAGATACTTTTCCGGATCGGCACCGGCCAGCTCTGCGTAGCCCATGTAGTTCTCGCAGTTGCGGGTGGCAAGGCCCATGCCGGCTGCCAGCTCCAGCGTCTTGTCCAGTGCGGCACGGGGGCCCTTGCCGAAGGGTGCGCCCTCTTCCGGGGTGCCCTCCACGCTGTCGATGGCCACCAGCGCGGCAATGTCCTGCAGCAGCTGCTCCTTGTTTTCCGCGATGTACGCGTCGATCTTCTGATTCAGTCCCTGATCCATGATCATCGTTTCCTTTCCGGGCGGGCTGCTACACGCAGACCGCTGTATTCAAACACATCCTGTCTATTCTAGCACACTCGAGGCAGAAATGCTATGGGTAATTTCCACGACAAAGCGGCGGCAGGTTTGGGCCATCAGCCCACGGCAAACAGACCGCTCAACGCACCCAACAGGCCCGCACTGGCCAGACCCATAATGATCCCGGCCAGCAATACGCCGCCCATGCAGGCCACCAGCACATCCTTGAACTTCATGTCCAGGATGGACCCCGCCAGGGTGCCGGTCCAGGCACCGGTGCCCGGCAGCGGGATGCCCACGAACAGCAGCAGCGCCAGGGTCAGGCCGCGGCCCGCCTTGGCCTCCAGTGCACGGCCGCCCTTTTCGCCCTTGTTGATGCAAAAGCGACAGATGGGCCCGATGAGGGGCTTATGGTAGCCCCAGATCAAAAACTTCCGGGCAAACAGGTAGATAAAGGGCACCGGGATCATGTTGCCCAGCACGCACAAAAAGTAGGTGGGCAGTGCCGGAAGCCCCAGACCCAGCCCAATGGGAATGGCTCCGCGCAGCTCCACGATGGGCACCATGGAGATGAAAAACACCAGCAGATAATTCTTGAGCATAGCTTCTCCTTTACAGGTCAATGTCCAGCTCCACCGGGCAGTGGTCCGAGCCGAACACCTCGTTGTGGATCTCGGCGGCGCGGATCTTATCTGCGATGCGCTGCGAGACGATAAAGTAGTCGATGCGCCAGCCTGCATTCTTTTCGCGGGCATGGAAACGGTAGCTCCACCAGCTGTACTTCACCTCATCCGGGTGCACCACCCGGAAGCTGTCGGCAAACCCGGCCGCCAGCAGCTCGGTCATCTTGGCCCGCTCCTGGTCGGTAAAGCCTGCGCTCATCCGGTTGGTCTTTGCGTTCTTGATGTCCATTTCGGTGTGGGCCACGTTCAGGTCGCCGCACAGGATCACCGGCTTTTTTGCGTCCAGCCCCAGCAGGTAGGCGCGGAAGGCGTCCTCCCAGGTCATGCGGTAGTCCAGCCGCTTCAGCCCGTCCTGGCTGTTGGGGGTGTAGCAGTTCACCAGATAAAAGCCCGGGTATTCCAGCGTGAGCACCCGGCCTTCGTGGTCATGCTCCTCCAGCCCGATGCCGGTGGTCACGGCCAGCGGGGCCGTTTTGCACCAGCAGGCCGTGCCGGAGTAGCCCTTTTTCTCGGCCGAGTATGTATATTCTGTGTAGCCCTCCGGGGCAAAATCCGCCTGACCGGGCTGCATCTTGGTCTCCTGTACCGAGAAAATATCGGCGTCCAGCGCGGCAAAGCTGTCGGCAAAGCCGTGGGTCAGGCAGGCCCGCAGGCCGTTCACATTCCAGCTGATGAGTTTCATGCAAAGGGTCCTCCCTTTTTGTTTTATGCGTGATACTTGGTTTTCCATACCCCGCTGCGGAAGCGGGTCACAAAGCAGGTCACACGGCAGAGCCAGTCGATGACCATGGCGATCCACACGCCCACGGCCCCCCAGCCCATGCGCACGCACAGCAGGTAGCTGAAGCCCAGCCGCCACACGGCCATGCTGAGGATGGACACGATCATGGTAAATTTCACGTCGTTGGCGGCGCGCAGGGCGTTGGGCAGCACGAAGGACAGCGGCCAGAAAAAGATGGCGCAGCCCGCATGGATGGTCACAAGCTGGATGGCCAGCTCCATGGTGGCACCGGACAGCTCATAGACGCCCACCAGCGGCCGCAAAAACAGCAGAATGGCCCCGTTGAACAGGCCCATGGTCAGGTAAGCCCACAAAGTGAGCTTGCGGGTGTAGTGCACGGCCTGCTCGTAGTCCCGCGCACCGACGCACTGGCCCACCACGGTGATCATGGCAAGGCTCAGGGCTTTGCCGGGGATGACGCCCATGCCGTCCAGATTGTTGGCCACCGCGTTGGCAGCGATCTGCACCGTACCGAACGTGGAGATCATGCTCACCACCAGGATGCGTCCGGCCTCGAACAGGCTGTTCTCAAAGGCGGACGGGATGCCGATGCCCAGGATGCGCCGGGTCATGCCGACGTCCAGCTGCACGGTCCTGGGCACCTGCAGCGCGTGGCCCTTCTGGTAGCACTTGCCCAGAATGAGCACGGCCGCCACCACACGGGACACCACACTGGGCCATGCCACGCCATCCACGCCCATTTTCAGGCCAAAGATGCACACCGCGTTGCCCACGATGTTGATGATGTTCATCAGCACGCTGATCTGCATCGAGATCCGGGAGTTGCCCATGCTGCGGAACAGTGCCGCGCCCGCGTTGTACAGCGCCAGGAACGGGTAGCTGACCGCAATGATCTTGAGGTACAACGTACCGGCATCCAGCACATCGGCGTCAATGGAGCCGTAGAACAGCCGGATCATGGGCCGCGCCAGCACAAAGCACAGCACCCCCACGCCCAGGCCCAGGATGCCGCTGAGCAGGATCAGCTGCCCGGCACTCTTGTTGGCGCTCTTCTGCTCCCTTGCGCCCAGGAACTGGCTCACCACCACGGCACCGCCGGTGGCCAGTGCCGAAAACAGCACGATGATCAGGTTGTTGATCATGTCCACCAGACTGACGCCGGAAATGGCGGCCTCGCCGCAGCGGGACACCATCATGGTATCGGCCATGCCCACCGTCACGGCCAGGAACTGCTCCACCAGCAGCGGCCAGGTGAGCTTCAACAACTGTGATTGGGTAAACAGCGGTTTCCGTCCGCCGAACAGCGGTGCTTTTTCCCCGCTGCGTGCCATTTGCTGCATCATTGAAATTGAACTCCTCTCCTGCACGAGCCGCATTGCCCGCGCTCTTCCTGCGCGGTGCGCAGGCCCCTCGATTTTACATACGCATTCATCTTAACACACCCGCCCCATGTTGTAAAGAATCGTCTTTGCACGCCCGGCGGGGCTGTCTGCCGCCCATTTTGGGCTTGTTCGTCAGTTTGCCGGGAACTTTCCATCAAATTTGTGCGTTCCTACAAAAATGCGATTTCCCGTGTGTTTTGTTCAAAAAATTTAAAAATCCTCTTGTAATTTTCCGGCAAACGTGGTATGTTGTATCCAACAAAGGCATTTCGTTGGATACAAATGTACACATCTTCTACCATCCGGCCTTTGTCCCCTGATTTCTGCTATTTTCTTCATTTACCTTCTTATCATTTACCCTGCCTGCCCCGCAAGGGGCAAGAAAAGCGATGACCCAACCTGCACGGGTCACCGCTTTTTCTTTTTTATCGGATCCTATTGTGCAGCGTCAGCCTTTTGTCTGCGCGGCAAATGCCTGCCGGACGTCACCGGAAAAATAGAGGGTGCCCAGCGCGCACACCGGCCCGGTGCCGCCAAGCTCCATGGCCCGGGCCACACCGGCTTCGATGCTGCCTGCGGCCTCCGCCGGGCAGCCATAGGCCCGGATGTGCTCCGCCAGCGTTTCTGCCGGCATGGCACGGGGCGTGTGGGCCGCCACGGTCACGAACTGCTTTGCCAGCGGGGCCAGCAGCTGCAGCATCTCGTCCACATCCTTGTCGGCCATGATGCTGACCAGGAACACGAACTTCTCGCCGGGGAAGCGGTCCTTCAGGCTCTGCACCGTGGCCCGCATGCCGTGGGCGTTATGGCTGCCGTCCAGCAGGAAGGCCGGGGCATGCCGCAGCAGCTCAAAGCGGCCCGGCCACTGCACGGTCTCCAATCCGGTGCGGATGGCGCTTTCCGGCACGTTCCAGCCTTTGGCCCGCAGCACCCGCAGGGTGGTGATGGCCACCGCCGCGTTGCGGGGCTGGTAGCTGCCGATGAGGGGCAGGTGCACCCCGTCCAGCCCGTCAAAATCAAAGGTGACTGCGTCCAGATCTCCACCGTCGATCTGCAGGTTGTGGAAATCTACTTCGGTCAGGGGCGCGTTCTGCTCTGCAGCCACCCGCCGGATGACCGCATCGGCCTCCGGGACCCCGCCGTAGCTCACCACCGGGCAGCCCGGCTTGATGATGCCCGCCTTGGCGGCGGCAATATCGGCCAGCGTGGGGCCAAGCTCCCTGACGTGGTCCATACCCAGCGCGGTGATCACGGCGCACTCCGGCTTCTCGATGACGTTGGTGGAATCCAGCGTGCCGCCCAAGCCCACTTCCAGCACCACGATGTCGCACTGTTTGCGGGCAAAATACAGCATCCCCAGCGCGGTGATGATCTCGAACTCGGTGGGCACATCGGCCATGGCATCGGCGGCAGGCTGTACCTGCTCCACCAGCCGCACCAGTTCCTCGTCCGGGATCTGCTGCCCATCCACCTGAATGCGCTCGTTGAAGCGGTTGATGAAGGGCGAGGTGAACAGGCCCACCCGGTAACCGGCGGCCTGCAGGCAGGAAGCCAGC
>ENA-OPVL01001229-OPVL01001229.1-human-gut-metagenome-genome-assembly--contig:-NODE-1229-length-15984-cov-2.002574_pt1 | contig 15984 bp, 14 predicted proteins | sample MGYA00241496_ERZ501984 | MGnify/ENA primary metagenome ERZ501984 (study PRJEB25962, sample SAMEA2042986) | human gut metagenome | biome: human gut; feature: human-associated habitat; material: faeces... | reverse complement strand
CGCCACTGCCGACCCGGCACAATACGCCACCCTCACGGAAAAACTGGGTGGCGCAGATAACGGCGCCACCCGCCTTTGGTGGGATACGGGGAAAAACTCTTTCTAGAACAGACTCCACGCAACCGTAAGCCCTGCCATCACAATGGCTACCATGCTCATCAGCTTGATTAGGATATTCAAGCTCGGACCGGATGTGTCCTTGAACGGGTCTCCTACGGTGTCACCCACGACTGTAGCCTTGTGGACTTCACTGCCTTTGCCGCCAAAGTTGCCTTCTTCCACATACTTTTTGGCATTATCCCATGCACCACCGGCATTTGCCATGAAGATGGCAAGCACGAAACCACTGCTCAATCCGCCAATCAGCAGGCCGAGCACACCGGGAACACCGAAAATAAGTCCCGTCGCAATCGGAGCAATGATAGCTATCAGTGACGGAATCACCATCTCGCGTTGCGCCCCTTTCGTCGAGATTGCCACACAACGCTCATAATCAGGCTCCGTTTCTCCCGTAAGGATTCCCTTGATTTCGCGGAACTGGCGGCGCACTTCCTCTACCATATGGGCCGCTGCACGCCCTACCGCATTCATCGTCAATCCACAGAAAAGAAATGCCATCATCGAGCCCAGAAACATACCGGAAAGAACTTTCGGATTCATCAGCGTCACATCGTAGTGATGCATAAAGTCGAAGAAAGTGGCATCTTGAAGAGCCACGGCATCGCCATGAGGAAGCGACAGTTCGGTAGTCCCGAGGCGGGTCAGCCCGATACGGATTTCCTCGACATAAGAGGCCAGCAAAGCCAATCCCGTCAAAGCGGCGGAACCGATGGCAAAGCCTTTGCCCGTAGCGGCTGTAGTATTGCCCAAGGAGTCAAGCGCATCGGTACGCTTACGCACCTCTTCACCCAGACCGGACATTTCCGCATTGCCACCCGCGTTGTCAGCTATCGGTCCGTAAGCATCTGTAGCAAGCGTGATGCCCAATGTAGAAAGCATACCTACTGCGGCAATGCCAATACCATAGAGCCCCAGACCCACATTAGAGAAGTCGAAGCCCGAAGCAAAGAGATAAGAAGCAATGATACCTATCACCACGGCAATCACCGGAATAGCCGTAGAAAGCATTCCCAAGCCTATACCGGAAATTATGACTGTCGCCGGACCGGTCTTTCCGCTTTCACTCAGCTTTTGGGTAGGACGGTAGGATTGGGAAGTATAGTACTCCGTAGACCGCCCGATGATGATACCTACTATCAAACCCACTATCACGGAGCAGGAAATCCACAGCCAGTTGTCCAACTTCAGCAACCACAGGATAAAGAAAGTGGCGACAACTATCAAAATAGAGCTGAGATTAGTACCGAAAGCCAGTGAGTTCAGCAAGTCCTTCATCTTCGCATTCTCTTTGGTACGCACGGAGAAGATACCGATAATGGAAAGCAATATTCCGACGGCTGCAATCAGCATCGGAGCGATTACGGCCTTGAACTGCATCAGCGTATCACCCGAGTGGATAAAAGCCGCAGCACCGAGGGCAGCCGTAGCAAGGATAGAACCGCAATAACTTTCGTACAAATCAGCCCCCATACCTGCCACGTCGCCTACATTGTCGCCTACATTATCCGCAATCGTGGCAGGATTACGCGGGTCGTCTTCGGGAATACCGGCTTCCACCTTTCCCACAAGGTCGGCACCTACATCGGCAGCTTTTGTATAGATACCGCCACCTACGCGTGCAAACAATGCCTGCGTGGAAGCGCCCATACCGAAAGTCAGCATGGTAGTGGTAATGATGCAGAGTTTATGGGTGGGAGTCATTACATCTTCCGGAATTACAGCATTCAGCAACAGATACCAGAAAGATATATCAAGCAAGCCAAGGCCAACCACTACCAGTCCCATCACCGCACCGCTACGGAAAGCCACGCGTAGTCCGGCATTCAGCGATGTGCGTGCCGCATTGGCAGTGCGAGCCGATGCGTAGGTGGCCGTCTTCATACCCAAAAAGCCGGAAAGTCCGGAAAAGAATCCTCCGGTAAGGAAAGCAATCGGCACCCAGGAGTTCTGCACTCCGAAACCGTATGCCATAATGGAGAAAAGGATAACCAGCCCCAGAAATACCCAGCCCACAATCTTGTATTGTTGGCGAAGGTAAGACATAGCACCTTTGCGCACAGCAGCGACAATCTTAATCATCTGAGGCGTACCCTCACTCTCTTTCATCATCTGACGATGGAAATACCAGGCAAAACAAAGTGCCATAATAGAAGCGGCTGGAACCAGCCAGAATAGGATTTGGTCCATAGCATTTATTCGTATTAAAAGGTTGAACGAAAGCCTAAAAATATTGATTTGAAACGAAATAAGCAAATGAAAAAGAAAAGAAATCCAAGCAAGCATGTATTTATACTGGCGAATAAAACAACAAGCAGTACCCTTTTTTACCTATTTTTTGTATTTAATGAGAAGAACAGAGCACATATAGATATATATTACAACTTTTATAGTACCTTTGCAACAAGTAAACAAGCTAAAAACAAAGGCATTATGAAACCAATCTATTCTAACCTGACATGCAAGATGCTGGCTTTGACATTATGCAGCATTATGCTGGCATTCCTATCCATAGGATGCGAACATGACGTCTACAATCCCGATAATGGAAAAGACGATGAGAAGACTCCCAACTCTTTTGATTTTTCTACGACATCTTCCATCCAAGTAAACGTAAAGTATGATGTCCCCGAAGGCTATAAAGTACTTTTTGAAATCTATCTTGAAGACCCGTTCACGATTGACAAAGATGGCCAGATTATAAAACGCACAGACCTGGAACCGGTCATCAGACGCATGACAGACGGTAACGGTGCATATAGCGGCAAGGAAATCATCAATTCGGACCATGGGGACGAAGCATATATCTATACTTCTTATATAGGGGTCCCCACCCTCTTCAAAACAGTTATTGCAGGAGATGCCATTACTGCCGACATCAAATGGGATTCCACCGATGATAATCCGCAAACACGGGCGGAGGGATGGCAGGCACCCAAAGGATACCATGTATTAGGAACATGGAGCTCCAAAGGATATCCTCATTATTTAGACACAGACAACAAAATCACAATTCCCGGTGATGTATTGACAATCATCAATACGACCTTGAAGGAAGGAGGCACATGCCCTAAGCAATACCGACAAGCCATAGATTTTGAAATCAATGATCCGGAAGGGCGCAATGCGGAAGTATCCATCCGGATAATTGGAGGAACCAGCGGTGCAGCGAGCGCCTTTGGCTATTATTGCTATAGGGCAGACGCATCTTTAAGTGAAATTAAAAAAGCCCCCAAATGCATTGTTTTTCCAAACACTCTGATGGATAATTATTATAATAAAAAGGCTTCCGGACTACAAGGCGGTGAAAGTGTAAAGCTTTATTACATAGACCCCGACGGAGTGGACCAAGGCACCGTATTTCCCAATGGAGTAAAAATCGGATGGTTCCTATTGAATGACAGCTTCTATGGCGGAAACAATAAGCCTTTCTACTCTACTACAAAGCTGAATGGGGACGGCCGTACACATACAGCCGCATTCCGCATCGATGATTTTGTCGTATTGTCCTTTGAAGATTGGACAGACCAAGACTATAATGATATACAATTCAACGTATGGTCCAACCCCATCGAAGCCATCATCAATCCGGATATTCCTGATATCAAACCTGACGGTGGCAACGAGGATAAGAAATACAGTCTGGAATACAAAGGAATCATCGCTTTCGAAGATAATTGGCCCAGAAAGGGTGACTATGACTTGAATGATGTTATTGTAAAATACCAGTCCGTATTGAACTTCAATGATGCCAATCAGGCCCTTTCTACAGAAGACACCTATGAGTTGCTTTGGTCCGGTGCCACTTTCAAAAATGGTTTCGCTTACCAACTGAATACAGAACGCAGCAATATGTCAACTGAAATATTGGAAGCCCCCACAAGTTTCAACGGACAAGGACTGGATACAGACCTTTCCAAAGCTACCGTCAATGTATTTCTAAGTGCGCTCGATGTAACAGAGAGAAATACAAAAACCGCTACATATAAGATAAAGAACACCTTCAAGACTCCACTATCACACGAAACGCTTGGAATTCCCCCTTATAATCCATTCATCATGGTACATGACGAATTGAAAGAATCACGCATCGAAGTGCATTTGGTCAACTATCCTCCTACTGAAAAGGCAGACATGGCTCTATTCCATACCGAAGAGGATTTGTCCTCTGTACCGACAAGCTATTATGTAGCCAATGGCAACTATCCTTTTGCCATTCATCTAAGTGGAGCCACAAACTTCAATACTCCTGAAACCCAGCCGATAGACAAGAGCTTTGAACATTTTATGGATTGGGTCAATTCCAATGGAACAGATTATAAGGATTGGTACAAATAACCGATAAAAGATACTCCTTATAAAGAAAATGGCAACCATTCACAGGGTTGCCATTTCTTATATCTTCCTATGTTGTAATATAGTAGAGCGAACTTATTCCACCGTTACAGCCGTACCGCATGCCGTAACCATCAACATGCTGCCACTGCCTCCTACCGTTTCATAGTCCAAGTCTACACCAATCACGGCATTGGCACCCATAGCACGGGCATGTTCTTGCATCTCGCGCAAGGCTATATCTTTAGCTTCGCGCAGCACTTCTTCATAAGAGCCACTTCGCCCACCCACCACGTCGCGGATGCTGGCAAAGAAATCGCGGAATACATTGGCACCGATAATCGTTTCACCGGAAACGATGCCATAATAGCGGGTGATACGTCCACCCTCAATAGTCGGGGTTGTTGTTACTAACATAATTCATTTTTTTAGTTGTTGACATATTAGACGCAAGGAATGAAAGAAAGGTTGCAAAGCTTTGCTTTGGTCAGAACATCCGGCTGACACGAACTATACCTGCCACCAGCACATCTATCTCCTCCCGGGTATTGTAAAGCCCGAAAGATGCACGCACTGTTCCTTCGATGCCAAGACGCTGCATCAATGGTTGGGCACAGTGATGTCCCGTGCGTACGGCAATGCCAAGACGGTCGAGCAATGTACCCATATCAAAATGATGGATATCACCTACCAGAAACGATATGACACTACCCTTGTCTTCTGCCTCGCCGAAGATACGCATACCGGGAATCTCTTTCAGCCGTTGCATGGCATACTGGGTCAATTCGTGTTCATAGGCGGCAATCTTGTCCATCCCAACCAGCGAAACGTAGTCCAAAGCTTTGGCAAGTCCGGTAGTACCGATATAATCCGGCGTACCGGCTTCAAACTTGAAGGGCAATTCATTGAAGGTAGTCTTTTCAAAAGATACATGCTGAATCATCTCTCCACCGCCCTGATAGGGAGGTATCCTATCCAGCCACCCCTCTTTACCATAAAGCACCCCTACCCCCGTAGGACCATACACCTTGTGCGCGGAGAAAACGAAGAAATCGGCATCCAGATCCTGCACATCTACCGGCATGTGGGGAATGGACTGGGCACCGTCCACAAGCACCGGAACACCCTGCTCATGGGCAAAAGCAATCATCTCCTTGACGGGATTGACCGTACCCAGCACATTGGAAACATGCGCCACACTGACAATCCTGGTACGTTCGGAGAACAACTGCCTATATTCGTCCAATAAGAGTTCGCCCTTGTCATTCATCGGAATCACCTTGATGGTAATTCCACGCTTGGCGGCAAGCAGCTGCCAGGGAACAATGTTGCTATGGTGTTCCATCACAGAAAGAATCACCTCATCCCCCTCCTGCATAAATTCCTCACCAAAGCTGGAGACAAGCAGGTTGATACTCTCCGTCGTACCACGGGTGAAGACAATCTCATTCGTGCTGCGGGCATTGATGAAACGTCTCACCGTCTCACGCGAGGCCTCGTGCAGCTCTGTAGCCTGCTGCGACAGGAAGTGCACTCCGCGATGCACATTGGCATTCACCGAATAATATTCGTCCGTAATGGCATTTACTACCTGGCGAGGTTTCTGCGTAGTCGCGCCGTTGTCCAGATAGACCAACGGCTTGCCATATACCTCACGGGAAAGGATAGGGAAATCAGCTCGAAGCCTCTCCCCCAGCCCCTCTCCCATAGGGAGGGGAGCCAAGATACTACTCTTATTTATATCGTTGTTCATAATGAATCGAAATTATAAGCTATCACTTGCAGATGGCGCACCCCTGGCATTTGTTCAGTTCCCCCCGGAAACGCTTCTCTACCAGCAGATGCAGACGGTCTTTCAAAGCATCCAAACGGATGGTGTCGATAACTTCGTTGACAAAAGCGAACATCAGCAACAGGCGCGCCTCGCGCACCGGGATACCACGCTGCCGCATATAGAAGAGAGCGCTTTCATCGAGCTGCCCCACCGTAGCGCCGTGACTGCACTTCACGTCATCTGCATAAATCTCCAGCTGAGGCTGGGTGTACATATGTGCATCTCGGGTGGCACAAAGATTGCGGTTGGTCTGTTGCGAACTGGTGTGCTGTGCGTCAGGGCGCACTAAAACCAGACCGGCAAAGGCACCTACAGCCTGCTCGTCAAGGACATACTTATAAAGCTCATTGCTGGTACAGTTGGGCACGGCATGGTCGATTGTCGTATGATTGTCCACATGCTGATTCTTGTCTGCAATGGCCATACCGCACAGATTCAGCTCCGCATGTTCACCGGCAAGCGTCACACGGGTTGTATTCCGTGTAGTTCCGTTGTGCAAGGTCATACCATTCAGCAATACATTACTATTGGCTTCCTGCCTTACATACATATTGCTGATACGTACCGTACTGGTGTGTGTCTCTTCGAGTTCATAAAAATCGAAAATGGCATTCTCACCGGCAAAGATTTCTATCACCTGCGTTGCCAGGAAGTTCACGCCGTCCATCGCATGATCACACACCAACAAGCGGGCTTGTGCACCCTCCTCCAGAATAATCAGCACACGGCGGTTCACCATAAAATTGACGTCACCACGCAGGATATTCACCAGCTGAATAGGTTTCTCTACCACCACGTTCTTAGGAACATAAAACAGAACGCCGTCTTGTGCAAAAGCGGTGTTGAACGCCGTCACCCCATCCTCTGCCGTATCAGCCAACTTGCCATAATATTTCTTCACCAAATCGGGATGTTTCTCGGCCACCTCCTTCAGGCTGCCGAAGATAACCCCTTCAGGCAGATGGGACTTGGGCAAAGCCCTGCCATAAAAAGCATCGTTCACCACAAAATAAAGAGCAGTGCTCATATTGGGAACATCGCACTTGAACACTTCATAAGGATTCACCGGAATTTCCAACCGGTTCAAGTTCAAGCCATAATCCGGCTCAAAGAACTTGCTGATATCCGTATATTTGTATTTCTCCTCCTTACGGGTGGGAAAGCCCAAGCGCTCAAAGTCAGCAAAAGCAGCGGCACGCGGAGCATTCAGCACCTCGGCACTATGCCGGCATATCATCGCCTCCGTTTGGGAGAAAAGGTCTATGTATTGTTGCTCTACACTCATGTTTTCAGATTATGAGTTTATAATTCACCTGCTTCTTTCCTTATCCAATCGAAGCCACGTGTTTCAATCTCCTTCGCCAATTCCGGTCCACCGGTCTTTACGATACGTCCACCCAGCAGTACATGTACCGTATCGGGTTTGATATAGTCCAACAACCGCTGGTAGTGGGTAATGACCATAGCACTGGTTTCCGCAGTCTTGAGTTTGTTGAAACCGTCGGCCACAATACGCAAAGCATCCACATCCAATCCGGAATCCGTCTCGTCCAAAATAGCAAAAGTCGGTTCCAACATCGCCATCTGGAATATCTCGTTACGCTTCTTTTCACCGCCGCTGAAACCTTCGTTCACGCTACGGTTGGCCAGCTTGTTGTCCAACTCCACAATGGCACGCTTCTCGCGCATCAGCTTCAGGAACTCACTGGCCGACAAAGCAGGCAGATGGCGGTACTTGCGTTGCTCATTCACAGCCGCACGCATGAAGTTCACCATCGACACGCCCGGAATCTCTACCGGAGCCTGGAAAGAAAGAAAGATTCCTTCATGTGCACGGTCCTCAGGACTCATGGCAAGCAAGTCCTTGCCATTAAAGGTAATTGAGCCGCGCGTCACTTCGTAAGCAGGATGGCCAACCAACACATTACTCAACGTACTTTTACCAGCACCGTTCTGTCCCATCAGTGCATGTACTTCTCCATCACGTATGGTCAAGTTGATGCCTTTCAATATTTCTTTGCCATTGATGCTGGCATGCAGGTCTTTTATCTCTAACATCTTTATATTTACTATTTGACTATTTACAATTTACTATTTATAAATCACCCCACGCTTCCTTCCAGCGAAATGGCAAGCAATTTCTGCGCTTCTACGGCAAACTCCATCGGAAGTTTATTCAAAACTTCTTTGGCATAACCGTTCACAATCAGCCCCACGGCATCTTCCGTAGAAATACCGCGCTGATTGCAGTAGAATATCTGGTCCTCACTGATTTTGCTGGTAGTGGCCTCATGCTCCACGATGGCCGTTTCATTGTGAATATCCATGTAGGGGAAAGTATGCGCGCCGCATTTGTCACCAAGTAGCAAGGAGTCGCACTGGCTGTAATTACGAGCATTGTCCGCTTTCTGTGCCACGCGCACCAAGCCGCGGTAAGAGTTTTCGCTCTTTCCGGCAGAAATGCCTTTGCTCACAATGGTGCTCCGGGTATTCTTGCCCAGATGAATCATCTTTGTTCCCGTGTCTGCCTGCTGATGGTTATTGGTTACTGCCACACTATAGAACTCCGCTGTCGAATTGTCGCCGGAAAGGATGCAAGACGGATACTTCCAGGTAATGGCCGAACCTGTTTCCACTTGTGTCCAAGACAGTTTACTGTCCACCCCTTTACAATGGCCACGCTTCGTCACAAAGTTATAGACACCACCCCGGCCCTCGGCATCACCGGGATACCAGTTCTGCACGGTGCTGTATTTCACTTCTGCACGGTCGTGCACTACAATTTCCACAATGGCCGCGTGCAACTGGTTCTCGTCACGCATCGGAGCCGTACACCCTTCCAGATAAGAAACGTACGAATCATCATCCGCCACAATCAAGGTTCTTTCGAACTGCCCCGTATTGCGGGCATTGATGCGGAAATAGGTGGACAACTCCATCGGACAGCGTACCCCCTTCGGGATATAGACAAAAGAACCGTCGGAGAACACCGCCGAGTTCAGTGCCGCAAAGAAGTTGTCACGATAAGGCACCACCGAACCGAGATATTTCTGTACCAAGTCGGGATGCTCGTGTACAGCCTCGCTGAACGAGCAGAAGATGATTCCTTTCTCCATCAGTGTCTCCTTGAAGGTAGTCTTTACAGACACCGAGTCCATAACGGCATCCACAGCCATACCGCTTAACGCCATCTGTTCTTCCAGCGGAATGCCCAGCTTATTGAAAGTCTTTATCAACTCAGGGTCTACCTCATCCATGCTTTTCGGTCCTTCCTTCTTCTTCGTAGGGTCGGCATAGTAGGATATGGCCTGATAATCTATTTCGGGAATGCGGAGATGTGCCCATGTAGGCATCTCCAATGTCAGCCAGTGGCGATATGCCTTCAGGCGGAACTCCAGCAACCATTCCGGTTCTCCCTTCTTCTCAGAGATAAGCCGCACTACATCTTCATTCAGCCCGCGCTCAATGATGTCTGTATGCACGTCGGTCGTGAAACCGTACTTATACTTCTCCTGAGTGAGTTCCTTTACATATTTATTGGGTTCTTCTTGTTGCATCACTTCTATAATTACAAATTATGAATTACAAAATCACGGTTCACGGTATCAGTCAAAGTCTCCGTTTACAATCTGCTCCGTAACCGCCTTTGCTGCGGGAAAGAATATCCCGGCAAACTCTTCCATAGGATAATATAACACTGATTCTTTCTTTTTTGTTTTGCTAATCAGCGTATTGTCTCCGTCTATAAATTCGATGACACCAATCAGCAGGCTCGTCAGCAGGAGGTACTTCAAAGCCCCTAGACCAGCCCCCAACCAATGATTGAGCCAGCCCAGCGAGACGGCCTCCATTGCCCGGGTCAGCAGAGAAGCCACCAGGGAGAAGAGCAAAGGAACAGCCAGCCAGATGAAGACAAATGCCAGTACTTGCGCCACTGTCATAGAGTCTGTCAACATGGGGCACAGCTTCACTGCCAACGAGGCATACAAAGCCTTTGCCGCCAGCAGACCGACAATCAGCCCCAGCAGAGAGGCCAATTGCTTCACAAAACCTTTCATGAAGCCGATGATTGCGCCCAAGCCGAAAGCAGCCAATATGATGATATCTATAATTGCCATAAAATTAATGTACCAATGTGACAATATGCTAATGTGCCAATATGCTAATGGGTCAATGAGCAAATAACTAATATGCAAAATGTGCCAATTGCCCTGCGGCATTTTCTGTACGCGCAGCCAATTGGCACATTAGCATATTTGCACATTATTCAATTATAATGTTTGCTTCACTTCTATTTCTTCGTAAGATTCGATAATATCGCCCACCTTGATGTCGTTGCAGTTTGTCAGGCTGATACCGCATTCGAAGTTTGTTCCAACTTCCTTCACATCGTCCTTGAAGCGGCGCAGAGATTCGATAACGCCCTCGTGAACTACGATGCCGTCACGGACAACACGAACCTTGGAGCTGTTGGTAACCTTGCCTTCAACTACATAGCAGCCAGCAATCTTCAGCTTGGAAATAGTAATCAGCTGACGGATTTCTACGCGGCCTTGGATAACCTCTTTGAATTTAGGAGCAAGCATACCTTTGATAGCAGCCTCAACGTCGTTGATTGCGTCGTAAATTACACGGTAGGTGCGTACGTCAACCTTCTCGGTTTCGGCAGCCTTACGCGCGTTAGCGTCAGGACGAACGTTAAAGCCGATAATCAGTGCGTTAGCAGCGGATGCCAGCATTACGTCGGACTCGGTGATAGCGCCTACGCCTGCATGGACAACGGCAACCTTAACCTCATCGTTTTTGATTTTTTCCAGGGATGCCTTCAATGCTTCGATGGTGCCCTGAACGTCAGCCTTAACAACGATGTTCAGCTCTTTGATTTCGCCTTCTTTAATGCGTTGGAACAGGTCATCCAGAGAAACCTTGGAGTTCAGCTTGATTTCCTCTTCCTTCTTCTTGGCGATACGTTTTTCGGCAACGCCGCGGGCAGTCTTTTCATCGGTGCTGTCCAGAATATCGCCGGCAGCCGGTACATCGTTCAGGCCCAGTACCTCTACAGGGGTAGAAGGCAGAGCCTTCTTAACCTTTTCGCCACGGTCATTGATCATTGCACGAACCTTACCATAGGAGGTGCCGGCAATAATGGTATCACCGATATGCAGAGTACCGCGTTGTACCAGTACGGTAGCAACCGGGCCGCGGCCTTTATCCAGCTGTGCCTCGATGATGGTGCCGTGAGCAGGCAGATTCGGGTTAGCCTTCAGTTCCTGCATTTCAGCAACCAGCAGAATCATTTCCAGCAGGTCGCTGATACCGGTTTTCTGATGTGCGGAAACAGGAACCATAATGGTGTCGCCGCCCCAATCCTCAGGAATGAGCTCATGCTCTGCCAGCTGTTGTTTAACGTGATCCGGATTTGCGCCCGGACGGTCGATTTTGTTGATAGCTACAATGATAGGTACCTTTGCAGCCTTAGCATGGTTGATAGCCTCGATGGTCTGCGGCATTACACCGTCATCTGCTGCTACAACCAGAATTGCAACGTCAGTTACCTGTGCGCCGCGGGCACGCATAGCAGTGAAAGCTTCATGGCCCGGGGTATCCAGGAATACAATCTGCTTGCCCTGGTAGTTTACCTTATAAGCACCGATGTGCTGGGTAATACCGCCGGCCTCGCGGGAAGTAACGTTGGTTTTACGGATAGCGTCCAGCAAGGAGGTTTTACCATGGTCAACGTGGCCCATAACGGTAATAACCGGCGGACGCGGAACGCGTTTTTCAGGCGGATCGTCAACCTCGGGAATTTCGGTCGGATCCTCTTCCGGAGCCTTCTGGCCAACCTCTACGCCGAAGTTGTCGCCGATAAGCTGTGCGGTATCGAAATCGATATCCTGGTTGATGGTAACCATTACGCCCAGCATAAACAGAGCCTTGATTACTTCATTGACCTCACGCTTAATGAGCTTGGAAAATTCCTGTACATTGATAGATTCGCCGATTTCAACGTAGGTCGGACGAACGATTTCTACCGGAGCCTGTTGTTGCTTCGGTGCGGGCTTCTTGCCGCCGCGGTTTACCGGCATCTGATGACCGGCACTGCGGTTCGGACGGCTTTCGCGGGTAGCGTAGCTGCCCTTAATCTGCGGCTTGTTGTCCTTACGGCTCTTGCCTGCGTTGCGACCGCCCTGACGGTTATCGCGACCGCCGCTGCGGCCACCGCTAACTTGCGCACGGCTTTCACCGTGTACGCTCGGGCCCTGCTGGCTCTTAGGACCTACAAAGATACCGCCCTGGCGTTGTTGGCCGTTGCGGTTACCCTGACGATTGCCCTGACCACCCTGCTGGCCGTTGCGGTTTTGCGGACGGCCTTCGTTACGGCCACCCTGACCGCCTTGACGGTTGCCCTGCTGGCCACCGCGGTTTTGCTGCGGACGGCCTTCGTTGCGGCCACCCTGACGATTTTCGTTACGCCCTTGTTGAGCGTTGTTGTTGCGTTGATTTTGTTGCTGATTTTGTTGCATATTCCTCTGTCCGTTATTCCTATTCATATTGTTATCGTTTCTTTTAGCTGTATCCTGCGGACGCGCAGGAGCAGCCGGTTTGCTGACATCACGTTTTTCCGTCTTCGCCGGTTTGGGCGGTTCTGGTTTTTTATCGTATGCTTTACGGATAACAGACATAGCCTTGTCATCAGCTGCACTAAAATTAGTTTTTTCGATATTATTTTTCTTCAATAGGTCAATGACCTCATTTACCGGTTTGCCATAATCCTTGGCAACCTCATATATTCTTTTATTACCCATTCATCCACCTCCAGACCAGATAATAAGAAGCAGATTCATCTGCGCAGCTTGCGCAAGCTGTGCAGACAACTGTGATTTAAATCATTATTTTTTTAACAGCATGTTGGCAAAATTCGCATCGGTAACAGCCACAGCTATTCTAGGTCCTTTGCCGATCGCATAGCCCAGCTCATTGCGCGTCAACAGCTCAATGACCTGCACGCCTGCCATCTCTGCCAGGAAATAAATTTCCTTTTTTGAATTAGGGGCAGCATCTTGTGCCAAAACAAGTACCTTGACCTTGCCGCTTTTTAAGGCAGCACGCACAGCTACATCGCCGGAAGCGGTTTTGCCTGCCTTTTGCGCCAACCCTAAAGCAAATGCGACATTATTGCCTGCCATGTTCGAAATCCTCCAGCAGCTGCTTGAGTACATCCTCACCAATAGGCTTTTCCAAAGCGCGCTCCAGACGTTTCTCCTTTACGGCCTTGGTAATGCATTCCTTATCGGGGCAGACATATGCGCCGCGTCCGTTCTTCTTGCCGGTGAGGTCAAGGCTGACCTCGCCCTCAGGTGAACGTACAACGCGCAGCAGAGCCTTTTTATCCTTCATTTCATTGCAGCCTAAGCATTTACGCTGCGGAATTTTTTTTACCTTCATCATGCTTCTTCCACGGGAGCAGGCTCAGCAGCAGCCTCTTCGGCAGCCTGAGTTTCGCTCTTAATATCAATTTTCCAGCCGGTCAGCTTAGCAGCCAGGCGGGCATTTTGGCCTTCCTTGCCGATAGCTAGGGACAGCTGGTAATCCGGTACGACAACGCGGCAGATTTTGTCTGCCTCGTTAACGGTTGTCTTGACAACCTTTGCCGGGCTCAGAGCATTGGCAACATATTGTGCCGGATCTTCACTGTATTTTACAATATCAATCTTTTCACCGCGCAGCTCGTTAACGATAGTCTGTACGCGCATGCCCTTGTGGCCTACGCAGGCACCTACCGGATCAACATTGCTGTCAGCGGTATATACGGAAATTTTGGAGCGCATACCGGGCTCGCGGGCAACTGATTTGATTTCAACAACGCCGTCATGGATTTCCGGAACCTCCAGCTCAAACAGGCGCTTCAGCAGGCCGGGATGAGTGCGGGAAACCATAATCTGCGGTCCCTTGTTGGTGCGCTTAACCTCAACAATATAGGTTTTCATACGCTCATGGTATTGGTAGATTTCACCGGGAATCTGCTCGTTCGGAGTCAGCACGGCTTCAACCTTGCCCAAATCGATATAAACGTTTTGGTTTTCCATGCGCTCGATAATACCGGTAACGATATCGTTGGCACGGCTTTGGAAGCGTTCATATACCTGTCCGCGCTCTGCCTCACGGATACGCTGTACAACAAACTGCTTAGCGTTTTGGGCAGCAATACGGCCGAAGTTTTTCGGTGTAACCTCGACCTCTACGATATCGCCTGCAAGATACTGCGGGTTGATTGCCTGAGCATCCTCCAGAGTCATTTCGTTAATACCGTCAGCCTCGCCTTCAACTACAGTGCGCTGAGCATATACATGGATTTCACCGGTTTCTTTATTCATTTCAACACGGACATTCTGGTTTGTGCCGGTGTTCTTCTTGTAAGCAGCAACCAAAGCGTCATCCACAGCCTGGAACAAAAGCTCGGGGTCAATACCCTTTTCCTTTCCTAATTCCTGGATTGCTGAGATAAAATCTGCGTTCACTTAATAAGCCTCCTATTTCTTAAATTAAAAGTCTATATGCGGTCTGATATTCGCAATCAGCCTACGTTCAATGCGGTCAGGATTTTTGAATTCCTTACCTTTAATAATCTTTTTAACCTGTACAGCTTCGTCATCATGTGCTACCAGAATGCCGGTCAGATTTTTCATTCCCTCCCACGGAGTATAGAACATAATGTCAACCTTGGTGCCGTAGGCAGCTTCAAAGTCCTTGTCCTTCTTCAGCGGACGGTCAATGCCCGGCGAGGATACTTCGAGGAAATCGAAATCGTATGATTCCACCAGCGGCATAATGGCGCGGTGATACCGTTCGCAGTCATCCAGCGACATGCCTTCGGGACGATCAACATAGATGCGCAGGAACTTGCCCGTGTTCTCCTTATCAAGGCACACATCCACCAGTTCATAGCCCATTTCATCCGCCAGACGCTGACATTTGGGCGTGACAACGGTCGTCAATTCCGCTTTCGCCATAACTCCTCACCTCTTTCACTGCGGGTTCGTTTTTTTGGAGGACTTTCGCCTGCAATGTGCAGGCAATCAAAAAGAGTGGCTCCCATCACCCGTCAGCACCACGACAGCACAGCGGGCATACCTCTGCCCGTAACACTGTCCCGATGCCGCCAAGCCATGTCCACTCTCAGATGTCAAGCCCTTCTTTCTGCAACCCGAAACACCGGACAGACCCGGCTGAAAAATCGCTTCCCTGAAAACCAGGGCAGCGGTTCATGGATTCACACTTGTCAGTATACCACAGTTTCTCCCGGAATACAAGCATTTTAGCGGCTCTGCGCAACATTTTCCTTCCATTTAGGGCGCATTTTTCACACAAAGCTCTCGTCCTTGCAGAAAACGGGCACAAAATCCTCCGATGCGCTTTCCGGCTCCTGCAGATACCCTGGCAGTCCCAAATCCAGCATATGGTCGCGCACGCGGATATATTCGCGGTTCGTAATCGTCCGCGTCAAGCCCGGAATCGACACGTTGTTGCACGGGATGTACTGCCGCATCAGGCTGACCGGCACACCCTCCGGCAGGTTCTCCTTCACCCAATCCAGCAGCTGGCAGCTTTCGCTCGTCAGACCGGGGAGAATCAGGTGACGGATGAGCGTGCCGCGCGTCATGATGCCGTTCTCATCATAGACAGGCGTTCCTGTCTGG
>ENA-OPVL01001227-OPVL01001227.1-human-gut-metagenome-genome-assembly--contig:-NODE-1227-length-16032-cov-1.755586_pt1 | contig 16032 bp, 16 predicted proteins | sample MGYA00241496_ERZ501984 | MGnify/ENA primary metagenome ERZ501984 (study PRJEB25962, sample SAMEA2042986) | human gut metagenome | biome: human gut; feature: human-associated habitat; material: faeces... | reverse complement strand
CATGGAATATAAACTTGCCATCATCAATCATATAAATATCATCACATAGATCTTCTAAATCAGAAGAAATATGAGAACTAATTAACACTGAACGATTTTCATCTTCTTTCATAAACTCTCTAATTAAATCAATGATCTCTTCTCTGGCAAGAACATCTAAACCATTTGTTGGTTCATCTAAAATAAGAAATGTTGCATGATGTGACAAAGCAATGAGAACATTAAGTTTTGCTTTCATACCTGTCGAGAATTCATTAATTTTTTTATCTAAAGGAAATTGATATTGATTACATTTTTGTAGAAAGTAATCTAAATCAAAATCTTGGTAAGTATTTCTTAAAACATCTACCAAATCTTTCAATTTAAGATATTCACATAAAGAAATATTAGCTAGTGTACAACCAATCTTATTTTTATCAACCTCTTTATAATCTTTATCTAAAAGTATAATATCACCAGAATCGATATGAATGAGATTTAAGATAGCTTTAAAAAGTGTGGTTTTCCCTGAACCATTTTTCCCTATAATTCCAGTAATAGATCCTCGTTTTATCTCTAATGAACAATCTAAATGAAAATGTGAATACGATTTTTGAACATGATTAACTTTTAACATATTACTCCTCCATTAATAGTTCTAGCATTTCTTTAATTTCTTCATAACTCACACCAGCTTGTTTTCCTTTTTGAATGGCTTTTTCTAAATAATTTTCAATTTCTTTACGTGTTTCTTCTAAAAGTGTTTCTTCGTTAACAGCAAGAATAAAAGTTCCTTTACCATGAATTGTTTTAGTAAGACCTTCGTTTTCTAAAAAATCATAGGCTTTTTTTACAGTAAGAGCACTAATTTGTAATTCTTTAGCAAGACTTCTTACAGAAGGCAAAGCATCATTTTCTTTTAAAGTGTGGTTATTGATTTGTTTCTTTATCTGATCGACAATTTGTTCATAAATTGGAATCATAGATGAGTGATTAATAATTATGCGCATATACGTCCTCCTTCATCTACAAACAGTATATAACAGTGTAAAACAGTTTGTCAACTGTTTGGACAATCCAGCCAATGAAATAGTGAGAGAACAATGATAAAATAAGGCATAAGGAAGATGAAGATGATGAGTAATCATGTTATTGGATATGGAATGAATGAGGTTGTAGAAACAGCAGTTACCATGTTTGAAAAATATGAAATAAGTGTAAATGCTTGCAAGAAAATTATTAATGCAGGTCTTGATAGTTCATGGGAATAAATATGAAACTATAGAATATCTTTATGAAAATCATTTTGGAAATTGTCTAAAAAAAATTGAAAAAAAGGAAGATTAAGTTGTGCTTGGGCGTTTGGAAATTACTGGTGAAATTAGAGAAGCTATTGTAGCACCACAAATTTGTAAAGGTTGTTATAACAAGTTGTCTCAAAAATATGATATGGAAAAAGCAATCGTTCCTGACGATGAAAAGTATTTTTGGTGTTGTGGTAAATTTTATATTTTTTGTTGAGATATTTTATTTAAAAGATAATAATAGTTGTAAAAGGAGTATTGAATATGACTGAAAAAGAAAAAATGGTAGCAGGTTTATGGTATGATGCGAATAATGATCAAGAACTCATAGATCAAAGACTTATATGCCAAGATTTATGTTTTGCATTAAATCAACTGAAACCAAGTGATGAAAAAAGAAATGAAATAATTGAAAAGATTTTAGGGTATTTTCCAGAGAATCTTGTTTTATTAAGTCCTTTTACAGCGGATTATGGAAAAAATATTAAGTTAGGAAAGAATGTTTTTGTGAACATTAATAACTATTTTATGGATGGGGCATCCATTGAAATAGGTGATCATGTTTTTATTGGTCCTTCTTGTGGGTTTTATACAGCGAATCATCCATTGAATTATACAAGAAGAAATCAAGGGCTAGAAAAAGCTTTATCAATTAAAGTGGGAAATAATTGTTGGTTTGGTGCCGATGTTTCTGTGATGCCAGGAGTTACCATTGGTGCGGGGTGTGTGATTGCAGCAGGAGCAGTGGTGACCAAAGATATGCCAGCAAATAGTTTAATTGCAGGTGTTCCAGCAAAAGTTATTAAAACAATTGAACAATAAAAATGACCTCCATTGGAGGTCATTGCCTTTTATTTTAATAAACCTAATTCAATCATTTTTAGTCCGATGTCTACAGAGTTATAAGCAGCACCTTTCATTAATTGGTCACCTGTAATCCATAAACTTAAAGCGTTATCTTTATATAAATCTTTTCTTACACGTCCAACGTGAGTTAATTCATCACCGATAAAGCTTGTTGGCATTGGATATACTTGGTTAGCTAAATCATCACATAAATCGATACCTGTACTATTTCCTAATAATTCAAAGACTTTATCCATATCAATTGGTTTTTTAGTTTCAATATAGATTGATTCACTATGTCCACGTAAAACAGGAACACGGACACAAGTCGCATTGACTTCAATATCTTTATTGAAGATTTTTTTAGTTTCATTTACCATTTTCATTTCTTCTTTACTATATCCATTTGATAAATCAAATTTATCAACTTGAGGAATACAGTTGAAAGCAATTGGGAAATGTTTTTTATCTCCAGCACAAGGTAATGTTTTAGCAACAGGTTCATATCCTCCTGAAGTAAACCATGTTGATCTAAAGTTACCACGGCAAATGTGCATTGTAATAACCATATCATCAGGTTTAGCTTCTAATGCGAGATTGATCATATCAACATATTTTTTAGCAAGTTCATCTACATCAATTCCTCTTGCTTTGTAAGCTTCTCTTTTTTCTTTTGAACAAAATTCTCCCCATGAAGTATCATCTAATTGAAGATAACGGCATCCAGCATTATAAAAAGCTTTGATTGCTTTTTGATAGGCATAGGCGATATCTTTTAATAAAACATCGTTATCTTGATATCTTTCAATAGGTTTATAGTTTTCTTCTCTAATACAACAAATTAAATGAAGCATTGAAGGAGAAGGGATACATTGTTTAACTTCTGTTTCTCCAGATACTCTTTGCATGAATTTAAAATGTTTTAAAAATGGATGATCTTCGGGAAAATCGATTTTATCCACAATTTCTAAAGTTTGACTTTTTGGTTGATGTCCTTTAAAGGCAATTGAAAAATGTTCGACGGCTACTTTTTCTACGCCTTTTAAATCCCATAGAAAATCTAAATGCCAAAAAGCTCTTCGAAATTCACCATCAGTGACAGCTTTTAAACCAACAGCTTTTTCTTCATTAACAAGATTTTCAATTGATTTATTTTCAATTTCTTCTAATTGACTTTGATTGATTTTTCCTAAGGAAAAATCTTCTCTTGCTTGTTTAATTTCTTTATCTCTTAAAAAACTTCCTACAATATCATATTTATAAGGTGCACTCATTTTTATTCCTCCTTGAAACTTTATCTAAAGTATAAAAAGGAATGAAATTATTGTAAAATACATATTAGTTTATGTTTGATATAGTTTTAAGCTATATCGAGAATAAAAAATAACAAGATTTCTCTTGTTATTTAATGAATAGATTATTTAAGTACCAATCTTTTTCTTCTTGTGTTAAATAATCTTTAAGACGATCATAAGTATATTGTTGGTAATCATTAATTGTTTGAATTTCATGATTTGATAAATAATTTAAATCTAAACCTTCAATATCAAATGGAACATAAGTGATCGGTTCAAATTTTAAGAAAGTACCATATTCATTTTCTGTATGTTTAACACATAAAAGTTCATTTTCATGACGAATACCATGACTGCCTTCTTCGTAAACACCTGGTTCATCGGTTGTAATCATACCTGGAACGATGCATGCTTCATGACCATAAAGACTCTTTGGACGAAGTCCATTAGGTCCTTCATGAACATTTAAGAAATGACCAACACCATGTCCTGTGCCACAACGATAATCTAAATCATAGTCATAAATCACACCACGAGCAAGGATGTCTAGGTTTGCTCCTGTTGTAACATCTTGGATAAAATGAGCATTTTGTAATCTGAACATTGCTTTTAAAGCAATTGTGAAGTCTTTTCTTTCTTCTTGCGTCATTTCACCTAAAACAAAGGTTCTTGTGATATCTGTTGTTCCTGTAAGATATTGTCCACCACTATCAATTAATAATAAATGAGAAGCATTCACTTTAGAATATTGTTTTTCTGTTGGATGATAATGCATTAAAGCAGCATTTTCACGATATGCACAAATGGTTGTAAAGGAAATATCTTTGAAATTTGGTTGTTGTTTGCGATATTCTAAAAGTTTATTCGAAATAGAAAGTTCATCCATTTCCATCTTTCCTATATTTGTTTTTAACCAATACATAAATTTAGTAACGGCAATACCATCATGTAAATGAGCATCTTTAGTTGCTTTGATTTCTGTTTCGTTTTTAATTGATTTAAGTAATTGACTTGGGTTTGTTTGATCAATGATATTTTCTTGACGAATATGACTTACTAAAGCATAGTTAACAGATTTAGTATCTAATAATACTTTTCCTTCAATATGTTTAATATCTTCATAAATATCAAAATAATCTTTAACTTCAATTTGGTCTTTTAATAATTCATCAATGAGTTCTTGACTTACAGCTTCTTTTCTTAAATAAAGGTTTGCTTTTTCTTTTTCAATTAAAGCATAAGCTAAAGCAACAGGGTTGCATAAAACATCATTACCGCGAATATTAAAGATCCAAGCAATATCATCTAAAGTTGTCACTAAATGATATTTCGCATCTTTCATTTCTTCTCTAATGATTTCTAATTTTTCTTTTCTAGAAACACCACAATATTTTGTATCATATAAATAAACTTCTTCATGGGAAAGTTCAGGACGCTCTTGCCAAATAAGATCTACAAGATCTTCATTGGCTTGAATGGTATTTGTGAAAAGACATTGATTATAAGGCATCACACGCCCGTCAAAACCAATGGTTGCTTCTGGATATTTTTCAATATATTCTTTAATAGTAGGAACACCCGGTGTACGCATTTTCATTAATTGAATACAACTACCGGCAAGTTCTTTTTCTGCTTGAATAAAATAACGACCGTCTGTCCATAAATAAGCTTCATCTTCTCTTACGATAAGAGTTCCAGCTGAACCGCTAAATCCAGACATATAATGACGAGCTTCAAAGTAACTTCCTACGTATTCACTTTGGTGAAAATCACTGGTTGGAATGATATAAAGATCGATTCCTCTTTCTTTCATAAGTTGTCTTAATTTTGTAATTCTTTGATTTATCATAATGACCTCCTAAGTTCTTTCATTTTAACATTTACCTTCAAGAATGAAAAGACTTAGAGATGAATAAAAAATTAGGAATGAATCTTGCTAAAAGTGGCATGACGCTAAGGTTTTGGCGGATTTATGCAAATGTGAAAATTTGTCTATTGACAAATATTGAAAAGTGGGAGTAGAATAACGTGCGAAATAAAGAATAAGCTATGTATTGCAAGCGCCACATCTCTAAGAAGTGACATGAACAACACAAAAATAGGGGAGGTGCTTTTGTTTTTACATATATTCTTTAAAGAGGATTTTTGATAAATTCTTATAAATTCGTCATAAATTTATCATAAAGAGTGCTTTTGAAAGCTATATCTGTTGAATTTTAAAAGAATGAGAGTACAATAATCCTCGACAAGAAGAAGGGGGAAAATAAGATGGATGATATTATTCAAAAGTTAATAGAATTCGATCGCCAATGCGTAGAAAAAGTAGAACTTGCGAAAAAGAAAAAAGCAGAAGCTCAATCAAGTATGATGTCGCAAAAATCTACAATTTATAGTGAGTATATTGATAGTCAACAAGATCAAGTTGAAAAGCATAAACAAGATCTATTGAATAAGAATAAAGAAGAAGCACAATTACAAGAAAATGAATTTCATAAATCAATGAAAAATATGGAAGATTTATTTACTCAAAATAAAGATAAATGGGTAGATGAAATCTTTACAAGATGTACTAAATAGAAGGTGTAAAGATGTCTTTATCTTCAAATGCCTTATGTGCAAAAGCTAAAGCAATGTATGGTGGGCGTTTAAATAAGAATGTTTATCTTGATTTAACAAGAAAACAAACAATTGGAGAAGTTGTTTCTTATTTAAAATCTCAAACAAGTTATGCAGATGCTTTAAAAGATATTAATATTAGACATGTTCATCGTGGTCAAATAGAAGATTGTTTAAATCAAGAATATTATCATCGTTGTGCAAAGTTGATGAAATATTCACCCAAATCTGATGAAGATTTTTATCTATTTGAAATTATTGGAGTAGAAATTAATTTAATTATGGATAAACTTGTTTCTTTACAAGCAAAGGAACAATATAGCTTTAATTTATCAATTCCTACTTATTTAGCGAAAAAGACAAGTTTTAATATTGATGGATTAGTAAACATTGAATCATTCAAAGATCTTTTACAATATCTTTCAAAAACAAGATATTATAAAGTTCTTAAAGAAATTGATTTCTCTGTCCCATTTGATGTTAAAGAAGTTCATATGTGCTTACAATCACTTTATTATGAAAACATTGTTGAAACAATTAAAAAACACTTCAAAGGAAGTGTTCAAAAAGATTTATTAAATATTCTCTATACTTCTATTGAATTAAAGAATATTTCAAAAATCTATCGTTATAAACAATATTTCCATGAATCAGAAGATTCAATCAGAAGTTCACTCTTTTTACAATATTCAAGATTGCCAAAAGATATGATGAATCGTTTAATTAGTGCAAGCGGTCCTAAAGAAGTATTATCTTTATTATCAACTTCTAAATATAACTTCTATATGGATGATAAAGAATTTGCCTATATCGAATATTATGCAGATAGTATTCAATATAATATCGCAAAAAGATACATGCGTTTTTCAAACAGTGCACCACTTGTTTATATGACTTATAGTATTTTACAAAGAATTGAAATAGATAACTTGAAACATATTGTTGAAGGTATTCGTTATAATCAACCTGTTTCAAAAATTGAAAATACATTGATCTATGCATAGGAGGGGAAAAAATGATTAAGAATACACATTTATATAACATTGTTTTCTCTAGAGATGATTATATGGAAGTTTTGATGAAACTAGAAAATCATCAAGATTCTATTTATCCAGTTAAAGCGAAGAAAGTGATTTCTAATTTAGATCATGCAACTTCTATGGAAGATAGAAATCCATATAACGAAGTATTAGACGAACTTTATAATGTGATGGATGTCTTACATATTGAAAGAGTAGATAGACCCGTTCAAAGTGCATTTTTAAATGTTCGTGAAATTTTAGATTATATTTCAGAAATTCATCAAAAGTTAGATGATATTAATGAAATTAAAAGAGGAATTAAAAAAGATTATTATGAAAATCAGGAAGCAATTGAATTGATTTCATGTTTAAATCGTGATCGTATTTCTATCGATGATATTCATGAATTAAAATATGTTGCTTTAAGATTTGGTAAATTACCATTATCACAAATTGAAAAAATCAAATATTTTGATAGTTATCCATTTGTTTATCAAGAATTATCACATACAGATCGATTCGCTTGGATTGTTTATGGTGGCGTTGAACATAGTATTGGTGAAATTGATAACATTTTCTCTTCAATGAACTTTGAAGAAGTAAAACTTCCAAAATTTGCCCATGGTAAAATGGAAGAAGCGATTGCTGAATTAAAAGCAGAAAATAAAACAATGGAAGCGTATCTTCAAGAACTTGATCAACGTATTGAAAAAGTGAAAGAAGAAAATGAAGAACAATTACTTAGTGACTTTTGGAAAACATATCGTTTGAAAGAGTTATACAAGAAAGGTAAATATGTAGTTGATTTAAAAACTAAAGCTGCAGTTTATGCATTTAGTTCATTTAATAAAGATGAATTAGAAGCTATTGTAAATGTTCCTGGAATTACTATTCATGAACTTCCTATTGATACGTATCAAGATCAAGGAGTTGAAGGTCCTGTTTATGTTGAAAACAACGCATTTTTCCAACCATTTGAATGCTTATTCACATTTAAACCTGGTGAAAAATTTGATCCAACAGTGATTGCTGGTGTGGTTATGATGCTTTCAGCACTTGTTTTACTTGGTGATTTAGGAGTAGGTGTTTTAGCTATTCTATTATCATTTATTGTTAAGGGTAACATCAGTAAGTTACTACAACGTGTAGGAGCTGCTGTTACAATAGGAGGACTATTAAGTGGAACAGTCTTCTATAGTATGTCACTTTATAATTCAATCTTTGTTGTAGGTACAAACTATGCAATGCAAATTGGATTATTCTTTGTTATAAACATTGCGCTATTATTAGTTTGTAGCTTAGTGAAAAAAGTGACAAAAAGATCAATAAAGAGTAAAGGGGGACTGTCATGGCAATAGCGAAATTAAACTTGGTTAGTCTTGATTTTGATAAAGACAATTGTAATGATGTGTTACTTGAGCTTTATCAAAGAGATGATTTTCATCCCGAGCTAGCAAGCAAGTTTACGGATAGTGTTGCTGGTCTTTCAGCTTACAACAATGACAATCTTTATGAAGAATTGTTATCAAGAATTGAAGAAATGAAAACAAAATATCATTTTGAAGTTCATGAAGTTGAAACAGATTCGCAACTTAATGTATTTAGAGCTAAAGAATTTTTAGATGATTTATTTTTAGATATTGACCGTATTGATGCTGTTAAAAAAGAATTGACAAAGATGATTGAAGAAAATGATGAAGCCATCATTACTTTGAATCATGTTGAAGGTTCTAATATTGACTTTGATCAATTATTTGGAACACAATATTTAAAAATAAGATTCGGTAAACTTCCTCTCAATAATGAAGGAAAGTTAGAGTATTATGAAACATTACCATTTGTTTATAAAGCATTTCAAAGAGATGATAAATATGTATGGTGTATGTATATGACGACACCTACAGATGCTCCTGAAGTGGATAATGTTTTTACATCACTTTATTTTGAAAAAATTCATATTCCTGAATTCGTTCATGGTTCATGTGAATTAGCTGAAAAAGAAATTCAAAATGAATCTGATTCAGCTAAACAATACAGCCAAGATTTACAAAATAGAATTGATAAAACAATTTCAGAAAATATGGAAGAATTAACACGTATTTATAGTATTGCTAAAAAATTAAATTCAGTTTATGCAATGCAAAAATATATTGTTAAATTAGGTGATAAATTAAATGTTCATGGATTTGTCCCTAAGAATGATTTAGATAATTTCAAAAACACTTTTGAAAGTATCGATGGTGTTAAACTTGAAGTTTTACCTGCTACATCAGATGTACGTCTAGAACCACCAACAAGACTTAAAAATTCATGGTTTGCAAGACCATTTAGAATGTTCGTCGAAATGTATGGTGTACCTCGTTACAATGATGTAGATCCAACATTATTAGTTGCTATTTCATATACTTTATTATTTGGTATTATGTTTGGTGACTTAGGACAAGGTATTATTCTTTCTTTAGTAGGCCTTGTTGCTGAAAAAAAATTTAATTTAAAATTAGGTGGCGTGGGAGTTCGTTTAGGTATTTCCAGTGCAATCTTCGGTGTATTCTTTGGTTCATTCTTTGGAAATGAAGAAATCTTATCTGAATATTTCAAAGGTTTCTCATTCTTTAATGCAATGTCACCAGAAAATACAATGACATTATTAATGGCTGCCATTGGACTTGGTATTGTCTTAATTCTTATTTCAATGACATTCAATATTGTTTTGAACTTTAAAAAGAAAAATATTGGTGAAGCGATTTTAAGTCAAAATGGTTTATGTGGGGTTACATTCTATGTTGCTGTTATTGGTGCAGCTCTTGGAATGCTTACAGGTATGCATTTTGTAAATATTTTCTATATTTTAATTTTAATTGTTTTACCACTAATCTTAATGTTCTTAAAAGAACCATTAATTAGAAAATTAGAAGAACATGGTGAAATGTTCCCAAATGGTTTTGGAGCATTCTTTGTTGAAGGATTCTTCGAATTATTTGAAGTAGTCTTATCATTTATTACAAACACAATGTCATTCTTGCGTGTTGGGGGATTCGTTTTATCACATGCTGGTATGATGCTTGTTGTTTATACTCTTGCCGAAATGGTAGGGGGATTTGGTGAAATCATTGTCTTGATTTTAGGAAACGTTTTCGTAATGTGTCTTGAAGGATTGATCGTTGGTATTCAAGTATTACGTCTTGAATTCTACGAAATGTTTTCACGTTATTATGAAGGAAATGGAATTCCATTTAAAACTATTAAGGAAGATTAAATTCAAGGAGGAAATTTATTATGACAGTATTAGAAATTTTATTACCATTAGTTGCAGTAGTTTTATTAACATTACCATTAATTAAAGTATTTACAGGAAAAGTATCAGCTCAAAGCGCTAAAAGAAGATTAGGTGTTCATATCAGTGGTTTCGCTGGTGCCGTTGTTTTATGTTTATTAGTTGCTATGTCAAATTCAAGTGTATTTGCAGCAGGTGAAGTTGCTACAATCACTGGAACAATTGCTCAAGGTTTAGGATTCTTAGCAGCATCTTTATCAACTGGATTCTCTGCTTTAGGTGCAGGTATTGCCGTTGCAGCAGCAGCTCCAGCAGCTATCGGAGCTTTCTCTGAAAATGAAAAGAACTTTGGTAAATCATTAATCTTCGTTGCCTTAGGTGAAGGGGTTGCAATCTATGGTTTATTAATCTCTATCTTAATTATCAACAAAATCTAATTTAGAGAGTGATTTTTTATGAAATTTTATTTAATAAGTGACAATGTCGATACTGAAATGGGTTTAAGACTTGTTGGTATTGAAGGAGAAGTTGTTCATAAAAGACGTGATTTTCTTGAAGTTTTGGAAACAAAAATGAAAGATAGATCCATAGGTGTGATTTTAATTACAACGAAATTAATTGAATTAGCTCCTGATGTTATTTCTGAAATAAAATTAAAACAACAAAAACCATTGCTTGTAGAAATTCCAGATAGACATGGAAATTCTAAAATTGGTGAAACGATTGATAGATATGTTTCAGAAGCAATTGGAGTTAAGTTATAGGAGAAAGTGCTATGCAAAAAAAAGATCAAGTCTTTCTTTATATCAAAGATGAAATTGAAAAAATTTCATCAGCTGAAGAAAAAGAAATTTTAGATGAAGCCAAAGCAATTGAACAAGAAGCTTATAACCAATTAAGAGGTGAAGCTGAAATTGATGCTAAGCATCAATTAGATAAAGAATTAGCAGAAATTTCTTCTAAAGCAAGTATTGAAGCTTCAGCTCAATTAGAAGAAAGACTAAAAAAATTAGTTGAAAAAAGAGAAGAATATGTTCAAACAATTTTTACAGAAGTAAAAAATAAACTTGTTGAATTTGTAAATGGTAAAGATTATAAAGATTATTTACTAACACATGTAAAAGCTGTTAGTGATGAATATCAAATGACAGATTGTGTTTTATATGTAAGAAAAGATGATTTAAAATATGCAGATGATTTAAAGAAAGCATATGCTTTACCAATTGAAGTTGAAGAAGGTCAACAAATTCAATTAGGTGGATTCATTATTGAAAATAAAACAACAAATGTTGTCGTAGATGAATCATTAGACTCAAATTTAGAAGCTCAAAAAGATTGGTTCTATAAGACTTCTGGATTGATGATTAAATAGGGGGATTAAAGATGAGTGAAAATGTAATTTATTCTATTAATGGTCCCGTTGTTAAAGTAAAAAATGCCAAAGACTTTTCAATGTTAGAAATGGTTTATGTTGGTCATGCAAAATTAATGGGGGAAGTTATTTCTATTTCTAAAGATTTAACAACTATCCAAGTATATGAAACAACAACTGGTTTAAAACCAGGAGAACCTGTTATTTCTACAGGATCACCAATTTGTGTTACATTAGGTCCTGGTATTTTAAGAAATATCTTTGATGGGATTGAACGTCCTTTACAAGCGATTGCTGAACAATCTGGTGCTTTTATTGAAGCCGGAAGCGATGTTGATTCACTTGATGTTGAAAAATTATGGGACGTTACAATGAAAGTAAAAGTAGGAGATGTTTTAAAAGGTGGAGATATCTATGCAACATGTCCTGAAACAGATTTAATTGAACACAGATGTATGCTTTCACCACTTTTAAGTGGTAAAGTTGTTGAAGTAAAAGAAAATGGTCAATATAAAATCAATGATGTCGTAATGAAAATTGAAGATGAACATGGTCAAATTCACGAATGTACATTATGTCAAAAATGGCCAATCAAACAAGCACGTCCTACTTTAGAACGTTTACCAATTTCTATTCCTTTAGTAACAGGACAACGTGTTATCGATACATTATTCCCAATCGCTAAAGGTGGAACTGCTGCTATTCCAGGTGGTTTCGGTACTGGTAAAACAATGACACAACACCAAATTGCTAAATGGTGTGATGCCGACATTATCATTTATGTTGGTTGTGGAGAACGTGGAAACGAAATGACTCAAGTTCTTGAAGAATTTAGTGAGTTAATTGACCCTAAGAGTGGTAAACCATTAACTGATAGAACTGTCTTAATTGCTAATACTTCAAACATGCCAGTTGCCGCTCGTGAAGCAAGTATTTATACAGGAATTACTTTAGCTGAATATTATCGTGATATGGGATATCACTGTGCAATCATGGCCGATTCAACTTCACGTTGGGCAGAAGCGTTACGTGAAATCTCTGGTCGTCTAGAAGAAATGCCAGCTGAAGAAGGATTCCCAGCTTACTTACCATCACGTTTATCACAATTCTATGAACGTGCTGGATACATGAAAACTTTAAATGGACAAGAAGGTTCTGTTTCAATCATCGGTGCCGTATCACCACAAGGGGCAGACTTCTCAGAACCAGTTACACAAAATACAAAACGTTTCGTAAGATGTTTCTGGGCTTTAGATAAAGCCTTGGCTTATGCTCGTCATTATTTCGCAATTAACTGGACACAATCTTATAGTGATTATGTTTATGATCTTGAAAAATGGTATGACCAAAATGTTGGTTCTGATTTCGTCAGTGATCGTCAACAACTTTCATTCATTCTTGCTGAAGAATCAAGATTAAATGAAATTGTTAACTTAATGGGACCTGATGTTTTACCAGAAGATCAAAAATTAGTGATGGAAATCGCAAAAGTGGTTCGTGTTGGTTATTTACAACAAAATGCCTTCCATAAGGATGATACATACGTACCACTTGCTAAACAATTAAAGATGATGGATGTTATCTTATATTTAAATAAAAAATGTCAAGAAGCTGTTGCTCAAGGTAAAGTTGTTCGTGCAATTAGTGAAACTGGTATTTTTGAACAATTAATTAAAATGAAATATGATATTCCAAATGATCATATTGAAAAATTAGATACTTATTATCAAGATATTGATAATGCATTAAAATCTGTAGCGTAGGAGGAAAAGAAAATGGCACTACAATATGTAGGATTAAATGAAATCAATGGATCATTAGTCGTTTTAGATCACGTAAAAGGTGCCTCTTACGACGAAATGGTTGAAATTCAATTAAAAAATGGTACAACACGTTCTGGACGTGTTGTACAAATTGAAGGTGAAAAAATCGTTGTTCAAGTATTTGAAGGAACAAATGACTTATCACTAGAAAATACAAAAACTAAATTATTAGGTAGACCAATGGAATTACCTGTTTCTAAAGAAATTTTAGGACGTGTATTCAATGGTGCTGGTCGCCCAATTGATGGGTTAGGTGAAATCTATGCTGAAGAAATGATGGATATCAATGGTTTACCATTAAATCCAGTAAGCCGTGTTTATCCACGTAACTACATCAATACAGGTATTTCATCAATTGACTGTCTTGCTACATTAATTCGTGGACAAAAATTACCAATCTTCTCTGGTTCAGGTTTACCACATGACCGTTTAGCTGTACAAATCGTTAAACAAGCCAAAGTTGCTGACGAATCAGGAAAAGGTTTCGCGATTGTCTTTGCCGCAATGGGTGTTACAAATGACGTTGCAAACTACTTTACACGTAGCTTTAAAGAAGCGGGTGTTATGGAAAGAGTTGTTATGTTCTTAAACTTATCAAACGATCCAATCATCGAACGTACATTAACACCACGCTGTGCTTTAACTGCAGCTGAATATTTAGCTTATAAACAAAATATGCACGTATTAGTTATCTATACAGATATCACTTCCTATTGTGAAGCGTTACGTGAATTCTCTTCAAGTAAAGGAGAAATTCCTGGACGTAAAGGTTATCCAGGTTACTTATATTCTGACTTAGCTTCTTTATATGAAAGAGCTGGTATTATTAAAGGGGCAGAAGGTTCTGTAACACAAATTCCTATTTTAACAATGCCTAACAATGATATTACTCACCCAGTTCCTGACTTAACTGGATATATCACTGAAGGACAAATTACTTTGTCACCTGAATTAAACTCAGCAGGTATTTATCCACCAGTTGATGTTTTACCATCACTTTCACGTTTAATGAAAGATGGTATCGGTGAAGGGTATACACGTGGCGATCATCAAGACATTGCCAACCAATTATTTGCATGTTACGCTCACGTCCAAGATGTTAAATCATTAACATCAGTTATCGGTGAAGATGAATTATCTCCATTAGATAAACAATATTTATCATTTGGTAAACTATTTGAACAACATTTCTTAAATCAAGGTTTCGATGTCAATAGATCAATTGAAGAAACATTAGATTTAGGATGGGATTTAGTTTCTGTTTTACCAAGAGAAGCACTTGATCGTCTAGATAACAAATTATTAGATGAACATTATGATCATGATCGTGCTGTAAAACGTTTCCATATTAAAGAAAAATCAATCATCAAAGAATTACAAGAAGCAGGTGATTAATTATGGCTTTAAAAGTTGTTCCAACAAAAGGAAATTTAATTTCTACAAAGAAACAATTACAATTAGCTGTTCTTGGATATGATCTATTAGATAAAAAAAGAAACGTTCTTATTAAAGAAATGATGTCTTTATTAGATGACGTTAAAATGGTCAGAGATGAAATTACGGAAGCTTATCAAAATGCTTATGATGCCTTACAAGAAGCAAATATCTCTTTAGGATTAATTAGTGACATCGTTACTGCAACTCCTATTGATTATGGAATTAGTATTGCTTATCGAAGTGTTATGGGTGTAGAAATTCCTAAAATTACTAATCATAAACAACCAATGGTATGTAGTTATAACATGGATCGTTCTAATTCAAAAGTAGACTATGCTTATGAATGTTTCTATCGTGTTAAAGAATTGACTGTTGTTTTAGCAGAAGTTGAAAACTCAGTTTATCGTCTAGCAAATACCATTAGAAAAACACAAAAACGTGCCAATGCCTTGAAGAATATTTCAATTCCACGTTTTGAAGAAACAATTAAATTTATTAGTGAATCGCTTGAAGAAAAAGAACGTGAAGAATTCTCAAGACAAAAAGTTATAAAGAATCAAAAGCATTAATTAATTTTAATGCTTTTTTTTGCAAATTATAAAAAAATTAACACTCTAATAAAAAAATATGATATTATTATGCTGTTGAATTATTAAATAATCAAAGAAGGTGTAAATATGAGTATTGAAATTAAAGGAGTCATCATTGGAGAAGGAAAACCTAAAGTATGTGTTCCTATTGTAGAAAGCCATGATGAAGCGATTCTAAATAAATTAAAAGAATTTAATGAATTAGAAGTAGATATGATCGAATTAAGAATAGATTTTTACGAAAATATCCATCAAGAAGATGCATTAAGAAATTTATTTTTAAACATTGCTGCCTTACAAATACAAAAACCAGTTATTCTAACGATTCGTACAGCTGCAGAAGGTGGAGAAGTTGAAATTGATCCTAAAGATTATTTCAATGTTTATAAATTAGCAGTTGAAGCAAATGCATTTGATATTTACGATGTTGAATTAGCGTTAGGAACAAATATGGCAATTGAATTAAGAACACTT
>ENA-OPVL01001225-OPVL01001225.1-human-gut-metagenome-genome-assembly--contig:-NODE-1225-length-16048-cov-2.005502_pt1 | contig 16048 bp, 13 predicted proteins | sample MGYA00241496_ERZ501984 | MGnify/ENA primary metagenome ERZ501984 (study PRJEB25962, sample SAMEA2042986) | human gut metagenome | biome: human gut; feature: human-associated habitat; material: faeces... | reverse complement strand
AAGTCCTGATGAAACAGCTTCATCCCGAAGCCATACTCCTCAAGGAAAGCGGGATATCCGGTGGATTCTGCGAGAAGGTGGAAGCTGCCCGGCAACTGGGTATACGCATCTTTGCCATCCGACGCCCCGAGACATCCGGCAAGTTTATCTGTGTAAACGGCGAGCATGGCCTGCGCCGCATAGTCGAGAAACATTTACCCGACTTCTTCCCCCTGCGCAGCGGACTGACTACCGGAACATGTGCCGCCGCTGCCGCCGTAGCCGCCACCTGGGATGTATTCAATATCTACTTCAAAAAGCGTCCTACGGAATTTCCGGTAGTTCTTCCCAACGGAGAAACCATACAGGTTCCCGTAGAGCCGCAGCACCATATTCCCCACTCCGACCTTCTGGAAAACGGTGACGGCATGTTCGAGACAAGCGCTACCGTCATCAAGGATGCCGGCGACGACCCGGACATCACCAACGGGATGAAAGTTGTGGCCAATATAGCCATACCTTTCCGCATAGACGACCCGCTGCCGGAAGACACTCCCCAGGACGACTACAACATCATCGTCTGCGGCGGCGAAGGCGTAGGTGTCATCACCATGCCCGGTCTGGGACTTGAGCTCGGTAGCTCTGCCATCAACGACACCCCACGCGAAATGATAAAGAAGAACGTCAAGCTATGGCTTGAACGCCTCCATATTGCCAAACAGCCCAATCCTATTCTCATTACCATCTCCATCCCCGGTGGAGAAGAAATAGCCAAACGCACCTTCAATCCCCGCCTCGGTATCGAAGGAGGCATTTCCATTATCGGGACCTCCGGCATCGTGAAGCCATTCTCCTCGGAAGCCTTCATCAATTCCATCCGGAAGTCCATGGAAGTGGCAAAGGCAACCCGGAACCCTCGTATCGTCATCAGCTCCGGCGCAAAGAGCGAACGTTTCATCAAGGCGTATTATCCCGACCTCCCCACCCAGGCTTTCGTGCATTACGGCAACTTTATCGGCGAAACCTTGAAAATAGCAGCCGAAGAGCAAGTACCGCACGTCACCCTCGGCGTGATGATGGGAAAGGCCGTGAAACTGGCCGAAGGCAATCTGGATACCCACAGCAAGAAAGTGACCATGAATAAGGAATTCATTCAAGACCTGGCACGCCAGACGGGATGCAGCGAAGAAACACTTGCCGCCATCGGACAGATGAACCTGGCGCGTGAACTCTGGGACATCATTCCCGAAGAGCTGCTGGAAAAGTTTGGCAAGGCACTGATTGAGCTCTGTCACCGGCACTGTGACCCCTTGCTGCCCAACAGCGAACTAACAGTATTACTCATAACCGAAAACGGAAAAATTTACTCATGAAGAAGAAGATAATCATTACCGTCTGTATGGCAATGACCGTACTGACCGGTCTGGCACAAAGCCCGCTGTCCTTTCATGCAAAAGCTGGAATCGGTACCTCCCATTTTCATGGAAAACACTCCAGTAGTGACACCCAAATAGCTTACAAAGCTGGTGTCGGTGCAGAATATGTCCTCAACAAGACCTGGGTGCTGCAATCCGCATTGGAATTCGTGTCCATCGGCGGTAAAGACGAGATAAGCCACATCGGCAAGGCCAAAATGCATGAACTGTATCTGCAAATCCCCCTCATGATAGCGGCCCGCCTCCATCTGGGCAAGGATTATCATGCCTCGCTGAGTGTCGGCCCTTATGCGGCCATAGGTGTGGCAGGCAAGACCTCCGGCGAAACCTACGAATATAGTAGCAGTATCCAGGGAGGATACCAGTTCAAGATAGACACTTTCGGCAGCATGGTAGACGGGAAAATGGGTAACAACCGTTTCGATGCAGGTATTGCCTTGGGACTTACTTTTGAATACAGAAGATTCATCATCGGTGCAGAGACACAAGTGGGACTGGTAAAAGTCAATGAGCAGATAAACCAGATGATAGGTCATTCGGAAGAAGGAGGATATTTTCCCAAGAACTTCGCCGCATTCTTCACGCTGGGGTACCGGTTCTGGTAAGGGAACATTTTGCCATACAGAGTTGTTTAGTATACAAACAGATACTCAACAATATAAACTGAATAATATGGCAAAAAGAATTCCTATCCTGCTGGCAGCAATGACAGCCCTCACCTTCGCCCCTCAAACAGCAGAGGCATGTACCGGTATCACCCTGACGGCCAAAGACAATGCGCACGTCGTAGCCCGCACCATCGAATGGGGAGGCAGTGAGCTGAACAGCCAGTACGTCATCGTACCGCGCGGTTATTCGCAACAATCACTGACACCCGGAGGCAGTCTGTCCGGCATGGAGTTCACCTCACGCTATGGCTACGTAGGCCTGGCAGTGGAGCAAAAGGAGTTCGTGGCCGAAGGTCTGAATGAAGCCGGGCTCTCCGCCGGGCTGTTCTACTTTCCCGGATATGGCAAATATGAGGAGTACGACCCCACACGAAAAGCGTCGAGCATAGCCGATTTACAATTGGTATCATGGCTGTTGGGAAGCTTTTCTACTGTGGACGAGGTAAAGGAGGCTATTGAAAATGTAACGGTCATAGCCATTGACCCACGCGCCTCCACCGTACATTGGCGGATTGCAGACAAGACCGGCCGCCAACTGGTATTGGAGTTCATCGACGGACAGCCCCGTTTCTATGAAAACAAACTGGGAGTATTGACAAACTCCCCCGGCTTTGACTGGCAGATGACCAACTTAAACAATTATGTGAACCTCTACCCGGGCAGTGCCGAAAGCAAATCGCTGGGCAATGTGACTATAGCCCCTTTCGGTTCGGGAAGCGGCTTTTTGGGAATTCCGGGAGATGTGACTCCCCCTTCCCGCTTTATCCGTGCCGCTTTCTACCAGACTTCTACACCACCACAGAATACCGCACAGGAAACCGTTCTCCAATGTTTTCAGATACTGAATAACTTTGATATACCCGTAGGCATCGAGTTTCCCCTCGGCCAGGTTCCTGCCAATATTCCAAGTGCCACCCAATGGACATCGGCCACAGATATGACAAACGGTATCATCTACTATCGCACCATGTACAACAGTACAATCAGAAGCATTGATTTGAGACAGATAGACTTCGGGCGCATCGAGTACCATGCAGCTCCCCTCGATAAAGTGAAGCGGCAACCGATAGCTCCCGTGAAAATTGAATAGGGACGCAGAAACTTCAAGATTGCCGCTGTTGCAGTTGTTCCGCCTCCTTCCTCTTCATCTCCGCCAGCACCCCGCAGGTCAATGGAATGGCGAGGAAGAAGGTCAGCATGTCCGACGCCGCCTGGCACATCTCCACCCCTTTCAGTCCTAAGAAATAAGGAAGAATGAAGATGAGGGGGATGAAGAACAGCCCTTGACGGGCAGAGGAAAGTATCGTAGCGCGTACGGGCTTGCGGATAGTCTGCAGCATCATGTTGCTGACCACAATCCATGCACCCAACGGATAGGTGATGAACTGCCAGCGCAATGCTGCCGCACCGGTAGCTACAACAGCAGGGTCTCCCTTGCGGAAGATGGAGACAATCTCCTCGGCATATCCCATACCTGCCACCGCACAAACCAGCAAAAAGAAAAAGCCTACCTTCACACAGAACCAGAATCCTTGGCGCACTCTGGCATACAGCCCGGCACCATAATTGAATCCGCATACCGGTTGGAAGCCTTGCCCGAAACCAATTAGGAAAGCATTGATAAACATAGAGATACGCGTCACAATGGACATCCCTGCAATAGCTGCGTCACCATATGCACCGGCCGCCACGTTCAGCAAAATGGTTGCCACGCTTGCCAGTCCCTGCCGGGTGAGTGACGGAGTTCCACCCCCAATAATTTCCTTGATGAAAGCCAGTGTAGGCGTAAAGTTTCTGTAACGTATACGTATATTTCCTCCTCTGCGCCCCATATATAGCAAAAGGATGAAACTACATATCTGGCTGACTACTGTGGCCAGTGCGGCACCGGATATGCCCATATCGCATACAAAAATCAGGATAGGGTCGAGCACCACGTTGATGACCGCCCCACTCACAATCCCCACCATGGCATACGCCGCATTACCTTGAAAACGTATTTGGTTATTCAGCACCAATGAGGCGGTCATAAAAGGAGTACCCAGCAGAATGATTCCCAAATAGCGCTCCGTATACGGAAGAATAGTAGGCGTCGACCCCAAAGCAAGGGAAAGCGGTGTAAGGAACAGCAATCCCAGCACAGCCAGAGCCGCTCCGATAAACAAGGCAAAAAAGAAGCCGGTGGATGCCATCTTCTCGGCACTCTCCGTTTCCTGCGCCCCCAACTGCGGCAGAATATTATTCGTAAAATGCGCCGCTTCGCTATAGCCACGCTTGCGGTAATATTCATAATCACAGGTAGCATCCGCCCACAAATAGAGCTTTTTGACACCTTTTTTCTGCGCAATCGCTTCCACGTTATGCAGCAGCTTGCTGCCCACACCGCTTTTCATGCTCAAAAACAGGCACAGCAGCAAATCCTCCGGATTTGCCAACGCCCTCACCTTTTGTCCGTTATAAGACAAATAGCGCAGATAATCATAAACAAGATCCTGCTCCTCGCACTCAAAATGATGCAGATTTTGCTTTAACCATGACTGGGAATTATCACGCTCACTCAAGGGCGCCGCCAGCAAAAAGCCCTGCATGCCGTTTTCATCCGTCATTTTTAAAGAAAAGGCCTCACTGCGATAATAATAGCGCACCATCGCCTCATACAGCACATCCTTCAAGCCATCATTAGTCAGCGCCATCTCATCACCCCAGGTCAGCTTAGTTAGATAGGATGCACAGGAAATATCTTGCGGGGTAAAATTTGATAACATTTATGCTTCTCCACTTCAATAATCGAATTACAACACTTGCATAATCAGTTTTTAAGTGTCTTAAACATTCTTTTTAACTCTATTTTAAGCTATCCTCATGAAATATGCAATCAGTGCAGATTTCATGAGGATAAAATATGCAACCACTGCAGATTTCATGAGGATAATAGAAAAAAGGGCTTATTTTCATATTAACACTACAACATTTCGCTTAGACAGTTTTCAGCAAATCATTGCATTATTTTCCATTCCGCCCCCCACCTTGACAATCCCCTCACTAACGCAATATAATTATCTGTGATAATTACTTTTGGTAATCATTTATAAAGGAGAATCATCATGACACATAAACTGCCTATCGAAGCAATCAAAACTCTGCTCATCGCCTGCCACGAAGCAAAGCGTATAGTAGAGCTGCAGCCGCCTCTGCCGGAAGGCTTAACTCCCGGTAATCTCAAAGTGTTGGACTACATTGAATACCTGGAACGCACCGCACAGCCTCCCAAGGTCAGCGACATTGCGGATCTGCTGCAGGTAACGCGCCCCGGCATCACTCGTCTGGTAAGCGAGCTGCAGGCAATCAATATTATCAAAAAGTTCAGCGATGAACAGGATAAACGTATCGTCAGACTGCGCATGACAGACGCAGGACGAAAGATTCACGCCTATTACATTGAACAATATCACGGCTGGCTGGCAACACAGCTTACCGATATCAGCGAAGCAGATATCAACACCACTGCTGCCACCATCGCCAAGCTCTACCAAGCCATGTCCACCCATAAACCTGCGCTGCAAGGCCAAGCACCCGTTATCATGCATAGTGAGGAGAAAAATAATGACTGACAGCTCTGCGCGTGTGCTGGACGCACGCTTACTATTATCAATTATCGCCGCCGGCATTATGTCCTTTAGCGGCGTGGTTGTCGAAACCGCTATGAACGTCACCTTCCCCACGCTCATGCACGAATTTAATATCGGCACCTCACTCGTACAATGGATAACCACCGGTTATCTGCTGGTGCTGGCACTGATTATTCCAACATCCGCCTATCTTAAACGACGTTTCTCTACGCGCAGCTTGTTTACTGCTGCTATCAGCAGCTTTCTTGCAGGCACACTGCTCGCCGCCTGGTCGCCTTATTTCAATGTTCTGCTTATCGGCAGATTGCTGCAGGGCATCGGTACAGGCATTGCCCTGCCGATGATGTTTAACATCATTCTGGAGCAGGTTCCCGGTGAACGCCTGGGCTTTATGATTGGCATAGCCTCGCTTATCACAGCCATGGCACCGGCTGTCGGCCCGTCGCTCGGCGGTATGATCGTCAGCTACTTTGGCTGGCGCATGATTTTTGTCAGCCTGCTGCCATTTTTATTGCTATCTGCCTTTTTGGGTATCAAAAATATCCGTCAGGCTGGCAAACTAGAGCAGACCAGCTTTAACTTCGGCTTATATCTTTTGCTTATCATCGGCTTCAGCAGCCTGATTTTTGCCACCAGTATTGCCTCTGACTTCGGCTGGTTCAGTATCGAGGTGCTTGCTCTTTTCGCAATCTGCCTTATTGCTTTGACTGCCTTCTATAAGCAATCATTAAACAGCAACGCGCCGCTTTTACGTGTAGAAATTTTTCGTTATCTGCCGTATACGCTCAGCACTGCCAGTCTTTTGCTCGTCGGCTTTATCTGTTTGGGACTAGGTTTTTTAATTCCCAACTATGCACAGCTTGTTTCGCATACTGATGCCTTTACCGCCGGCTGTCTGATGCTGCCGGGGTGCATTATCGGTGCTATGCTTGCACCTATTAGCGGCAGGCTGTTGGATAAGTTCGGTGCCAAACGGCCGATTTTACTAGGCAATACATCCATTCTCATATCCGTTATCTGCTACAGCCTTTATCCGGGCGAGCTGAGCTCGTTGCTCTTCATTGTGTTCTATCTGTTCTTTGCCTTCGGCCAAGGTTTTTCCATGGGAACGATTATGACTAACGGCCTGAGCCAGTTACCGGAAGAACTGAATGCCGACGGCAACGCAGCTATGAACACGCTGCTGCAGTTGGCAGGCGCAGTCGGTACGGCGGTTATCAGTACGATTGTTGCGACCGCACAGGTTGCGGAACCGGCAAACATTGCGCATGCTACTATGCTGGGCAGCAGACATGGATTTTTCGTGCTTACTGTCAGCGCGGTGCTCATCCTTTGCTGCTCCTTAAAGGTGTTCGCTCTTATTAAAAGGAAAAATCCTGCTCACGCTTAATATATTGCGTTCTATTACAGATACAACAAAGCCTCCCTCGCGCAGATGCGCCGGGAGGCTTTTTATATCAAAAACATTATGCCGGCATGTCAAAAAGGCCGCTTCCTGCATCTGACGCACAGGTAAGCGACCTTTTAATATTTCCCTTATTTTTAATTACTGCAAGCCACGCAGCTTTTATTTTTCTATGCTGCGTTTACGGCTCACATTCTTTCCCTTATTTTTCGCAATCCGGACAGCTGATTTTTTTCTGTATGCTGTCATTAGCGGATTACGCTCTTTCCCTTATTTTTGTTTATCGTAATCCGCTAAAGGCAGCTATTTTTTTCTGTACGCTGCCTTTAGCGGATTACGCTCTTTCCCTTATTTTTATTTTCTGCACTAAAAGTGCTTATAAGCTGTTGATTATTTTTTCTTCAGGAAGCTCATCATGCCACGCAGCTGTGCGCCAACCTGTTCAGCCTGGGTTGCTGCAGCACGACGACGCATAGCGTTGAATTGCGGACGGCCGCATTGGTTTTCCAGCAGCCATTTCTTAGCAAAGGTACCATCCTGAATTTCAGCCAGAACCTGTTTCATAGCAGCTTTGGTTTCAGCAGTGATGATGCGAGGACCGGTTACATAATCGCCATATTCAGCGGTATCGGAGATGGAATGACGCATTTTAGCCATGCCGCCTTCATACATCAGGTCAACAATCAGCTTCATCTCATGCATGCATTCGAAGTATGCGCTTTCAGGCTCATAGCCTGCTTCTACCAAGGTTTCAAAGCCTGCGTTCATCAGAGCGCAAACGCCGCCGCAGAGAACTGCCTGCTCGCCGAAGAGATCGGTTTCGGTTTCTTCACGGAAGGTGGTTTCCAGAGCGCCTGCACGGGTACCGCCAATGCCCTTAGCATAAGCCAGAGCCAGGTCGTGAGCCTTGCCGGTCGGGTTTTGGTAAGCAGTTACCAGAACGGGAACACCGCTGCCTTCTGTATAGGTACGACGAACCAAATGGCCGGGGCCTTTAGGAGCAACCATGAATACATCTACATCAGCAGGAGGAACAATCTGACCGAAGTGAATGTTGAAGCCATGTGCAAAAGCCAGAGCATTGCCTGCCTCCAGATTTGGAGCAATATCTTTTTTATATGTAGCAGCTTGCTTTTCATCAGGAATCAGCATCATGATGATATCGGCAGCCTTAGCAGCTTCTGCGGTAGTCATAACCTTCAGGCCGGCAGCTTCTGCCTTAGCTTTGGATTTGGAGCCTTCATACAGGCCTACAACTACGTTTACGCCGCTCTCCTGCAGGTTCAGTGCATGTGCATGGCCTTGAGAACCATAGCCGATAATAGCAACTGTTTTGCCATTCAATAATTCCAGATTCGCATCGTTGTCATAATACATTTTAACCATTGTTATTACCTCTTTCTTTTCCCTTATTTTAATATACAAATTTAATAAAAAATTTCCCTTATTTATAGCTGTTTATCTGCATCTGTTAATCTTGACGAAGTCATCTACCGCAGCACCGGCTGCCACCATAGGCTCCACCAGATCTCCCTGCTCTACGATTACTTCAATCAGGAAGGGCTTGTCAGCCTCGCGCGCTGCCTTCAGCGCCTCCTGGAATTCCTTGCAGGTCGCTGCTCTGCGACCGCCTGCACCGCAGGAATGAGCAAAACCGATGAAGTCAAACTCTGTCAGCAGCGTATTGGAGTAATGCTCGTTGTAGAAGAGCTGCTGCCATTGACGGACCATGCCTAAGCAGCTGTTATTAATAACGATACTGATAAGCTTTTTGCCTTCACGAGCTGCCGTATACAGCTCCATGCCTGTCATCTTGAAGCCGCCGTCACCGCAGATATGTACTACCTGCTTATCAGGCTCAGCAAAGGTTGCACCCAACGCGCCAGGGAGACCGAAGCCCATCGTACCGCAGCCACCGCTCGTCAGATGGTGACGCGGTTTATCAACAACTAAATGCTGTGCTGCCCACATCTGGTTCTGACCAACGTCAGTTACATAAATCGGATTTTCTCCTTCAAAGCTGCGGCTCAGTTCCTTCATCAGCCAGGGAGCTGTCAGTCGGTCACCTGCCAGCAGGCTGCGATCCTCTGTTGCATCCCAGGCCTTAATCTGTTGCCACCAGTCGGCATGCGCTGCCTCCTGCACTAACGGCAGCAGGCTTTGCAGTGTCTGTTTTACATCACCCATTACGGAAAGGCTTGTTGCTATATTTTTATCTATTTCCGTCGGGTCGATATCAAGCTGGATAATCGTCTTTTGTCCTACGTAACGGTTGCGGTCACCAGTTACGCGGTCGCTGAAGCGGCTGCCGGCTACTACCAGCACATCAGCCTGTGCTACAGCCATGTTGGAAGCGATATGACCATGCATACCGGTCATGCCCAAGGATCGTTCATCAGACTCGGGATAAACGCCAATGCCCATCAGCGTATTTACTACCGGCAAATCAGCCTTCTTGGCCAGCTCCAGCAGTTCTTCCTGCGCGCCGCTGTTGACAGCGCCGCCGCCAACCAGCAGTACCGGACGCTGTGCCTTGTTCAGCACAGCCGCTGCCTGCTGCAGCTGCTCCGGTGTTGCCTGCGGCAACTCTTCCGCTTCAGAAGCTGCCTGCGGCTCGCTCCATTCCAGCTCCTCAACCTGCACGCTGCTTGGAATATCCACCAGCACAGGTCCCGGTCTGCCCTCCTGCGCCAAGGCAAATGCTTTGCGCAGTGCAGGCAGAAGCTCTTCCTTGCTGCGTACCAGCATGTTGTATTTGGTAATCGGCATTGTAACGCCGACAATATCAATCTCCTGGAAGGAATCACGTCCCAGCATGCTTACGCCAACCTGACCGGTAATCGCTACCAGCGGAATGGAATCAAGATAAGCAGTTGCCAAGCCGGTAACAATGTTTGTAGCACCGGGACCGGAGGTTGCGATACATACGCCGGTTCTGCCGCTCGCACGGGCATAGCCGTCAGCTGCGTGAATAGCGCCCTGCTCATGTGCGGTCAGCACATTTTTCAGCGGAGCATCGTACAATGCATCATACAGAGGAATCACAGCACCTCCGGGATAACCGAAGACTGTATCTACGCCCTGCTCCAAAAGGACCTTTACAATGGCTTCTGAACCCTTCAGCTTCATCAGTCCGTCCCCCTTACGCCATAGTAGCTACAGACTCAACTGCAACCTGCTTAGCCAGCAGCTTGGCAACCTGAGCAGCAGCTACATCTGCCAGCTGGATTTCCAGCTTCAGACGATTTTCTTCTGCATCCATGCGCAGGGAGCGTACCTGAGCACCTTGCTTGGAAAGCACACGCAATACACGCGGCAATAAAGTTTCATCATTCTGACCAGTTACCAATACCTTTTCAAACATGTTAATTCCTCCTATCAAGAACACCTGAATTTACTACTAAATCAATTATCTTTTGATGGACTTTTCAGGAGTAGTATTAAAAAAACGCCCCTGCATATATGCAGGGGCGTATAATACGCGGTACCACCCTAATTTATTACTTTCAGCACCAGTCCATCAACCGGCTCGGAAATAACGCATCCGTTGCGCATCAGTCTACTTGCAAAGCTTTCGCTGACGAGTTCATGGGTGATTTAATCAATAAGGCTTCGTACCGGTTTGCACCAGACACCGGCTCTCTAAAACTCTACGCTTATCTTTAGTCCCAATCATAACCTTTGGTTTGCAATTTGAAATTACTGATACTATACACCCATCTAAATCGTTTGTCAACACCTTTTTGCAAAATTTTACATTTTTCTTCTTTTAGTCACTGTATATGAACATTTTCAGCCTTTTGTCTATTGTGCGTAAACTAATCAAATGATTAAAAATTTCGCGCTACTTTTCAGTAGACAAAGTACACTAATATCCATTATATAAAAACACGTCAAAGACAGTGTTTTGTATCGTTTAAAACAAAAGACTTCCCAAAAATTTTTGGGAAGCCCTTGAATTTTAATTTCAGATATTCTTCAATTTTGCAGCTACATTCTCTTTGATTGCAGCAGCATATTCAGCATGATGCGCCTCCAGGAAAGCCTTCATGTCAGCAGCAACATTGCCTTCTTCCTTCGGATTCAGCGCCTTTCTGTAGCCAAGCACCAGTGCGCGGTCGGCAGCGTCTGCTGTAGCCTCACAGCCACAGGCAGCACACAGCTTGCCGAACAGGTCGGCATCCAGAGCTTTGGCAAGCTCTATTGCGCTCATCCAGAGGATATTGTTCATTTTAAAATGAACCTTGCCCTTCAGATATTTCATAGCAGCAGCAGTATCTTCCATAGCAATATCCGCATTTTTAAAGCTCAGGCGATAGCCGAAGGTATCAGCAATCTCGCAGTGCAGCTGCAGGTTATCGTTTACAGCCTCTGCGTCCTTCAGCGGGTCAAGGCAGATAGAGCTCAGCTTAATACCGTTACGCTGCAGCTCATTACCGATCAGGTAATGCTCCTGCGGAGTCAGCACCTTACCGGGCTTGGAAAGATCCAGCTCAAAATCAATATCCCACGGAGTATTCTTCAAATAGGAGTTATAGATGAACTGGATATGCATAATTGCTTCGCCGTATTCCAGAACGATGCGGTGCAGCTGATTTTCCGTAAAGGTAATCTTGCTGCTGCCAACCTTGAACTCAGCGTTCAGATAGGAAGCATGCACAGCAGCACGGAAGGTTTCGTTGAACTGCTCAAAGCGTTTGTCAACAGCCTCGTCGGACAGCTTTTCAATGCCCAGGTCAATTTTATCACTGCAGTCAAAGCCAATCATGCTGTAGCCATAAAGCAGAGCCTTCACGATTTCCTCTTCGGTTTTCAGGCCGGCAGCATTAGCGCCGTAGCCTTCCTTGTAGCCCTCTTCGAGCACGCCCCAGGTTGCGGTATCCACAGCTTGTACAAAGTAACGCTGCAGAGCCTCGCTGTCCTCGGTAGTAAAATCAACTAATACCGGTTTCAGCTGACGTTTTCCAAACAACTCCGCCATAACTGCATCTGCTTCGCCCAGCCAATCGCTGAAGCCGATGCTGGCACCCTTAGTGCCGCAGGCAGTCGGTGCGGTCCATTTAACATAGCGGCGCACCAGCGCAGCATTATTCGCATTTAACGCCATAATGGAAACATGCACGTCCTTAACGTCTGCTTCCTTTTCAACATCCTTCCACAGTGCGCTCAAAGCAGCTTCACCCTTCGCAGCAAAAGCCAGGCGCTTGCCTTCCTCAGTATTTACCAGTGCCAGCCAGCTACCCTGTACATCACACAAAGAAGTTTCTATAACTTCACCTGCAGCCTCACGCAAAGCTGCCAATGCATCAATTTGCTTTAATGCCATAACCTAATCTTCCTCCATTTACTTACAATTAGTCATAATAATATTATGAACAAAAATCGTCTATTACGCAAGCAAAAACTTTGCAGATAGCAAAAAAACTTGCGTTTGTATACAAAATACCACCGCAACAATAGGAAATTATCTTGTTTTCCTGGAAAATATATCCCCCTTTTCCGATATTTAGTGTAAGGTTATCAACAGTATCAACAGACTTATCCACAGTTTTTGTGCATAACTTTTAGTTATGCAGAGTGTTATCCACCAGCCTCTGAGAAAAAAGTGGCTTGTTTACAAGGATTTTACACAATTATCAACATGTTATGCACAATCTGTGGATAACTTTAATAACAACTAGGGGGAGATTTCCACAACACTATATCTAGGGGTCCCGCTTCGTCCCGCTCACAAGCAAAACAGCCTTTTAAAACGTCAAAAACAGCGAACAAACTATTATTTGTCGCTGTTTCCGATGCAAAATTAAATTTTATTCTGCTTACCAGAGATTAAGCAGATGCTGCAAAAGCAGGCTCACAAACGTAATACCTGCCCAACAGCCAAGACCGAGTCCCAAAGGCTTGCTGCTTGTTGTCACAAGCTTGACGATATTCGTATTCAGACCTACCGCAGCCATCGCCATAACGATAAAGAACTTACTAAGCCATTTGAGCGGTGCAAAAACCTCTGCTGCTACGCCCATGCTTATCGCCAACGTAGTGATAAGCGAAGCCAGTACGAAGTACAGTATAAAGCTCGGCACAATGCTCCTGATATTAACTTCATGATTTGCATCCTGTTCGCGTTTGCCTACGAGATAACCTAATACCAGCGTAATCGGAATAATTGCCAATGTACGCGTCAGCTTTACCGTCACCGCCTTATCCAAAGTTGCCGTTCCCAGACCGAACATTGCATCCCAGGTTGCCGCCGTCGCTGTAACCGAAGAGGTATCATTCACCGCAGTACCGGCAAAAATACCGAAGGCTTCACCGCTTGTCGTAGAAAATCCCAGCACCGTACCCAACCAAGGGAAAAGCAGCGCTGCCAGCACATTAAAGAAAAAGATAACACTGATAGCCTGCGCTACCTCTTCATCATCTGCTTTGATGACAGGCGCTGTCGCAGCCACCGCACTGCCGCCGCAGATAGACGAACCTACGCCGATAAGTGTGGAAATCTTGCCAGGAATGTTCATCACCTTATGCAATACATAGGCTACGATAAGCGAGGTTGCAATCGTGCAGACAATAATCGGCAGTGACTGCTTGCCGGTTGCCAGTACTACGGAAATATTCAGGCCAAAGCCAAGCAGGATTACTGCGTACTGCAACACCTTTTTGGATACAAAACCTACGCCGCTTTTAAACGCAGCCTCTACGGGCCACACAAGCGCCACCAACATACCTAAAAGAATTGCAAAGACCGGTGCGCCGACAACAGGCACCAGCTTGCCTAAAAACCAACACGGCACTGCCAAAACAGCACATAATACAATACCGCGCCACTTATCTGAGAAAAAGCTCACTATAACACCTCCATAAAAAACAAATATAATTATAGCATAAGCAGCCTGTATTTTTCAAAAATGGGCATTATTGCTAAACGCAAAAACTCCTGCTGACGGGCTTCTAGCCTGCCTGCAGGAGTTTATTTTTTATCTTCTTATCTGCGACCAGATGAACAGCGCAAGTCCTGCCCAAATGCAGCCAAAGGCTGCAGCAGTAGTACCGGTAAACGGTTCACCGTAAATCAGCACACCTATCATCAGCGAGATAGACGGCGAAATATATTGCAAAAAGCCTACAATATTCAAAGGAAGCTTACGCGCGCAGGCCGTAAACAACAGCATCGGCGTCGCCGTAACAGCGCCCGCACCTGCTAAAAGCAGCAACGTATTTATATCACAGCTTTGATAAACAGTACCTTCGTTAATACTAAGGTAATATAAGTAGCCAACAGCCAAAGGCGAAATCAATAATGTTTCCAACAGAATACTCGTCATCGGTTGGGCAACAATAATTTTTTTCAGTAAACCATAGAAGGCAAAGGTTAATGGCAGCGTCAGTGCTACCCAAGGCAGGCCGCCGTTATGGACAATAATCACACCAATGCCGACAGCAGCGCAGCTAACTGCTGCAATCTGCAGCTTAGCAAGGCGCTCACGCAGAAATACTACACCAAAGAGCACATTCATCAGCGGGCTGATATAATAGCCCATGCTTGTTTCTACAATGCGTCCAGCTTCTACCGCCCAGATAAAAATACCCCAGTTGAAGCTGATCATAATTGCTGCCAACACCATGCAGCAGGCTGTCTTTTTCGTACTGAAAATCGCCTTGGTTTCCTGCATAAAGATGTTTAGCTTGCCTGTTGCCAATAACAAGAGAAAGACGAAAACGGCTGACCATAAAAAACGGCTCGCCAAAATTTCCATCGCCTCAACATGCTGCAGCAGCTTCCAGTATATCGGCAGCACGCCCCATAAAAGATAGGCTCCAAGACCATAAAAAATGCCAAGTCTGTAATTATCCATAAGAAAATACCCCTCTGTAAAAATTTATTATATGATTTACTAAAGGCAAGCGGAAAGTTTCGAGGACCATTTTTTCAGCATATGTTATTTTATTTTTGTAATTTTTTCGGTATCGGAATCCAAATAGCCGTAATCGCCGCTACAATCGGCAGCCATACCAAAAGCTGCATAACCATCGGCAGACCAAACTTATCGGCCAGCACGCCGAGAATTGTTACGCCAAAACCGCCTAAGCCAACACTGAAGCCGATTGTCAGACCGGACGCCATGCCCACATTATTCGGCATCATGCATTGGGCAATAATAATGGTCGTCGCAAAGGAACCGATGATGCAAAAGCCTGCGATAACAACAGAAGCCATCGCAAAAAGCTTCGTCGTAGCAATCGTAATACAGTAAATCGCCGGAATGCTCAGCGTAATAGAGCCCAAAAGAATTTTACGTGCTCCCAGCCTGTCGCTCAAAATTGAACCGACATAGGTACCTGCCACACCGCCTAAAAGGAAGCCGGACACCAGACTGCTGGAGAAAACTGCCTCAAAGCCGCGGAACTTCATAAAATATAAAGGCAGATACGTTGAAATACCGCTGTGAATAGAAGAACGCATAAAGATATAGAACAAAATCAGGAAAAGCGCAAAATATGACATTTTTTCGCTTGTACCGTCTGCAGCCTTCTTAGCCTGCTGCACCTCATGCTCTTTGTTGACGCGGATATAATCCGGCATCGCCTTAGCCATCAGTAAAAAGACAAGCAAGCCGGGGACAGCAAAATACATGGTGTTATGAATGCCGCCGGCCAAACCTAAAAGGAAGGTCATGAAGATAGAGCCCACCGCCATACCGGCGTTACCGCCGATAGAAAATAAGCCCATATTCTTCGTGCGATTTGTATCATCACTCAAAAAATTTACTGTTTTGGAAGCCTGCGGATGGTATGTTGCACTCGCCAGGCTGATGAAGATGACCGTGCATAAAAGCAGCGTATAGCTGGAAACCCAGCCTACAAAGGCAAAGCCTGCACCTGCCAGCGCTGCGCAAAGCGGCAGAAAGCGCGGCAGCGAGCGCCTGTCGG
>ENA-OPVL01001219-OPVL01001219.1-human-gut-metagenome-genome-assembly--contig:-NODE-1219-length-16095-cov-3.384352_pt1 | contig 16095 bp, 14 predicted proteins | sample MGYA00241496_ERZ501984 | MGnify/ENA primary metagenome ERZ501984 (study PRJEB25962, sample SAMEA2042986) | human gut metagenome | biome: human gut; feature: human-associated habitat; material: faeces... | reverse complement strand
GCCTGACCACCGAGCCGCAGTCCGTGCGCTACTACCAGCGCAAAGCCGAAATCATCCTCGACCACGCCAAGCCGCTCATGGACGTGTACACCATCAAGGACGTAGGCTGTTTCGAAAAGAAGATGGCCGAGCTCTCCTAGACACGCGGAGACGACACCAGCTACCTGTCCTCGCTGCCGCTTTTCACGATGCCGCCCGAACTGCTCCAGCGCATCCTCGAACGCGCCGGCCTCGACCGTGTCGTCCGCGGGGATGTACTCCGCCGGCCTCGACAACAGCGCGCGTGCTCGTCTGCGCATCAGCGCCGCCGCGCAACGTGCAAACGTCGAGGCCCTCCTCTCCCACTCGAAAAAGCACGACTACATCGTCGGCTTCGACGAGGCATCGTTCGCACCCGACGCGCTGCGCCTGCAAACCGAGCGCGCGTTCATGGAAGAGACCGTCCTCTGCGAGCCCTCCGAATACGCCGAGCACCTCGAGGCAACGCGCGCCTTCGCGCACGCGCACCCCAACTACAGCTTCAGCCTTATCAAGCGCACGCCGCTCAACGCGCTGCAGGTGTCCCTCAGGGGCAGCTCCTGCGCAATCGTGGCCAAGGCAAAGGGGCCGGCGCTCGTGCTCGCAATCTATCACCCGCGCATCGCAGAAATCATCGGAAACCTCGGCACGCTCGTCGAAGACGCCGGCTAGCAGCGGCTCCTCAGCACTCCCCGCTCGGCCGCATCGGAGCTTCCGGCATCTGCCACGAGCAGAACTTCCAATACGGCTCGTTGACGCGCGCGGCATACGCCTCCATGTCGACGCCCTCCCAATCGTAGAAGCCGCGCCCTGCGCTCGCCCCGGTACGTCCCTGCTCCATGAGGCTGTCGATGACCGGCGGCACGTCCTTCCTGTCGCTCAGCACGGGAAACAGGTTTTTGCAGGTCGCGCGGTCCAGCGCGAGCCCACCCATGTCGAAGTGCTCGAAGATGCCTATGGAGGTGTAGCGGGGGCAGAAGCTGTAGCGCAGCGCGATGTCGATGTCATGCGGGTCGGCGACGCCCTCCTCGACGAGCGCGAGCGCCTCGCGCCACAAGGCGAACTGCAGGCGGTTGCCGATGAACCCCGGCGTCGGCTTCTTCAACACGACCGGCTTACGGTCGAGCGCCTCGAGCAGCTCCACCACATACGCGCATACCTCGGGATCTGTCGTTTCCGCAGCGCAGACCTCGACGTAGGGCACCATGTGCACGGGATTGAACGGATGCGTGACCACGATGCGGTCGGCGTATCTCGTGCACGATGCCGCGAGCTGGTCGGGCACGATCGACGAGCTCACCGAGCAGATGGCACGCAGGCTGGGGCACGTCCGCTCGAGGCGACGGTACACGTCGGCCTTCTGGTCCAGGTCCTCAACGATGCACTCGAAGACCACCTCGACATCTCGGAGGGCAGGAAGCTCGGTCGAAACGCGCGCGTACGTCGCGCAGATATCTGCCTGTTCCTGCGTCGCGACGCCATTTTGCACCATGAGCTGCCAATGCGCCGCAAACGAAGCCTCGAAGCGCCCCGCGGACTGCGCGCTGCGGGCGAAGACCTGCGTCTCCATCCCGTGTCCCGCCGTCAGCACCGCGAGGCTCGAAGCGATCATGCCCGTTCCGACGATTCCGATTCGCGGCATTGCCGTCACCCCTCTCCTGTCGCAGCGCGATGCCGTGCAGCCCCTGCAGCCAAACCGCTTCGCGCTCTCACGCGTTGGGGTCTTGCCCTGCCTCGACGCGCGCCATCATCTTCTTCCACGCACTATCGTCCAAGATCTCGTACCACACGCCGCCTGAAAGCTTGCTCGAGGCGGGCGCGCTCGCAGAGTACATCTTCTCGGTATCCATGCCGCGCATCACGAACGCGAGCTCTGCGATCTTCCATGCGGGCATGTTCGTCTCGATGCAGCCAGAGACGGTCGAGACGAGCCCGGGCACCTGCCAAGCAGGCTTGCCCATGATCTCCTTGACGATTGCCTTCATCAGATTGCGCTGGTTTTTCGTGCGCTGGTAGTCGCCTGCGGCATACGCCCCCTGGTCGGGCGGGTTGCCATGGCGGCAACGCGCGAGCACGAGCGCCTCCTTCCCGTTGATGCGCGACGCGTCACCCGCCGGGACCCAGACGCCGTCGTAGTAGGTACCTTCCGGAACCTGCACCGTCACGCCGCCCAAATCGTCCACGAGCTTCTCGAAGCCGCTGAAGTAGATGAAGGCGTAGTAGTTGATCTTGATGCCGAGCAACTCGTTGACCTCTTTGATAGCCAGGTCGTACCCGCCAAACTCGATGGCGGAGTTTATCTTTTGGTGCCCGTGCCCCTCGATGTAGACGCGCGTGTCGCGCGGAACCGAGAGCAGGTCGACCTTCTTGTTCTTCTCGTCGACACGCGCGACCATCATCGAGTCGGTGCGGTTGCCCTCGTCGGCTTCGGTCTTGACGTCGCCCTCGCGGGAGTCGCCGCCCAAAAGCAGCACGTAGTACGGCTCGTCTGCCGTGGCAGCCGTCGTGGCGGTGATGTTGTTGTTTCCCTTGAGGTTGGAGGCGATGTTGTTGTACCAGAGCGCGCCGGCGACTCCGACGCCGGCGAGGATCGCGACGAGTGCAATCACGACGATGAGTGCGATGCGCTTCTTCTTCGAGCCGTGTCCGGCGTTGCTTCTGCGGCCGACGTAGTTGTTTGCCGAGTACATGGCGGCCGAATCGGCCCTGCTGCGGTTGCGCGAATCGCGCACCTGCTGCTGCCCGCCGCGCTGCTGACGCCGGGAATTGCGTGTAGAGCTCCCCCTCGTGGCATGCATGTGCGGGTCGGTCTGCATGCGGGAAGAGGTCGCGTGCATGCGCAGGTCGGTCTGTGCGGGAGCGGCTTGCGCCTGATAGCCGCGCGAATTGGCGCTATGTCGGCCGCGGCTGTGCGCGCCGTTGCGAGAAGAAGACGTGCGCTGGTGCGACGAGGACGCCGCGCGTGTCCGGCTTTCGTCCGAACGGGCGCGCGAGGGACGCGCGTTCCTTCTGGGTGCTCGGTCGTAGTCGTTGCGACCATCGCCGCGGCTACGACCGGACATTCGGCTGTTTCGTGCCATAACCCCTCGTTTAATCGGTTACAGAATGCTCCTGGGAGCAGGCATGGCTATCGGACCGGCGTCGTCTCAGGCGCGTTCCTTGCGAAGATAGACATACTGGAAAATCATACCAGCCGAAAAACAATGAGTCACTTCCACCGCAAAATGCGCACAATTGGCACGTGGCACGATACCCACGGCCCCTCGTGTCACCCCTCGAGCTTCTCCGCGATCTCCAACCAGGAATCCTCGAGCTCTTCGAGTTCGGCCTCGAGCCCCGAGATCTTCTCCTGCTGCTGCCCCAAGGCGACGAAGTCGGTCCCGTCGATCTGGAGCAGCTCGCCTTTGGCCTTGTCGAGCTTGCTGCGCAGCGTGCCCATCTTGCGCTCCACAGACGTGCGCCGCTTCTTGAGCTCGCGCAGCTCCTTTTGCGAAAGCCCGTCTTCTTCGACTCCGTCCTGCTTGGCGTCCGATGCTGTGCTGCGCGCGACGAACGAGCCCCGGTGCGCCCTGCGGTCCAGCTCCTCGAGGTACTGGTCAACGCCGCGCGGCATGTGGATGACCTCGCCGTCGATGAGCGCGTACTGGTCGTCGGTGACGCGCTCGACGAGGTAGCGGTCGTGGCTCACGAGTATGAGCGTGCCGGGCCACGTGTCGAGCAGGCTTTCGAGCTGGGCGAGCATGTCGGTGTCGAGGTCGTTGCCGGGCTCGTCCATGATGAGCACGTTCGGCTCGTCAAGCAGAATCAGCAGCAGTTGCATGCGGCGCTTCTGACCACCGGAGAGATCGCGGATCGGCGTCATCAGCTGGGCGGATTCGAAGCCGAGACGCTCCATCAACTGTCCCGGCGTCACTTCCTTGCCATCCACAATGTAGCTCGGCTTATAGCGGGAAAGCACTTCCTTGATCTTGTACTTGCCGAGCTTCTCCAGCTCATCGAGGCGCTGCGAGAGCACCGCGAACTTCACCGTCTTGCCAATGTTCACATGGCCTGCGGTCGGGGTGAGTGTGCCATCAATCAACTTAAGCAGCGTGGACTTGCCGGCACCATTCGCACCGACGATGCCGAAGCGGTCGCCCGGGCCAATCAGCCAAGTCACATCGTCAAGAATCTCGCGGCCGGAAACCGTCACCTTGCGTGCAGCCGAGGTGACACCGGCTGCAGCAGTGTCATCATCCGAATCCGTTGCAGCAGTGCCACCGCCGATGGTTTCACCACCCGTGTTCATGCGACGAACCTCGCGATCGTCAGCAAGCTGCGGATTGCCGCTCTCAGCCTCGGCCTTCTTACGCGCTTCCTCAGCGGACTCGACGGCTTCCGGCACGCCGGCGTCCACCAGGCGCGGGTCAGTCATGTCGGTGACCGCCACCTCAACGGAACCATGCAGCTGCGGCTCGGCGTACATGGCGTTGACCACATCCACGCGGGAAGCGGACGCGGAGAGCGCCGCCACATCCGGGTCGATATCGGCCATGCCCTGCGGTTTTTCGAAAATCTGCGTCACGTCGACCAAATCGACCACCTGTTTGCCGAGACGGGAGGTGGCCATTTGCTTCAGTTCAAGTGTGTTACGCATCGGCGGCACATCGGCAATCAATTCGCGTGCGGCCTTGACGTGGAACTTCTGCTTGGTGGAGCGGGCACGAGCACCGCGGGAAAGCCATGCGAGCTCCTTGCGAGCCAGATTGCGGCGCTTGGTTTCGCGCACATCGGCTTGGCGATCGCGTTCCACGCGCTGCAGCATATATGCGGAATAGCCGCCCTCGAACGGCTCGATCACGCCATCGTGGACTTCCCACATCGATTCGCAGACCTCGTCCAAGAACCAGCGATCGTGGGTCACGAGCAACAGAGCGCCCTGGCCTTTGGACCAGCGGTTCTTCAAATGTTCGGCAAGCCAGTGGATAGTGACCACGTCGAGATGGTTGGTGGGCTCGTCAAGTGCAAGAATATCCCAATCCTTGAGCAGCAGTCGGGCCAAATCGGCGCGGCGACGCTGGCCGCCGGACAAGGAGCCGACCTTGGCATCCAGGCTCATGCCGCCGAGCAATGCCTCGACGATTTCACGGGAAGTGTTATCGGACGCCCATTCGTAGTCGGCGCGCCCCTCAAGTGCGGCTTCGCGAATGGTGGCGTTGTCATCAAGGGGATCACGCTGGTCAAGCATGCCGAACGTGAGTCCGCCACGCTTTGTCACGCGGCCGGAATCCGGCTCCTGAGCACCGCGGAACAGGTGCAGCAACGTGGATTTGCCGTCGCCGTTCTTGCCGACGATGCCGATGCGGTCGCCTTCAAAAACACCCTGCGTTACATCAGTGAAGATGGTTTTGGTAGCGAAAGCGAGCGAAACGTGTTCCAGTCCAATGTCATAAGTCGGCATGACTCACCAATGTAGCGCCACGCTTGCCCAGCGGCGGCCCGCAAACGTTATTTGTTCAGCGTCTGAGCGTAGGAGTTGCAGCGGGCCGCAAAACCGGAGAACACTTGCTCGGCGAGCGGTTGCAGTAGCTGGTCGTATTGGGCGAACTGCTCGCGCAATTGGGACTTGGAACCACCCGCGGCCTTGAGATCCTTGACCATGCTCGGCTCATCCAGCCATTCGTCCAGCAGCGAGCCGCACACTTCCAGGTGGAACTGCATGCCCAGCGCGGATCCCAGTCGGAATGCCTGCACCTTGGTGGAAGACGAACGCGACAGCAGCTGGCCTTCCGCGGGCAGGCCCACCACGTCGTTATGCCAGTGCAGCACTGTCAGCTGCTTATCCCACATGGAGAAGAAGTCATGCTTGTCCACACGCTTGATCGGCGCGAACCCAATCTCCGGCGCATCGCCCTTGCGCAGCTGCGCACCAAGCGCAGTGGCGATAATCTGATGCCCCAGGCATACACCGAGAATCGGCTTGCCTGAAGCCACGGCGGCACGCGCCAACTTGGCTTCTGCCTTCAGCCCCGGATACTTGTCGTAATCAAGCGCGCCCATAGGCCCACCCATGATTACCACGCCAGCCAGTTCGCCGAAATCAGGCAAGTCCGGTTTCTTTTTGTCGACGATATTCATCGTCACCGTCTCAAGACCGATGTCCTCGAGGTTCGACAATATGCGTCCCGGGCGTTCCCATGGGACATGTTGCAAAATGAGCACTTGTGGTGTGGCCATGACTTCTATTGTGGCACGAGCGTTCCCCGTTTGCGTAACGAGCAGGGCAAATCCATGAATCTCGCAGTTTCCGCAGCGGTCAAAGACGTGTTCTCGCGAGACTGTTGTCCCGCTTCTCATCCGTCTGTCACCTCGTTCGGGCCCCACCTGTGAAGCGTTCATCAAACTCTTCGAGTAACGATTCAGCATGTCTGGTTCGGACCCTACGCTTGAGTGTTATGGGAAACAGCCAAGAACCGCAGGATTTCAACATTTCCGTCATGCCTTCAAGCCTGACGCCGGTGCATGTTGCCAAGGCCGCAGAAGGCCTGAATCTGTATGACACCGCCTCGCACCAGGTCAGCCATTTCGTGCCGCTCAAGCCGGGCGAAGTCGGCATTTATGTGTGTGGCGCGACTGTGCAATCGTCACCGCATATTGGCCATATCCGTGCCGCCGTGGCGTTCGACATCGTGCGCCGCTGGTTTTTGAAGCTCGGCTACAAAGTCACTTTTGTGCGTAATGTGACCGATATCGACGACAAGATTCTCGTTAAGGCCGCGGCCGCAGGCCAGCGTTGGTGGGCCCGCGCCTATTACTACGAGCGCGAATTCACCGAGGCATACAACACGCTCGGCGTACTGCCGCCCACTGTGGAACCTCGCGCCACCGGCCACATGTCGGACATGATCGACCTGATTCAGCGCATTCTCGACAACGGTCACGGCTATGTGGTCACGGATGCGGACGGCAAGCCCACCGGCAACGTGTACTTCGATGTGGCATCCTGGCCGCATTACGGCGAACTCACTCACCAGAAGCAGACCTCCGAAGTCGATGAGGCCGCCGCCGTGGCCGACCGCATGGGCCCGTCCGTGGACGCCACCGGTGCCGACAAGTACAATCCGGTCGACCCGGCCGATGCCTCCCCCGACAAGCATGATCCGCGTGATTTCGCCCTGTGGAAGGCTCCGAAGGACACCGATCCCGAGGACGCCCGTTGGTCGACGCCGTTTGGCGTGGGCCGCCCTGGCTGGCACATCGAATGCTCCGCCATGTCCCACCGTTACCTGGGCGATGGCTTCGACATTCACGGCGGCGGCTTGGATCTGCGCTTCCCCCACCACGAAAACGAAATGGCTCAGACCCGTGCGGCCGGCTACCCCTCCGCTGCGCGCTGGATGCATTCGGCATGGGTGACCGCCAAGGGCGAGAAGATGTCGAAGTCGCTGGGCACCGGCCTGTCCGTGCCGAGCGTGTTGGCTGAGCATTCCGCTTGGGTGGTGCGTTACGCCCTGGGCTCCGTGCAGTACCGGTCGATGCTCGAATGGTCCGATCAGGCGCTGGTCGAGGCGCAGGCCGCATACGACCGCGTCTCGAACTTCATCGAGCGTGCCGGTGTGGCGCTGGGTGGACAGCCTTCTCGCGAGGAAGTCACTGCCGTCTCCGCCGACGATTTGCCCGCCGATTTCGTGGCCGCCATGAATGACGATGTCAATGTGTCTGGTGCAACCGCCGCGATCTTCACCGCCATCCGTTCCGGCAATACGTTGCTTTCACAGCTGGCTGACCGCGCCGATTCCGAAACCGCCAAGGCCGAGGTGCGTGAGGCGCTGCTCGCCGTGCGTGCCATGCTCGACACCTTGGGCCTGGACCCGCTGGCCGAACCGTGGGTGTCCGCCGGCGCTGCCGGCGGTGCCGCTGATGGCACGGCCGAGTCGCCCGAGCATGCAGCGCTGGAGGCACTGATCGCCGAACAGCTCAACGCCCGTGCCGAAGCTCGCAAGGCCAAGGATTTCGCCAAGGCCGATCAGATTCGCGACGCCCTGACCGAGGCCGGCATCGCCATCGAAGACGGCCCGCAGGGTTCCACTTGGAGTCTGAAGTAGTCGCTTCAAACCCATCAATCAGTCAAACACGAAGTCCACGTCCACGATGTGCAGGCGCTTGCTGAGCTCCTTTTCCAGCGAGCGCTTGCATTCGATGAGGTCAGCTACATCAATGGTTTCGCCGATGCCGCTCAGATACACGTCAACGGTGTAGTTCATACCGGTCTTGAAGATCAGCGTCTGCTCGTAGTCGGTGTTGGCAGGCAGATGGCGCTGTGCCTCGGCCTCCACGTAGGCGTTGGTTTCATCGTCGTCATGCACGCCGCCGACCAATTCCACGAACGCCTCTTTGAGCACGCTGAACGGCTCCTTGATGGTCAATGCCACCAAAGCCACGGTGATGAAGAAATCGCCGGTGTAGTGCAGGAAGTCAAGCGGACCGCCGGCCGGTAGCAGCATCAGGAAGATGGCAACTACGCCGATGCCGAACGACATCGATCCGTCGACCAACGTGCTCTTGCACTCGGCGGTGAGCATGGTGCTGGAATCGCCGATGGATCGGTTGGAGCGCCGGTAATACGTGTATAGGCTGAAGCACACGATTACGGTCAGGATCTCGTAGATGACCACCGGGCCGGTTTCAATGCGTTCGCCGGACCCGAACACGAAGTAGTCGTACGCTACTCGGCACACGTCAATCAGCGAATACACCAACAACGACATGGTGAAAATGGCCTTGCAGATCGCGTAGATAGGTTCCAGTGCGAACATGCCATTGGGGAAGCGCTCGGTGGTTCGCACCGTGCGCGACGAGAGGTACACCGCCACCATTCCGGACAGGACGGAAATCGCGGTGAAGGAGAAGTCGAGGAACATGGCCTTGAGACCGGTCATGAAGAACACGGCCATGCCGGCTAAGACCTGCAGCACGTTGATGACGATACCAACGATCAGGGCTTTGCGTTCGAGTAGTTTTTGGGTGGGCATCAGTGGGCCTTCCTTATTGCACGGCATGTCTGCGTTGGCCCGAACGTCATGGTTCGGAGCGCACGGCAGTCTGCGTATAAGCGGTGTCCAGCGATTTTCAAAACAGCGTAAGTATTCCAAAAAACACAGGATTCTTTACGGTTTCCATGGTATCGGAAGCACTCGATTGGCTTCGCCACGAGCGGACGGCACGGCATTTGCCGTCTGAATGCCCAACATCCCTGACTACTACGCGGCACATTCCCCGAAAAGCGTCGTCCCCAACACCGCAATTTCCCGCGTGGCGGCTAGACTGTTGCCCATTATGGCAGCTTTTTCATCTTTGACAGACAGACTCTCGAATGCGTTCAAGCATCTGAAGAGCAAGGGCAAGCTTTCCGAGGCGGATATCGACGGCACGATCCGTGAAATCCGCCGCGCGCTGCTCGACGCCGACGTGGCGCTCGACGTGGTGCGTTCCTTCACCGGCAAGGTGCGTGAGCGTGCACTGGGCACCGAGGTGTCCGACGCACTCAACCCCGCCCAGCAGGTGGTGAAAATCGTCAACGAGGAGCTCACCGACGTGCTCGGCCAAGGCGTCGACCGTCCGCTGAACTTCGCGAAGAACCCGCCGACGATCATCATGCTCGCCGGCCTTCAGGGTGCCGGTAAAACCACGCTGGCCGGCAAGCTCGGCTACTGGCTCAAGGATTCCGGCCACACGCCGCTGCTGGTGGCGGCCGATTTGCAGCGTCCGAACGCGGTGACGCAGCTGCAGGTGGTCGGCGAACGCGCCGGCGTGCCCGTCTATGCTCCCGAAAAGGGCGTCCAATCCGATGGCGGCGAGGCCGTCGCAGCTCCGGGCCAGACCTCCGGCGACCCGGTGAAGGTGGCCCGCGATTCCATCGAACTCGCCAAGCAGAAGCTCTACGACACGGTGATCATCGATACCGCCGGTCGTCTGGGCGTGGACGAGGAGCTGATGAAGCAGGCTCGCGACATTCGCGATGCCGTGCGTCCCAACGAAATCCTGTTCGTCATCGACGCGATGATCGGCCAGGACGCCGTCAAGACCGCCAAGGCCTTTGACGAAGGCGTGGACTTCACCGGCGTGGTGCTCTCCAAGCTCGATGGCGACGCCCGCGGTGGTGCCGCGCTGTCCGTGGCGTCCGTGACCGGCAAGCCGATCCTGTTCGCCTCCAACGGTGAGGGCCTGAAGGACTTCGAGGTCTTCCACCCGGACCGCATGGCCTCGCGTATCCTCGACATGGGCGACATCATGACGCTCATCGAGCAGGCGCAGAAGCAGTTCGATGAGGAAGAGGCCCGCAAGGCCGCCGAGAAAATCTCCGAAGGTTCCTTCGGCCTGGACGACTTCCTCGATCAGCTGCAGCAGGTGCGCAAGCTGGGCTCAATGAAGTCGCTGCTCGGCATGATTCCGGGCATGGCCCAGCACCGCAAGGAACTCGAGCAGTTCGATGAGAGGGAAATCGACCGCACCGAGGCGATTATTCGCTCGATGACCCCGGCCGAGCGCCGCGATCCGTCGATTATCAATGGTTCCCGCCGCGCCCGTATCGCCTATGGTTCCGGCGTGACGGTTTCTCAGGTGAACGCTTTGCTGCAGCGTTTCGAGCAGGCCGCAAAGATGATGAAGCGCATGTCCAATCGTGGCGGCATGGGCGGCGGCATCCCCGGCTTCGGCGGCCCGGCTATGGGCGGCGGCAAGAAGAAGGGCAAGAACAAGAAGAAGGGCGGCAAGTCCGGCAATCCGATGAAGCGCGAGGCCGAGGAGAAGGCATTGCGCGATAAGCTGGCCGGCAAGTCCTCCGGTTCGACCGGCGGTTCCGCCTTCGCCAAGAAGCCACAGAACCCGGCCCTGCCCGCTGGCCTTGAGCAGATGATGGGCAACGTCGACGGTGGCACTGAACTGCCGCCGAACCTCGGCGGAGGCCTTGGCGGACTGTTCGGTCGCTGATCTCACAACTTGGCTCCCCTCGCAGAGGGGAGCCAAATTATATCTCGGTTCAATTTATATTTCGAAAGGAACTTCCATGACGACAATCCTCAGCGCGGTGGCAATCATCGCACTGTTATGGACGACCTTAAGCGCGCTGCCCGCCGGTCTCGAGGCCCGTATGCCGCTTCCGTACATGATTGCCCTGACGCCGCTGTTGTGGGTTCCTTTGATGATTCTGGCCGCGGTCGCCGCATGGCAACATGAATGGACTGCGATGTCGTTGCTTATTGTGGTCGCGCTGATTGCCAGCTCACAGCGCATCAACTACTGGGGTACGTCAATCGACCCGGCCGGGAAACGCAAAGAATCCCACCGTGAAACAGCCCGTGAAACAACTTCGCCGACGCTGTCAAAAAGCCATAACAGCAATACATCGGGTACCTCAAACACTCCGAAGGAAGGGCCCGAAACCATCTCCGATGGACACTGTGAAACAACGCGTGAAACACTCTCGCCCCAGTTCTCGGTTATGACGATGAATTGTCGATACGGACGCGCCGACGCCGCTGAAATCATTCGCAATATTCGCGAACGCAATATCAGCGTATTGGCCTTGCAGGAAGTCACCGACGACCTCATCACACGTCTTACCGAAGCCGACATCAACGAACTTCTCCCCTACCATCAGTTCGGAGACGCCAAAGAGACCGATAATGGCGGATTCAACGTGATCTATTCCTGCTACGAGCCGAGCGCAGCGGTGCCCAACGTGGTCTCCATCCCCGCCGCCGACGTTCCCGCCATCACCCTCAAAACCTCCGGTAATCGCACGGTGACGCTTTGTTCGGCTCACCCGAAATCGCCGATGCGCGGCTGCGCGGATTGGTCGGCCGGCATTCTGGGTCTGCGAGAACTCGCCCGTGCAAAATCCGTCAGCAATCGCAATATCGTCGTCGTTATGGGCGATCTCAACTCGAGCACCGACCATCCGAGCTTCCGCGCGTTGCTCAAGTCCGGATTCAAGGACGCAAGTCTGATTCAAGCCGCCGGCCCGAATCTCACCTTCCCGAGCTGGCTCAAGTGGCCGCGCATCGAGCTGGATCACGTGCTGTTCACTCCCGGGCTCAAACCGTCCGGCGTGAAGTCGTTTGAGGTCGAGGGCACTGATCATCTGGCCCTGACCGCAACGCTTGCACTGCGATAGCCGGCATTTTCGCGATACATTCCCCGGAATGTTGCGCAACGGGGAACGCGCACCACACCGCAACCACAGTGCGCCACGCCCAGTCCGGCCCTGTGCGCTATAATAGGCCAGTTATTCGCGCGCGCGTGGCGCCCTCTACACCCCGAGCCGCGAGGACACGTGGATTCCGGACGGCCATGCCCCACATGGCAAACCGAGAACCCGCACACCTAGCATTACAAGGAGAGCCATTTTGGCAACCAAGATTCGTCTGAAGCGACAGGGCAAGAAGTTCTACGCCTTCTACCGTGTGGTGGTCGTCGATTCCCGCAAGAAGCGTGACGGCAAGGTCATCGAGGAGATCGGTACCTACAACCCCAACACCCAGCCCTCGACCATCCAGATCAAGTCTGATCGCGCTCAGTACTGGCTCGGCGTCGGCGCTCAGCCGTCCGAGCCCGTCTTCAAGCTGCTGAACATCACCGGCGACTGGCAGAAGTACAAGGGCCTTGAAGGTGCCGAAGGCACCCTGAAGACCGTTGAGGCTGGCCCGGACGCCGAGGCCCGCATCGCGGCCGTTGAGGACCAGGCTCAGAAGCTGAAGGCCGCCAAGTCCGAAGCTGCTGCCAAGGCCAAGGCTGAAGCCGAAGCCGCTGCCGCCGCTGAGGAAGCCCCGGCTGAAGAGGCCGCCGAAGAAGCTCCGGCTGAGGCCTGAGCGGAAACGAAAGGCTAGCTATGCTTGCACAAGCTGTGGAACACCTCATCAAGAACATCGTTGATTTTCCCGACGATGTTTCCGTCAAGTCTCATGAGAACGCGCGCGGCGAACTGCTTCGCGTACGCGTGAACCCGGAAGACATCGGCCGTGTGATCGGCCGTGGCGGCCGCACCGCCAACGCGATTCGCACCGTGATTCAGGCACTGTCTGACCACAAGGTCCGCGTTGACATCATGGACGTCCGTCGATAACCGATAAGGAACGATTCACAGCATGGCACAGCAAGACATGCACGACGACCCTCAGCAGCTCGAGTTGCTGAGGGTCGCTCGTATTGGCCGCGCACAGGGCCTGAAGGGCGAAGTCACCGTGCGCCTGTACACCGATGATCCCGAGTGGCGCTTCGAGCCGGACTCCGTGCTCTACAGCCAGGATGGCGAGACCGAGTACATCGTCGAGGGCTCGCGCACGTTCAAGGATCGTTGGATTCTCAAGCTTGAGGGCGTCGACGACCGCAATGCCGCCGAGGCCCTAAACGGTGTCGAACTCTACGGCGAGGTCGACGATGCGGAGGACATGCTCGAGGCCGACGAATGGTATCCCAAGGATCTTATTGGCCTTGAGGCCCGTCTAGTCGAGGGCAACGGTCTGGGACTGCCCGCCGGCCAAGTGGTCGGCAAAGTGGTGGATGTGATCGACTCCCCCGCCCAATCCCTGCTCAAGATTCGTTTGACCGAGCCGGTGGTAACCGGCCAGAATTCCAAGGGCGAGGATGTGGTCGAAAAGACCGCGTTGGTCCCGTTCGTGGAGGCCTTGGTCCCCGACATCGATCTGGAGGAGCAATATCTCACGCTCGATCCGCCCGGCGGCCTGATTCCGGGCTGCGGCATGATCTGACACATAGGGGGGCGCTGCGCATGCAGCGCCCCCCTATGTTCTGTCGGTTCCCAAAAGGGCGCTCCACGCCATGGGTCATATCCATCCACGGCGTGGAGCGGACCGGACGGCCGCCGTCCGCGTCACCGGGCCGCCGCGGTGACGCGGGTCATGAAACGGCCGAGGAATTCCGGCACATCGACGCCCAAGGCGACCTGCGTGTGTTTGTCGGGGTCCTGAAGCCGTGAACGATCGCCGATGGTACGGCCTCGGAACGGGCCCTCGAGATCGACTTGCAAGTTGAACCCGAAGGTCGTGACCAGCGATGGGTCGAGCGCGGCGGCCACGGCCAGCGGGTCGTGCAGTCCACATCCGCGAATCTCCGGCTGGTTCTTCAGGTAGAAGTCGATGTAGTAGTCGGTCATGGTGACGAGAAAGTCGCCGGCCTGCGTCCCCAGAGACGCCCATTCATGGGCTTTCTCACGAGTGAGCGCGGTCTGGTGGGTCACGTCGAGGCCGATCATGGTGGTGCGTGCGCCACACTTGAACAGATAGTCTACTGCCTCTGGGTCTTGGGAGATGTTCGCTTCGGCGGCCGGGCTTACATTGCCGGGCAATGTGAGGGCGCCGCCCATCAACGTCACGTTCACACCGGAATCCTTCAGGTCCGGAGCGTTGCGGAATACGGTGGCCATGGTGGTCATCGCGCCCGTAGGTACGATGGTCAGGTCCGGGCCGTATTCGCGCGCGGCGGTGATGATGAAATCGACCGCCGAGCCTGGTGCTTCCGGAGCGCGCGGGGAGTCGGGGATGATTGCGCCGCCGATGCCGTTGGAATGGTGGACCGCCACCGAGCCGGGAGTTGGTGACCACGAAGCGTCCGTTTGCCAGCCGTCCGCGCCGCCGTTCTGCCAGCGCGCGTAGGCCTGGGCCCGCTCGTCTGGTGTGGTGCCACGCATTTTCGGCAATGTTGCCGGAGCGATGGGATGGTCGACTCCGGGATAGACCGGAACGTCGTCACGGCCGAACAAGTGCAGTACCGCCAGCGCGTTACGCGCGGCCAGCGGCACCGCGACATTGCCGTAGGTGGCCGTGATACCGATCAAATCGATCTCGTCGGCACTGCCTAGGGCATATGCGATGGCGAGCGCGTCATCGATGCCGGTATCGAGGTCGAGGATGAGTTTTTTGCGCACAATTATCTCCTTGTGGAACTACCCGGGACTACTCCGGCGACTACCCCTCAGTCTCGCTACGCGAGACAGCTCCCCTGACAAGGGGAGCTGAGAAAGTTCAGCCGAGCTTGGCGAGTTCTTCGGGGGTGAGTTCGAGCTGGTCGGCCTTCAGGGAGTCGAGGATGGTTTCGGGACGGTGCGCGCCGGGAATCACGAACATGTGGTCGCCCTTGGCGAGCTCCCATGCCAGCACGACCTGCTGGTAGCTCACGCCGTGGGCCGCCGCGACCTCGCGGAACGGGTCGAACTTGGTCTCATCATAGGGGTGACGGTAGCCGCCGAGCGGACTCCAGCACACGAAGGCCAAGCCAACCTTGGCGCAGTAGTCGAGCGTGTCCTGGGTCTCCAGGTGAATCGGCGAGTACTGGTTTTGCACGGCCACGAGCTTGTCGCCCAGAATACCGCGCGCAATGTCGATTTGCTCGATGGAGGCGTTGGAGATACCGGCCTCCTGCGCCACGCCCTCGTCCACCAGCTGCTTGATGGCTTCGACGGACTCGTTGTACGGCACCTTCGGATCAGGGCGGTGGAAGTACAGCAGGTCAATGGTGTCCACGCCGAGCGCCAGTGCGCTCTCCTTGCCGCGCCGAATCAGGTTCTCCGGGCGACCGTCCACATCCCACGTGGGGCGGCCGTCGGTGAAGTTGCGGAAGTGGCCCACCTTGGTGGCCACCAGCACCTCGTCCTTCGGCCCCTTCCAGGTCTCAAGGGCCTCGCGCACCAGCTTTTCACCGGTCTGTTCTTCGCCGCCGGAGCAGTAGTAGGCCCAAGCGGTGTCGATGTGGCGGCAGCCGGCGTCCAGCGAGGCATGCAGGGTTTCGATGCCGACCTCGTGGCCGCGATTGTTTTCGATGGTCAGCGGCATTTCGCCGTGGCCGATGGCGGTGGTGGAGAACGGTCCGAGGTTACGGAACAATGCCATGGTGATTCCCTTCAACAGTAATGAGACGGTCTGTGTCCGATTCCAGCGTAAGCAGAACGCTGGATTTACCGCCCGCCGAACGAGCCGCCACCTGAGCCACCGAACGAGCCGCCGAAACCGGAGCCGCCACCCGAACCGAAGCTGGAGAAATCGCCACCGGAATCAGCGGATGGGGCTGCCGCGCTGATGGTCG
>ENA-OPVL01001213-OPVL01001213.1-human-gut-metagenome-genome-assembly--contig:-NODE-1213-length-16150-cov-6.012799_pt1 | contig 16150 bp, 20 predicted proteins | sample MGYA00241496_ERZ501984 | MGnify/ENA primary metagenome ERZ501984 (study PRJEB25962, sample SAMEA2042986) | human gut metagenome | biome: human gut; feature: human-associated habitat; material: faeces... | reverse complement strand
CGCTTCTTGGGCGCATGAAAATGTATCTGCTGTACGACGGCTTTTTTTCTTTTGCCGTCGTGCGGCAGATTTCTATTGATACTTTTCTAAAAGTGCCGTTGCTTCTGCTTGTGACATTGTTCCTGCTTCAACTTCTGTATTGGTATATTCTTTAAGGGCATTGAACAGTTCTTCCTCCGTATCAAATGGGCCTATACTCTTGCAGGTATTCCCATCAAAGACGAATGTTTGATACTGCTCAGGCTGTGCGTTATCGGGCATAGAAAAGAACAACTGATCGTCACTTGAAGAAGCTCTTTTTCCCACCATTTTGCCCTCTAAAATAGATTTAAGGATTTCATCGTAATACTCAAGTGCTTCTGTCGCTTCTGCTTCTGTCCATTCTCCAGCATCGACCAACTTTTGAATATTTTCCGTTTCATTTTCAATCCATGCGGAAAATTCATCATAAGTGAAGTAGTCTGTTTCCTCGATGGGAGAATAGCTTTGCCATGTTTTGCCCTCGTCTACGCTCTGCTGAATATCCGCTCCGCTTTGCCTGAAAAGTACGGAGGACACCGGGGGCTGCGTTTCGATAAGTGCTTGGGTATCTGCCTCGGCATGGCCTTCATCAGCGAAAGCAGAGACACCACCGACGCATAAAGAAAAGCATAGCAGAACAATAATTCCAATTTTTTTCGCCATAGATTTTACCTCCTTCATTTTAGTAGTTGGCGTTTTACCTCCTTTCGCAGATATAGTACATCTTCTATGTTGGATGATTATAAAATCAATGTTGTGCCAATGTTGAACGAAAGAAGTCTCTGCTTTTCCTATGGAAATCGGAAAGCAGAGACTTCTTTCAAAACTGTATTGTAAAACTCATGCCTCTATCGTTTGGCATGGGAACAAACTGATATTTCAAGCGCAATTTATCCAAGATCGTCTGGACAATGTATAGACCGAGCCCATTTCCCCCGGTTGCTTGGCTATGGGCTAAATCTGGACGATAAAATGGCTCAAATATGTGTTGTAGCTGTTCGGGTGGTAATACGCTACATTCGTTAGAAACTGATAGCTTATTTTTATCAAATACAACTGATATTGATTGTCCAGCCTCCGTATAGTTGACCGCATTTGAAAGGATATTCGATATTGCTTTTTTCAACCGGCCTTCTGGAAGATATACGAAAGCGTCACTTGAAAGCTCTATTTTGAACTTAATGCCCTTGGCTTCTGCAATTAAGCGATACGGTTCACACAGCTCTGTAAGGAGGGTTCTCAATGAAAAGTTGCTGCATGGCTCATTATTACCTTGTGTTTGCAAGCGTGAAGCATTAAGTATATCTCTAATCATATCCCCAAGCTGTTCAGTAATTTCTTTGCACTTGGGCAAATAGGTTTCATAATCACGGTATTCCCCAATGCCTAAAATCATATTTTCCAATGTCGCATTTAGCTCTGTGACAGGCGTTTTTAACTCATGGGACGCTGTTCGGAGAAAATCAATTTTCTCTTTTTCCGCAAGACTAACTTTTTCCTTTTCCAACTCCAGATTGCGGATAGTCAAAAGCAAGGATTGATATAAATTGTTAATATCAGTAGCTAAAGCACCAATTTCATCCGTTGACAATACAGCCGCTTTTGCGTCTGGCTCCAATTTCGACATTTGATTTGCGGATTTTGAGAGCGATAATATCGGAGTGGTTATGCCTCTTGAAAAAAAGTATGAAAACAATGCCGATATAGTGGCGCAGCAGAATATAGAAATCGGAAATGTTTTCAACATAGTTTGAGTAATGAGCCGGGGCATATCTACTTCTGACAGAGCACTTACCCCCGTATTTGTTACTACCATATTCGTAACAAGTACATTTTGGGATGGCGCAATTAGGAAAATCAGCAAGTGCGCTATAAAGGAAATTAAAAGCATCATTGCAAATGTAAATAAGAATATCTTTGGAAATAATTTTATCTTCTTCATATTGCTTGCCCCATCTCAAACTTATAGCCTATTCCTTTAACCGTTGTTATGCAATCCAAACGGAGCTTTTTGCGGATATTGCGAATATAGGCATCTATTGTACGGTCAATTACATCACAGTCATACCCCCACACCTCGTCCAAGATTTGATTGCGAGACAAAACTAACCCCTTATTGTCGATTAAGACTTTCAAGATTTCCAGTTCCTTTGGAGTAATGTCTATCTTGCCATTTTCATCACTTGCTGTATATCCAGAAAAATCAACGGTAATATCTCCAAGTTTAACCGTATTAACAGCAGGCTTGTTCTGGCTTCTGCGAAGTAACGCAGTAATCCGTTTCCCTAAAATGAGCATGGAAAAGGGCTTTGTTATATAATCGTCTGCCATTTCATCAAAACTGTTGGATTGTGTATATTCATCGTCAAGTGCAGTAAGCATTATTACAGGAATATTGCTGATTTTCCTGATTTCATGCAGAACAACGATACCCGACATTTCGGGAAGCATAATATCCAGAACAATTATATCCAGTTCTTTTTCACGGAATATTTTTAGTGCCTCACTACCAGTAAAAGCGGAAAAGAGCGTATGCCCTGCCTCTTTCATATATTCGCATATCGCCTTGTTTGTCCCTTGATTATCTTCAACAATCAAAATTTTCGCCATTAAGAACACCTCCCATATTTGAATAGAATACCAGCACTATGTTGTGCCAATATGAAGTTCCCAAGAAAAATTATATATTCTCCTTCACACCCCCGCAAGTATGTGAATGGACAATAAAATACTACTAAAACATAAAATCGTGTTTCGTTCTCATAACCAAACCCGAAATGTAAAATAATATATGGGTGATATGAGAATGTACCAAGATGAAAGACGGCTCGACTTCCACGCATTAGGCCGGGAGATCAAGCGCAAAAGAGAAGCCAAAGGCTGGACACAGGAATACCTCGCGCAGCTCGTTGATCGTACACCTCGTTCCATTATGTATTTTGAAAATCGTGGTCAGCATCCGAGCTTGAATACCTTTTATAAAATTGTCACTCTGCTGGATATTTCCGTTGATCAATTCTTCTATCCTGACAAACAGAATGAAGAAAGTGATTGCCGCCAGCACATTGACAGGATGCTAAACACAATGGACGAGAATGAATTGACGATCATGGAAGCCACCGCAGAGGGAATACAAAAAGCCAGAGAAACGGAGGAAGCGTAAGAGATGGCGCTGCCTCCGTTTTTTCGTGGGGTTTCCGGGGTACGCACTAACGGCAAGCAGGGCAAGTGTAGCCACACTTGCTATTTTTGCATCCCGGCGGGCTGCAAAAACGCTTGTTGGGGAGCCTCCCCAAACCCGGCTTTGGGACAAAATGTCCCAAAGTAATTTGTCTGCGTCACCGTGCGCTATCGCTCCTGTTCCTTTTTGCGCTGGCTGTCCGTAACGCCCAGCAGATGGTCAATGTTGGCCTTGACCGCCACAGCCTGCCGCATTTCCTCCTGCGCCGAGCGGTACTCGGTATAGAGCGCCTTTTTCCGCGCCGCCAGTTGGCGGCGTTTTTCTTTTAGCTCTTCCATCTTGGGCAGCTTCTCTCCGCCCAGCAGCTCTCCCATCGTGGCCTTGGCTGCCCGGTAGTCCGCCAGTTCCGCCTCATGCTCGGCAAGGTATTTTCGGCTGTACTTGGCAGCTTTGTACCCGTCAAAGACGGGGCGGGTCTTGGCGTACCGCACCACGGCTCCCATCAGCTCGGAGGTTGCGGACAGGTCAGCCTCCGTCTGCCGGAGCTGCTCGGTCAGAGTGTGAAAGCGAGAAACGGCATCCTCGGCCTTGGCGGAGAGCTGGTCATACTCGGTGATATTCTGCTCCTGCATGAATTGAAGTGCCGCCGCCATCTGTTTGAGGTTATAGACCTTTGCCCACCGTGCATAGGCCGCCCCCTTGCCGGAGCGCAGGCGCTCCTGTATATCCACGATCAGATTGACACGGCGAGGGGCAGCAGGCACGGGAACAGGCTGCTCCGGGATCGGGCGCTCCCCAGCGATGACGGCCTTGATGTCCTCGGGATCGTAGCCGTCCCCGAGGGTGGACGCCCGCAGCCGGGTCGCTCGCTCCTGCCCCGGAACAAGAAAAGAGATCGTACCGCCGCGCCCACGCTTGACCATGAAGCCGGACGCCTCCATGAGCCGGAGGAAAGCGTCAAAATCGGCGGGGCGTTTGGCAAGAGCTTCATTGATGGCAAGCCGTAGCTGCTCCTTGTATGAGGTCTGCCGCTCCGTCCCCAGCCACGCCCCGTAATGGAGAAAGCGCCCCTTGCTGTGCAGTTTGGGGTTGGTGATGACGGACAGATCATTTTCGAGGCAAATGCGGTCAGAGAGCCGCCGCACCGCACGGCCAGAGCCGATGAAGTCCCGGAATTTCCGGGCACAGTCCAGCGAGATCGAGTTGTAATAAATGTGATTGTGGATGTGCGCCTTGTCTATGTGGGTGGCAACGAAAAAGGCGTATTTGCCCTTTGTCCAGCGCATCGCCGTTTCATAGCCGATGCGGTTCGCCTCCTCCGGTGTAATCTCGCCGGGCTTAAATGACTGGCGGATCTGATAGCACAGCACATCTGCGTCCCGCCGCTGCTCCCGGCCTGTGGCGGCTTTGTACTTGGCCTTGCTCAAAAGGAACTCGGCATCAGCGGTCATGTGGTCGCAGCCGTAGGACGAGATCAATTCGCCGCCCTCGGTCTTGTCCGGGTTTTGCCCGTAGTCAAACCGCTCTTTCAAGGACTGCGCGATGGTTTCGCCCTTGCTGATTTTGTGCTTCTTGTAGTAGGTCGTGGCCGTAGGCAGCCCTCCTTCCGATATGACAAACGGCGGCTGTGGTCAGCAGCCGTCGTTTCAGCTTTGGGACATTTTGTCCCGAAGTATCAGCCGGTGATGAAATCCCGCAGGGTGAACTTGGCCGAGTGCAGCTTGTCCACCAGCCACTCAGCGATGGCAGGAACGCCAAAGGGAGAAACGAGGAACGCAAGGACGAGGAACACGATCCCGCCAACCGTCTGCCCGCCGATGAACAGGATCAGGGAGAGCAGCGTCAGCACAATGCAGCCCAGCTCGCACACGGCGGATGCCACGCAGAACAGAAATGTGACCGTAGCGGCCAGCAGGGACAGCGCCACCATCACGGGGGCGGCAAGGATTTTGAGAACGATCATAGCAGCTACCTCCATTAAAAAATTGGGTTGGTTTGTCCTTCTACCCATAATTATACCGCTGGGAAAATAGGCACACAAGGATGTCGAGCTTTCACGACCTCGAGACATTTTGTCCCGAGGTCGTGAAAGCCGGGGAACGGCACAAGGCCGCTCCCCGACAAATCATAGGCTCACCACCGCCGACAGCTTTTTCAGCAGCTCGGACAGCGGCTCCCAAAGGTCGGCGTAGTCCTTTTGGAGCGCCGTGATCTCTGAGGGATAGATACCGTAGGTGTTGGCATGGACGGCCACTTGGTTTAGGTTGTTGGCACACCGCCGCTGCAAAGCTACCAGCTCCCGGATGTCCGAGAGGTCAACATGGAGAACATAGCCGTTGAGTGCCATTTTCCGCATATAGGCTCCCATGTTGGAGATCCCGGCCTCGGCCATGCGGTCAGCGATCAATGCCTGTTCCTCCGGTGTCACCATCACATGAAGATGGACAGAGCGCCGCCGCTTTTTTGTCAACGCTCCTCACGCTCCCGGCTGAGGCGCTTGGGCGGGTGTTCCCGCACCCTATCCAGCGGCTTTTCTGCCGGGGGCGGCACAGGCAGATTGTTGATGATGCCGTCAATCATGTTCCCGTTCTGCTCCATAGAAAGCTCGGCGTTCTTGTTGGAATTGCGTTCCTGCTCCATAAATATCCTCCTATCTGTCGCCCCGGTCAGGGGCATTTTTCTTTGGGGCGGATTGTCCCCGGTCAGCCTCGGCCTGTTTTGCGGCGGTTTTCATCTGCTCCCGGATCGAACGAGGTCTGTCGGGACTGTCGGGCGCAGGCCGCAGCTCGTAGTCAGACGCCTGCCGTTTCGTCAATGGCCGCGTGTAGGTCAAATGCCCCCACGCCAGAAATGATCCATTTTCAACCGGGACGCGCTGATCGTAGTTGACGATCTCATCTGGGGCGTTGCGGGGCGGCTTCGGGAATGTCCCAATGTTCACGGGGCGCTGGGTGGAGTAATACTTGTAAAGGCCGGGGGCCTCGGTCTGCTTGACACCGACATTGTAAAGGCGCTGGTACTCCTGCACCCGCGCCGCAAAGTCCTGTTCCAAAGCGGCACGGTCGCTGCCGTAATGCCCCCATTCATACTGCCGCTGGCCGTCCTTGTCATCGTAGCAAGCCCATGTGACATAGGGCGAGGGAGCGGTAGGATGATGCCCCAGCGCAAAGCCCCTGCCGTTTTCCAGCATGACGGCCTTGATGATCTCATAGCCTTGGTTTTTGTCCATATACCCTCCTCACCGTGATACATCCTTTTCCGCCCGTTTTGCAAAGGGCTGGAGCTGATAGGGGCTTTTGCCATCCTCCGGGCGCAGGAAGTCCAGCCTTGCGGCGGCACGGATGGCGTTCTGATTGAGCTGCCGCTGCCATGCCCCTTGGCTGGGCGCCCATTTGAAGCCCTCGCTTTTGAGCGCCTGCCGGGTGTCGGCGTCCGGCTTTTCCGCAAAAAGAAGCTGCAAGCGGTTTTCTGCCTCGTTGACCTTGGCCTCACCGCCGGGAAATGTCCAACCCACAAACTCCGCCTTGTGGCTCAGCTCCTCGATGCGCTGGCGCACACGGCGGATATTGGCGTTATTGTTGGTGAGCAGATAGGACGGAAACGGAACGGGGTCTTTGCGCCAGTCTTGGAACATGGATGCCTTGACCTTTTCCACCTGCTCCGCCGTCAGCTCGGGGCAGCCCTCCAGCGTCTTATGCTTGCGGTAGTAGGCATTGACCGCTTTCATCATGGTCTGCTGGGACTCCATTCCCTCCAGCTTTTTCGTGAGCTTTTCCGCGGCGAGGTCATCATCGGCGCTGATCCCGCCCCGGCCTGTGGAGCGGATCTTGTCCAGCAGCTTTTCAATTTCGGCATACTCGCCGTAGTTGCGATCCCGGGCGGCGTTCTGCTTGGCCTTTTTCGCCACGGGGAAATTGCCGCCCCCGGTGATCAGAATGGACGGCACACGGGCGTCAATGGCGTTGCGCTCATTGAGGTTTTCCGCCAGCCTGCGGGCGTAGCGGTCAACAAGAGCGTCGATCTTATCATGGTACATGGGATCGACCTGCGCCTTTTGTTTCTCTGCCAGCACATAGGCTTCATCCACCATCGCCCGGTAGCCCGCCGTGGCCGAGCCGGGGGCATAGTCGGAATAGCTGTTCATGTCCTTTGCCCGCTTTGCCGACACCTCGCTGATCTCATAATATTTAGGCATAAGTCCTCCTTTCAGCCGGGACTTCGGGACAAAATGTCCCAAAGCCCGGCGCTTGGATGTGGAAAGCATTTCTGCAAAAACAGGGGCGGGCGGGAAAACATACCGCCCACCCCAAAAGCGCCCCGGAAAAGCCTTGTAAATGCAGGCGTTTTCCGGGGCTATTTTTCCACGCGCTACCTCCGTTTGCGGCGCATATACGCCCGCTTCTGCTCCCGCAGGGCAGCCCCGGCGCAGACCGGGGAGCAGTACCGCTGCCGCCCATCCGGGAGGAAAGCCCTGCCGCATACCGGGCAAGGCCGGGTTTCTGTGATACGCTCCACGGTCAGCGACCTTTCCAGCACAGGATCAAGGGGCAGCACCGCCGCGCGGAAATAGCGGCAATAAGCGCCCGTCCAGCATTTGCCCAGCATATAGCAGGGACAGTCCAGCGGCAAGCAGCCATAGTCTTTATCATAGTTGGCGCACCACTTTGTCACCAGCTTGCGGATCTCCGCCTTTTCCTGCCGGGTCAATTCACGGCTCATGTTTGCCCCCTGTCTTGGGCTTGAGCTGCTCCCGGTAGCAGAACACGCAGCCGATCCCGCGCCAGTAGGGGCAGCCGTCGCAGCGGGAGCCTTTGGGCGGCAGGTTGGGCGGAGCACCCTTAAAGTAGCTTTTTTCTTTCATAAAGTCCTCATAGGGGCTGTTGGTAAATCTCATTCCTCTCCCTCACTTTCCGTTTCGTTCTCGTCCTCCCAAGGCGGGGTATCGTCGTAATCGTCACCGTAGTCCTCCGCAGCGTCGGCGGCCTGCTGCTTTTTGGGGCGGTAGATCTTAAAATACCAGCCAGCCACGCCGCCGATGACCGCCACGGCCAGCACCAGCAGGAGCGTCCCGCCGCTGCTCTTGGGCTGCTCCGGCTCAGGATCAGGCTCCGGCTCTACCACAGGCACAGGTTCGGGAGCCTTGCCCTGGCACTCGCCCATATTCACGGCGCAGACGGTGCAATCTGTGTTGATAGCACCCACGGCGCATTTGTCCGCGCAGGCACACTCCGGCAGCTCACCGCCCGCAGCCTGCATCGCCGCCAGCAGGTCGGCCTCGTCCACCATGTTCAAGAAATAAGTCTGGTACTGCTCGCCGTCCTCGTCGGTGGGCTTGTCATAGTCGATGACGATGTAAAAGGTGCTGCCGCCGCTGGTCTGCACCGTGATGAACTGCTTGTTGGTGGCCTTGTCGTAGAGCAGGTCACGGGTCACAAGGTTGCCGTCCTCGGTGAAGCCCTCGCCGGGGTCAACGGTTTCCGTGGGCAGCGGCTCTACCGGGGCAAGGCCATCCCATTCCTCACCGCCCCCGGCGTAGGCCGTGACCGCCATGCCGCACATCAAAACAGCGGCGCAGAGCGCCGCCGTCAGCTTCTTCATCCACTTGTTCATTCGCTGTCCTCCTTATCCGCAGACTTCGGGACATTCTGTCCCAAAGTGCCGCCGCTCTTGATGGTCTGGAGCAGCGTAGGTAGGTCGGTGAGCGAAACGCTCATGCCGCGCACGATCTCCACGATCTCGCTGTTCTCGGCCTCCAGCTTTTTCTGTTCCAGCTCCTTGAGCCGCGCCTGCTGCTCGTTGATCTTGGCCGTGACCTTTTCAATCTCAGCCTGAATTTTCGTGCTTTTGGAGATAGCCATAAAAACCTCCTGTCAAAACAATTTTCCGTAGGCGTAGAAATGGGACTGCCAGTAACTCGTGTTGAGGTTGGCATAGCTGATGGGGTCGCCACAATGAAGCATCCATCCGTCGCCCACATAGATGCCCACATGGGAAATCCCCGGCGTGTCATAAGTCCCCGTGAAGAATACCAAGTCGCCGGGTTTGGGGCTGCTCGTCCGGGTGGAGATATTGTATAGCCCCTGCGCCCCCAGCCGCCCAAAGTCCCAGCCGCATTGATTGTAGACATAGCTGACGAAGCCGGAGCAGTCGAAAGAGGTACTCGGAGAGCTGCCGCCCCACACATAGGGGTATCCCACATACTTCTCCGCTTCTTTCAGAAGGGCGGCAAAGGTTTCATCGGCAAGATAGTCCTCGGGGATCTCATGTGCCGGGGGCTTGTTGGTGTACTTACCCACATAGGGCGAGGACGGGAACAGGTCGGGGCGGTTGCCCAGTGTTGCCATGTATAAGGCATACCGGGACAGGGTTTCCTCGCCCATGATGTAAACGGGCAGATGGGAGAGATTGAAGTTTTCAAGCGTGACATAGCAGATGTAATAGTTGTACGGAACTTCAACATCATAGTTGTTGCCCTCGCTGTCCGTCCGGGTAACGGTACGGTAGCGCACCTCCACCACCACATCCTCGGTCAAAATGTACTGGCGGTCAAAGAGCATTTGGAGCGTCCCCCGCACCTCGTCCAGCGTCCACTCACCCTCATGGAGCGCGCAGACGATGGATAGCAGCACATAGGGATCGTGTTCGATGGTGTCGAGGTCAAAATGATATTCGTCATAGTCGTGGGTACGGGTGTAGGTATCGAGGTATCGTTGCAGTTCGTCCTCCAGAGCGCAGTAGGCGGCCTCCGCCCCCAGCAGGTCAGCGTCCTCGGCGGCATAAGTAGACGCGCCGATGGCTCCGGCCACACCGTTGCCCACCGTCACCAGCGAGGACATACACGATTGCAGCACCACCAGCAGAAGAAACGCCGCCAGCAGCAGGAGCAGCCCGCCGGGGTGTTCCTTGATGTAGGCGGACACCTTCTCCGTCAGCTTGCCCGTGACGGACGCCGTACCCTCGGCGGCCTTGGCGGTCTGTCTGGCAGCCTCCCGCGCCTGCTTTGCGTACTGGCGCTTGATATTCTGCTTTTGCAGATACCGGGACACCGCGCCGACCTCCTGCATTTCCGGGTGTTCCTCCACGGTCTTGCGGTAGTAATAATCCGCTGTGGCCTTGATATGCTTGCTCTCGGCACGCTCTACGGCCTTTGCGGGGTGTTCCCGGATGGTCTTGCGGAGCTTGCGCCCGCCGAAGCGGTACACGGACTCCGCCGCCAGCTCGGAACGGTGTGCGCCCTCCGTGCCGACATTTTCATGCTCGACCTCATAGAGCTTGCCATGCACAAAGCCGTGGACGCCGTGTCCGGCGGTATGGGCAAGGCGCTTGACCGCCTCGGGCTTTTTCGGTGGCTTCTGCTTTGCCAGCTTCTCCCGGGCGGCGTCCAGCTTCTCGCCCCGGCGCTCCATCCGCAGCTTGGACGCCGCCGTTTGCTCCTGCCGGCTCTTTCTGCGGAATTTGGACTCTGGGACATTTTGTCCCGAAGTGGGGTTACTCGTCTGTTCGTTCATGGGCAAAATCCTCCGGGCGGGTAGTCAGCAGGTCATAGATCTCTCCACGGGGGAAACGGTCTACGAACGGGATAGTGACATTTCCATAGAACAGCAAGCCCTCGCCGGAATTGGAGTGCGTGATATAGGAGAGCTGATGCTCGGAAATGCCAAGCTGCTTTGCCAAAATTGCACGGTCGCTCTGCGCCTGCGACAGCAGGATCATAAAATCCGTGTTGTCCAGAATGTTCTCGATCTCCCGGCTGGCCAGCAGGTCTTTCACATTCTGCGTCAGGGCCGAGGGGACGCAGCCCTGTTTGCGGAGCATCTTCCAGACGGTCACGAAGTAGCTGGCGGTCAGCGGATCACGGAGCAGGATATGGAACTCGTCAAAGTAGCACCAAGTCGCCACGCCCTCGGCGTGGTTGGCGTTCACCGCAGCCGTGACAAATTCATTGGTGGTGTGCATGGCGATTTTGCGGAGGTTTTCGCCCAAGCCTTTTAAGACGATGCAGACCACACGGGAATTGAGATCAACATTCGTGGGATGGTTGAAAAGGTTGAGAGAGCCTGTGCAGTAAAGCTCCAGCGCCGTCGCCACACGCCGCGCCTCCGGCTCGGGCTGGCGCAGCAGCTCCTCATACAGATCTTGCAGCAGCGGCGTTTTTGCCGTTTCCAGCCCCAGCGCCATTTCCCGGTAGACCAGCCGCACACAGCGGTCAATGACGGTTTTCTCGATGGGCTGCAAGCCCTCCTTGCCGCCCACGATCAGCTCACACAATGACAGCAGAAAATCCGCCTTCATGGAAAGCGGACTGTCCTCGTCATTGATATTCATTTGCAAGTCCATAGGCGAAATGTGGTGCGGGCTGTCCGGGGCGATCTCGATGACCTGTCCGCCCAAGCGCCGCACCAACGGGGCATATTCGCCCATCGGGTCAACGACGATGATGCGGTCGTTGGTGGCGAGGAACACATTGATCAGCTCACGCTTGGCGGCGAAGCTCTTGCCGCTGCCCGTAGAGCCGAGATACATTCCGTTGGCGGACTTCAGCTTTTTGCGGTCAGCCATGATGACATTGTTGGAAAGAGCGTTCATGCCGTAGTAAAGCGCCTGCCCGTCCATGCGAAGCTCCCGGGTCATAAAGGGAATGAAGATGGCCGTGGAGCTGGTAGTCATGCCCCGCTGAATTTCAATGCCGTTGTAGCCGAGAGCCAGCGAGGACACAAAGCCCTGCTCCTGCTGCCAGTCCAGACGGCGCAGGGCGCAGTTGTATTTCTGTGCGATGCCGCTCACCGTGAACACATCGTTTTCAAGGCGCTGCCGGGTGGGAGCGAGGTTCACCACCGTAAAGGTCAGCAGGAACATTCGCTCGTTGCGGCTTTGCAGGTCGGAGAGCAGCTCGGCGGCGTCCTTGGAAAAGGTAATGAGGTCAGGCGGCAAAATCTCCATATCATACCCGGCACGGACAGCCTTTTTCTGTTCCTCCGCTTTCATGCGGCCTATGTCGGAGATCTTTCCCTTGATCGTCTTAATGGCCTTGAGCTGGTCTACCGTCTGAATGTGCATGGTGACGGTCAGCTCGGCGTCCAGTTCCAAAATCTCCGCCAGCAGCTTATCCGAAAGCTCCGACGCCATGATCTGCAAATAGGACGCCGCGCCCCACATCTGGCCGACACGGAAAGTCCGGCTCTGCCGAAAGTCGAAGCTGTCCGGGGCGATATAGTCCTTTGTCCCCATGCCCGTCTTGGGAATATCTTTCCACGCAAAGCGGAACAGCTCACGCCCGCCGGGGTGCATCTGCCCGTGCAGCACCGCCAGCCGATCCCGGCCATCCATCGGGCGGGACTGGACGCCCAGCCGTTTCAGATTGCCCATGACATCCGCCTCCACGCGCCCCAGCCGGGGACGTGCCTCCGTCGCACCCTTGGCAGGCAGGCCAAAGGTGATGTACTTGTACCGCTCAATGCCGTTGTTGCTCTTGGCAATCTGGCCTTTGAGCATTTCCACATATTCGCCCCGGATGCTGTTGAAAGCATCCTCCTGCGCCGGGATATTCACTTTGTAGCGGTTGGCATTGCGGCTGCGGCGGTTGACAAAGGAAAGCTGGAATGGGAGCGAACTGTCAAAATAATTCAGGCACGCGCTCCACCCGCTGATAATGGCAGTCTGATCCTCCGTGGACGCCACGGCATAATTGATGTCCTCATATTCCAGCGTCTTTGTGTAAAGCCCGCCGGGGAGTTGGCAGATGCCGTCCGGGTGCATGGCGATATAGGGAATGGTCTGCTGGGCGGACAGCGCCCGGTGCTTATTTGCGTTTTTCTGCTTTTTTGCTTTGCTCAATAGGCTCCTCCTTTCGCACAAATGGGGCGTAGATATTTTCCGTTCGGTACGGGCGGATGCCGGGGCGGGTAAACTTGACCTGGATGATGTTGCGGATCACCTTTTCAAAGGGCAGGCCGTCCTTTTCATACATGGCAAGCAGAAACGCCGGGAGCATGATCGCCAGCATAACGAACAGCGCCCCGGTGTTGCCGATGGCCTGCCGGGTCAAAAGGTAGGTGGGAACGCCGATAGCCGCCCCAATGCCGAAGCAGATAAGCTGCCGCTTGGTGAGGTTGAACGCGATCTTTGTCTTGATATTGGAAAGGTCGTTGGGAACATTCACATAGGGCATCAGTCTGTCACCTCCAGTTTGGGACAACTTGTCCCAAAGTCCGGGATCGTCGGCTCCACCTCGTTGCCCCACACATCCCAGCCGGGCGAGGTCTGCCGTGCGAACAACTCAACACGGGGCAGGTCGCCCATGAGGGCAACGATCTTGTCACGGGTTTCGTCCGGCTTTTTGCTGTGGGCTTCGATAGGCGAAATGATAAACTGGTGAATGTCGGCGGCCTGCCGCTTGGGGTGTCCTTTGGTTGCCAGCAGGCAAACTTCGGCGTTCGCCCTTGTCCAGAAGCCCAGCCCATAAAACCAACTGTCCGCCTTGCGGTTTTTCTTCAGCCAGACGAACGCCACGGATTTATAGGTGAAGCCCCACGCACGGATGAGCCGCAGAGCCTCCGGGAGTTGGGGAAAGGTCGCCCACATAAAAAGGGCGCTGTCCTTGGCCGCAAGCTCGGCCACAGGCAGCGCACACAATTCATCAATGCTCATGGTGGGGTAGTGATTTTCCGCCGCGCCCTGTACCTTCTTTGCCGAGTAGCGCCACGGCGGGTCGGCGTAAATGATGGGGTATTTTTCGATAGCTATTCTCCTTTCCCGCCCCCGGCCATAGCCAGCCGCGCCTGCTCGATGCGCTGGGCGGCGATGGTGTAGATGGAGGGGGCATTTTCAAAGCAGATGAAGCGGCGGCCTGTGTTCATAGCGGCAACGGCAGTCGTGCCGCTGCCCGCGCAGATGTCTGCCACCACCGCTCCTTCGTTGGTGTAGGTCTTGATGAAATACTCGCACAGCTCCACGGGTTTTTGCGTGGGATGGATGCCGCCCGTCACCGTCGGCACGAACAGCACATTTCCCGGATAACGCCGCCCGTCGCTGGACTCTGAGCCTGTCCGTTCAAACTTGCCGTAGTTCGTACTGCACCCGCTGCGGGGATTGGTCTTGCGGTACGGCTCCCCATAGGTGAATTGCGGATGGTACACCGGGGACTTCTGATAGAACACCAAAATGTTCTCGGACTTTTTCAGCGGCGCACGGTTGGCATTGAGAAAGCCTGTTGCCCGGGACTTGTACCATACCCACTCATAGCGGAGCATGGCGAGGTTGGATGCGCCCAGCACCTTATCAAAGGGGCATTGAGCGAAAAACAGGATGGCTCCGTTGGGCTTCACCGCCCAGCGCACTGCCTCCCACAGCTCCGGGAGCGGCAGCGGCACATCCCAAAAGTTCCGTGTCGTGCCGTAGGGCGGATCGGTCAAGAGCATATCCACGCTATGCTTTGGCAGAGAGCGCAAGCCCTCGATCCCGTCCATGAGATGCAGCGCATCCAGCTTCGGGACAACTTGTCCCAAGGTCATATTCATCCCTCCTTAATGTGCGCTGAACACGCTGCGGGCGATGGAGCCAGTCTTGAACAGGCAGAAGCAGAGCAGCACGGAATAGCCCATGCAGCCCCATATCGCGCCGATGGGGTCGCCGCCCGTGGCGATGCCCTGTATCAGCACCGCATAGATGGCAACGCAGACAAGGATCAGCAGCCCTTGAAAGCCAACAGCGAACAGGGACTTCAAATAGTTCTGCCCGGTATTGCCGAGTTCCCGGTTGGAGAGCGTGGCAACGGGGATAGGGGCTAAGCTGGTCAGCAGGTATATCTCGATCATGCGGCCATAGACGATCACGAAGATCACGATATTGATCGCCCACATGGTCACATGAATGAGCAGGGATTGCAGCCACAGCCCCAGCAGAGAGCCAAGCCCCAGCGTTTCCAGCGTGGCCTCCAAGTCGGCAAGCATGGCCTCCGAAATATCCGTTGAGCCTTGCACGATCCCGGCTGCCCGGGCGATGACGCTTTGGGACACATCAAACACGGCCATGACGATATTGAAAGTGTTGGACAAAATCAAAATGGCGCAGGCCGTTTTGAATATCCACTTGAAGAAGATCCAGTAGTCCAGATCATGCAGGTTGTTCTTCTCGATAATGAGCTGGATCAGCTCATAAGTGGCAACAAAGGTGAGAATCAGACCGGCAATCGGCAGTATCACCGTTTCAGAAAGCTGCCGGATCAGGGAGAACACCCCGGCGTTCCACGCCGCCGGGGTCGTCCCCACTTGCACCGCAATCTCTCCGACACGGGTATTGACCGTATCAAAAAGCCCCGTGAGGTTGCCCATGATCCCCTCGATCAGAAGCCCTTTTAACCAGTCTGTCAGCCAGTCGGTGAGAAATCCCATGCTTTACGCCCTTAAAACAGGGTGGACAGCAGAGGGATCAGGGTCGTACCCAGCACGATGATGCCGCCGCCCGCCATGAGCTGTTTCATGCCCTGAGACTTTGCTTATGTGTGATAAAGAAGCAATAGAAGTGTAAAAAATTTTGCCGTTCCTATCCGGCACTTGCGCATTGTGTCGGATAGGTCGGGCGGTTATTCGGGCAAGTCCACCTTGCCAACAAAAGAATAATAAATCTCAATGTCCTGTCTGCGGGTCTTGTTCTCGTCATAGCTGCACTCATGCACAACGATTTTCTCTACAAACTCCCGCAACAGAGTAGGGGTAAGTTCTTCAAAGCTGGTATGCCGCCGGACAACATTCATAAACTTTTCTGCGTTCACGGTGGCTTCCTGTGCTTTGGAAAGCTCCGCTTGAATAGCAGCGGCTCTTTCTTTCAGCTCCCGTTGCTCTGCTTCATAGTCTGCCGACAGCTCTGTGAAACGCTCGTCTGATATGCGCCCGGTCACGCTGTCCTCATACAGCCGCTTGAAGATAGCGGATAACTCGGCTATGCGTTTCT
>ENA-OPVL01001212-OPVL01001212.1-human-gut-metagenome-genome-assembly--contig:-NODE-1212-length-16157-cov-2.505962_pt1 | contig 16157 bp, 11 predicted proteins | sample MGYA00241496_ERZ501984 | MGnify/ENA primary metagenome ERZ501984 (study PRJEB25962, sample SAMEA2042986) | human gut metagenome | biome: human gut; feature: human-associated habitat; material: faeces... | reverse complement strand
GGATAACGTTATATTCTCCGCCACCTTCCCATGCTCTAAAGCTTCTTGCTGTACGAATTCTTCCTTCACCTGGATCAAGACGAAGCATTACTTCACCTAAAGATACAGCATCAAATGTGCATTCTTCAGCTGGTCTTAAATTTAATTTCATTTTTTAGATACCTCCAAATAAATTTTTACATAATCATATTAACATATAATTTAGATTTAATCTATATATTTAAGTAAAGTTTTGTATAAAGCTGTCAATTTTCCACTGATTAAAAAGAATATTGGTAAGTTACATTATATACAAATTGAAATATAATGTATTATGTAAGATGTAATGCAATTTATAAAAAGTGAAATGTTAAAAAAATATACATAATTATTGAAAATAGAACTTTTTGCTTATTGAAAATATTGTGGAGATATTGTAAAATATTTCTAAAATAGTATACCAATGAATAATATTTATGAAATGAGGCATATATATGAGCAATATCAAGAAGTTAAGAAAACTCAAAATCCAATGGAAAATATTGCTTTCAGCAATGCTTGTTATATTCGTATTTGGCGGATATATGGTATTTGCTAAAGCTGATTCCAGTGTCACTGTATCAGTGACAACGACAGCAACAATTGTTAATCAGGGCACAGAGTCGAACAGCATCGTGGCAACTATGTCGGGAAGAGATGAGAATAATGTCAGTCAGGATTCACCGGATAATTATAAGCCGGCAGTAAGAAATCTTAAATGGACAGTATCCAACTCTGATATTATTAAATTTGTCGTAAGTGATAGTGCGGGAACTAAATATGCAGACACAGCAGAAGGCACTGCCAATCCTACAATATATGGTAATAGAGCAGGTAAGGCAACAATTACGGCTACATATTATACTAAGGCTTACGGACCAGACGGTAGCATTACTTATGAAGAAGAGCTTGGAAATGACTCTGTAGATATCATCGTTCCTTTAAAGATTAACAGCTTTAAGGCATACAGAAATGGTGTAGAGCTTACAAAAGAAGAAATGCTTTGTTATCAGGTAGGAGATATTATTGAGATAACATCTAATGCCAATGATAATAATAAAATATTTGTTGAAACAGACAATGATAAGACAGGAAGTCTTTCTAAAGATGGTATTGTAGAGAAAGTATCATCTTCAGGTGCTAAAGTAACACTTAAGATTGTCGGTGGTGGTAGAACTAATCTTAAAGTAAGAACAGCAGATGGTGATGGTATCAATTCTCTTACAGCAACATACCAGATAACATCAAAGGTTGAATACACTGATGGAGTTGCTAACTCAGAAGGACATTCTATTCAGAAGCTTTCTGATGGTACAAGATTTATTACATTATCAGATAAAGATTTTGAAGACTTTAAAGAAGAAGCAATTCCTTCTAATATTAAGTATCCAGCAACAGCAGGTGTTACATATGTATCATCAGATACAGACGTAATTACATATAAGGCTGGCAGCGTAAAAGGTGTTAACGCAGGTGTAGCCCAGGCAACAGCAGGTGTTGCAAGTATTGATGTACAGGGTAACATAGGCTGGGCGACCAAAGATGTAGTTAATGTTGTTGTACCATTTAAGAAGCTTGGCAATGATGTAAGCAATATGAATGTGGGTGACTCAATACAGCTTAAGACTTCTGCTAAATCAACAGAGGTTACCTGGTCAACATCTGATAACAGCGTACTTCAGGTTGATGCAACAACAGGTCTTGTTACAGCAATGGGAGCTGGTAAAGCTACTATATATGCAACAAGAGTTGAAGATGAACTTTCAACAAAGTACAAGCTTAATAATCAGCTTTCTTATGAGATTACAGTTATCGATGGATTTGGCTTAAGCCTTACATCAATGAGTGTTAATATAGGTGATACACAGAACCTTGTGGCACTTGTAACTAATAATCCTAGCAAGGATGATATTACATTTACAGTAGAGAATCAGCCAGATGCAGCAGGAGTTGTTCCAACTGAGACTTTAATTAATGTAGTTCAGTCAGAAGACGGGAGAACATTCAAGGTAACAGGTATTGCATCAGGTATAGCACATATTAAGGTGACACAGAATGTTAATGGCGTTATTAAGAAAGCAACCTGTGTTGTATATGTTACAACACCAGTGGGTGAGATTACTATTAATCCTTCATCACTTACAGTAGACAGAGGTTCATCTGATACTGTACAGCTTATATTTAACCCATCAGCACCAACTAATAATAAAGTATTATGGTCATCATCTAATACAGATGTTGCAACAGTAGAAGGTGACAGCTATACAGCTACAATTACTGGTGTATCTGGTGGTACAGCAACAATTACGGTCATAACAGAAGACGGACTTAAAGTAGCAACTTGTGATGTATATGTAAGAGAACCTGTAACAGGTCTTGTACTTAATGCAACAACAGTTGAATCATCGATGGCAGTTGGTCAGTATCAGCTCGTTGCAACTGTTCTTCCAGCAGGCGAAGGTGTTGACCGTGCTGTAACATGGACATCATCAGATCCATCAGTTGCAACAGTAGATGAGAATGGTCTTGTTAAGTATGTTAAGCCAGGATATTGTACAATCGTATGTAAGACAACAGACGGAGCATATATAGCTACTTGTAACTTTATCATAAGCATACCAGTAGAGCAGATTAAGCTTGATTATACTGATGAGATAATGTCAATAGGCAGTACATTAAGAATTACAGCAGAGGTTCTTCCGGTAACAGCTACTAATAGAACAGTAGTATGGGAATCTTCTAATACTAATGTGTGTATCGTAGATTCTAATGGTCTTGTAGAAGCAGTTGGAACAGGAAGTTGTACAATCCTTTGTAAGTCATTGGACGGTAACTACACAGCAATGTGTAATATATATGTTAAACAGCCTGTAACACAGGTTATACTTAATACAACAGATATAACTGTAAGACAGGGTCAGGTATTCTGGCTTAATGCTACTTGTCTTCCAGAGAATGCAGATAATAAGATTATCAGCTGGGAAAGCCGTGATGAGAGCGTGTGTACAGTTGAGAGCGATGGTAAGGTTACAGCAGTAGGTGCTGGTACAACATCTATTATTGCAACCAATGTTGATACAGGACTTACAGCATATTGTGTTGTAACGGTTACACAGCCGGTAACAGGAATTTCGCTTAACTCAGATTATCAGGAATTATGGGTTGGAGCTAAATATGCAATCATACCGGTAGTTGAACCTTATGATGCTGAGAATAAGAATGTTACATATTTATCAAGTGATCCATCAGTAGCAACAGTAGATGAAAATGGTGTTGTTACAGCATTAAAGGGTGGAAGTTGTATAATTGAAGTGACAACCGAAGTTAATAAGTTAACGGCGGCGTGTACGATTGTAGTAAAAGAGTATGTATCATCAATAACTCTTAGTGAAACTGATAAATTTATGAATGTTGGTTCAACAGGAACGCTTGTTGCTTCTGTTGGAACGGATACAGCTACTAATAAGAATATAGTATGGTCATCTTCTAATTATGATATATGTTATGTAGATGGCAATGGTAACTTAAGTGCCAACTCAGTTGGTAATGCAGTTATTACAGCAACAGCGGCAGACGGAAGTGGTGTTAGTGCTTCTTGTATTGTAAAGGTTGTTGATCCTGTAATAGGAATTACAGTTGAACCAGATACAGTAAGGCTTCTTGTTGGTGATTCAGCTAAGGTTACAGCAGTCATAACACCAGACAGTGCAACTGTCAAAGATGTATCATGGACATCATCTAATGAAGCTATTGCAACAGTAGATGAGTCGGGAGAAATATTTGCCCTTAGTACTGGTAAATGTAAGATAACAGCTACATCACAAGACGGTAACGAAGTTAAGGGTGTATGCTGGGTATATGTAACACCAGTTGTTAACATATCATCATTAAGAATTAACTCTAAAGAAATATATATGCTTTCTGGACGAGCTAGACAGTTATCAGTAATTGTAAGACCTGTTAATAATACAGATTCTTATGAGTGGTATTCAACAGATACAGGAATTGTACAGGTAGACCAGAATGGTGTAATCACAACCGTTGGTCCTGGTACTGCAGATGTGTTTGTTATAAGCAATAACAGCAGTGTAGAAGCTTCATGTACGGTACATTCGCTTGCTATGAGTACATCACGAGTGAGATTGGAGCAGTACGATAGATTTAATCTAGATGTAATAGGTACAGAAGATGCTGTTACCTGGAGAAGTTCTAATCCAAGAGTATGTACGGTTTCATCATCAGGTGAAGTTATAGGTAGACGGGCAGGAACAGCTACAGTAACAGCTACAGTTCATAATAAGACACTTAGCTGTACAGTAACAGTTACTAACATCAGGTAATGCTGCTGGAAAATTTCAATTCTTGATATAAGCTTTAAAGATATTATAGAACTTAAAGATGGTTATGCCAGACTTGAATGTCTGGCATAACCATTCTTTATATAATATTTTGACTGTTATCAGAACATAATGGAACTGACTGTAATAATAAACGGCTTATAGAACAAAATAGACAATATAAAAAGAAACAGGCACTATAAGATTATTCTTATGGTGCCTGTTCTTTATTATTTAATATGAGGGGGAGATAGAAAGAATTAACTTTGCTATCTGATTATTAATATAACCTGTAATTGTGTGCAAAGTATGTCTTATTTATGAAAGAACGATAAAAAGAATTAACAAAATAATAAAATAATATATATCAAATGGGTAATGGCTATAAAGTTCAAAAAGTTTAATTTGTTAATTTATTGATTATTGAGTATCAATATGTTAGAATTTATTAGTTAAAATATAAAGGCAGGGGAATAAGTATGAATAGCAATGACAAAGATGAGTTAGATAATGAGTTAATTAAATCAATGAAAAAGCTTGTTGAAGAAGAAACTAACGTTGCTAAGGCGTTCATAGATACTCAGAACGAGTTATCGGATGAAGATGATGAGTTGGCTGATGAAACAATGGGTAAGACAAGAGTTATACCTAAGGTCACAGATGATATGCTCACTAAAGTAAGTGATGCTACAATTAATATCAGTGATTTGAATGCAGACAAAAAACTTCAATCCAATAAAGAACAGAATAATATAGATGATACCAGCAGAGTAAAAGAATATAATAAAGTCAGGGAGTCAGAACCGGTAACAGAATATAATATGGCAGAACAGCAGGATAAGAGCTCTGATGCACATATGAATAATGGTAATAATGAGAAAGATGACAGCGTGCAGGAAAAGGATAAGAAGCCTATGGATGCTAAGAGGAAAAAGATGATTATAGCTGTTTCCTGTGTAGTAGCTGCTTTAGTAGTTATTATAGGTATAGTTGTCGGAGTTGTTCTTAATAATAAGAATAAGAATTCGTTCCAATATAATTATGATAAAGGAATGGGTTCTTATCAGAACAAGGATTATGATAATGCTATTAAGTATCTTGCTAAAGCTTCCAAGTTATCTGAAGGCAAGAAAAATGTAGATTTAAAATATACATTGTATCAGTGTTATGCTGCAACAGATAATACAGATATGTCAATTGAAGTGTTAAAGGATATTTTATCATTTGATGAGAATAATGAGAAAGCTATAAAAGCATTAGCTTCAATATATAATACTAAGAAAGATGGAACAAGTCTTAATAAGCTTATTAAAGATTATAAGGATAAACAGGGTTACAAATATCTTACAGATTATGTTGTTGAAACCCCTAAGCCATCAGTTGAAGCTGGAAGCTATGATGATGTGATTAAGTTACAATTTACAGAGAACAGCAGTTCAACAATATATTACACAACAGATAAGACTGAGCCAGATAAGAAAAGTAAACGTTACACAGGTACAGCAATAGAAATACAGAGTGGTACTACTACAATAAAGGCTATTGCTATTAGTGACATAGGAGTGTGCAGTGATGTTGTGGAGCTGGAGTATACAGTTGACTTTAAGAAGCCATCTGCACCAACAGTAGGTCCTGCCTCAGGAACATATGAGGAAGGACAGACTGTGACAATAGATAATATTCCAGTTGGCAGTACAGCGTATTATACATTAGATGGTTCTACACCAACTAAGAATTCGGAGGAATACTCTGAACCATTTACAATTCCAACAGGTAATAATGTAATATCTGTTGTTATAATTGATTCGCATAACCAGTCAAGCAGTGTTGTTAAGCGTAACTATGTTGTCAACAAGGCTAAGACATATGTATATAATGAGGCACTTGAGATATTAAAAGGAAAGCTTATATCAAAGGGAGTGCTTAAGTCAGATGGAACTACAGCTGCTGATGGTTCTACAGTTACATTTGTATATCAGTCAAGGACAACTGTAGATGGAGTTGAGATGTTCGTTGTAAGATATGATGTGACATCTAAGACGGGTAAGACTTCTACAGCTGGTTATTATGGTGTCGCGACTAAGACAGGTGACTGCTATACAGTGACACAGAATGGCGGAGCATATAGTGCAGCCGCATATAATTAAGTTTTGATGTGTGATTAACACTTCAGATAATATATAACTGAAAGGGGTAATAAAATGTACAAGATTCTTAAGGCTGAAAAATTAGCAGAAAAGATTTTTCTTATGGATGTTGAAGCACCAAGAGTTGCTAAGCACTGTGAACCTGGCCAGTTCATAATTGTTAAAATGGATGAAAAAGGAGAGAGAATTCCTCTTACAATCTGTGATTATGACAGAGAAGCTGGAACAATAACAATTGTATTCCAGATAGTAGGAGCATCAACAGAAAAAATGTCTCACCTTAAAGCAGGCGATGCTTTTAGTGATTTCGTTGGTCCATTAGGATGCCCTTCAGAATTAATTCACGAGAATATTGAGGATTTAAAGAAGCAGAATATCGTATTTATAGCAGGTGGTGTAGGTACAGCACCAGTATATCCTCAGGTAAAATGGCTTCATGAGCATGGTGTAGATGTTGATGTTATCGTTGGAGCTAAGAACAAAGACCTTATCTTATTAGAAGAAGAGATGAAGGCAGTGGCAGGTAATCTTTATATAACAACTGATGATGGCAGCTATGTAAGAAAAGGTATGGGTACAGATGTACTTAAAGATCTTTATGCACAGGGTAAGAAGTATGACAAATGTATAGCGATTGGACCATTGATTATGATGAAATTCGTCTGTCTTTTAACTAAGGAATTAGGTATACCTACAGTTGTAAGTATGAACCCTATTATGGTTGATGGTACAGGTATGTGTGGTGCATGCAGACTTCAGGTTGGTGATGAGATTAAGTTCGCTTGTGTAGACGGACCGGAGTTCGATGGACATTTAGTAGACTTTGACCAGGCTATGAAACGTCAGCAGACATATAAGACAGAAGAGGGCAGAGCTATGCTTGCAGCCCTTGAAGGAGATACGCATCACGGTGGATGTGGACAGTGTAATTAATCAACAGAAAAGAGGTATATATAATGGATGTTATGAAGAAAGTTCCAGTAAGGGAACAGGCTCCAGATGTAAGGAATAAGAACTTTGATGAGGTATGCCTTGGATATAATGCAGAAGAGGCACAGGAAGAAGCAACACGTTGCCTTAATTGTAAGAATGCTAAATGTGTACAGGGATGTCCAGTATCAATCAATATTCCGGAATTCATACATAATGTAAAAGAAGGTAATTTTGAAGAAGCTTACAAGGTTATTGGAAAGTCATCTGCATTACCTGCTGTATGTGGCCGTGTATGTCCACAGGAAACACAGTGTGAAGGTCAGTGTATAAGAGGAATTAAGGGCGAAGCTATATCAATTGGTAAGCTTGAAAGATTCGTAGCTGACTGGGCTAGAGAGAACAATGTATCACCAGAGATGCCAACAGAGAAGAAGGGTAAGAAAGTGGCTGTTATCGGTTCAGGTCCTTCAGGACTTACTTGTGCCGGTGATCTTGCTAAGATGGGATATGATGTTACAATATTTGAAGCACTTCACGAAGCTGGTGGAGTATTAGTATATGGCATTCCAGAATTCCGTCTTCCAAAGAAGACAGTTGTTGCATCAGAGATTGAAAATGTTAAGAAGCTTGGTGTTAAGATTGAAACTAACGTAGTAATCGGTAAGTCAATGACAATTGACCAGCTTATTAATGAAGAAGGTTTTGATGCTGTATTTATCGGTTCAGGTGCTGGTCTTCCAAGATTTATGGGTATCCCAGGAGAAAATGCTAATGAAGTATTCTCAGCTAATGAATACCTTACAAGAAGCAATCTTATGAAAGCTTTCAGAGAGGATTATGATACACCAATAGCAAGATTTAAGAAGGTTGCTGTCGTTGGTGGTGGTAACGTTGCTATGGATGCCGCAAGAACAGCATTAAGACTTGGTGCTGAGGTACATATTGTATACAGAAGAAGTGAGGAAGAACTTCCTGCAAGAGCAGAAGAAGTACATCACGCTAAAGAAGAGGGGATTATATTTGACCTTCTTACTAACCCAACAGAAGTCCTTACAGATGATAAGGGTAATGTTACAGGTATTAAGTGTGTTAAGATGGAACTTGGCGAGCCAGATGCTTCTGGAAGAAGAAAGCCTGTTGAAGTCCCTGATTCAGAATTCGTAATGGACCTTGATGCAGTTATTATGTCACTTGGTACATCACCTAACCCACTTATCTCATCTACAACTAAGGGTCTTGAGATTAATAAGAGAAAATGTATTGTAGCAGAAGAAGCTAATGGACAGACATCTAAGGAAGGCGTATACGCTGGTGGTGATGCTGTTACAGGTGCTGCAACAGTTATTCTTGCTATGGGAGCTGGTAAAGCTGCTGCTAAGGGTATTGATGAGTACCTTTCAAAGTAAGTAATTATATTTACAATAATAGTAAAAAGCTGTTGATTTATTATCAGTGTTTAGATAATAAACCAACAGCTTTTGCTTATCTTATGTTATAGCCTGATTATAGCTGGGTAATATTTAGCATTGACAGGCTGCGTGATTTTATAGCAGACTGTATGGTTCTATGGAAGCCAGTGTTTTTATAAAGCTGATTGTATGCTTTTTATAGAAGCCTGTATATTCTTTTTGTTTTTGTAAAGTTGATTTACATATTGAAAATGCTGTCAATGTATTTATCAGAGATAGTGTCACATAACCCTTCAGACGTGTCAGGGAACTGTTTCATAATAGCATTTTTGATGTAATCACTTCTGTTGAAATATTTCATTTCTTCTGCAATATCATTGTTGTAAGAACCTTCAATGTCTTCTTTGGTTACATTGTCATTAAGCCAGTTGATAATAGTGTCCGTTGCTTCATTTTCGATAGAGGCGTTTGACTTGATTTTCTTGGAATACTTTAAAGACCAGAAACCTATTGCGATAAATCCAACAAATAAAAGACCAAGAACAACATTTACAAGTATGAAATTAGAACTACCTTTTGTTACAAACTTTAATATTCCGATGTCATTAAGAATAAGAATTATAATTCCAGCAGCACCGCATACAAAAAAAGTTATTGCAGACGACAAGTTATCTTTATATTTGTCATCTGTTGACTCATACAGATTGCCAGAGTGCTGTAAAAGCTCAATGCCTTCTTCTTCCTCGATAATATCTTTGGCTTCTTTTTCAGAAATGCCAGATTGCTTAGCTTCGTCAATGATGTGTTCATCAACTGTATTGTCTGACTGTGAATTTAAGCTGCTCACAATAATCTCCTTTCTATGCATATGAATAATATGTAATATGTAGCATTAAAATGCTTTGCGTAAATTAAACTATATATAATCAGTAAAATGTGGTACTATTACCAGATGTAAGCAGAATGAAAATGCTGTCTGCTTATTAAAATATATACGCTTAATTACTATTGGGTTAATTATAAAGTATAAATGTGAAAAATTAAAGAACATGGACAGAAAATTTAAAAGATTGATAATTAAAAAGGAGGTTATAGAAGATGAGCAAGACTCTTATTGTTACAGGTGGAAGTATTAATGTTGCGTGGGCGAAAGAATGGCTTGATAATCAGACATTTGATTATTGCATAGCGGCTGACAGCGGTCTTGAGTATGCTGATAAGCTTGGATTGAAGGTGGATTTTCTGCTTGGAGATTACGATTCAGTAGATAAAGATGTGCTTGACAGATATAAGAGTAATACTGAATTTGAGATATATCCTAAAGAAAAAGATTATACCGACACACATCTTGCGATTATGACAGCACTTAAAAAGGGTGCAACAGACATATATATACTTGGTGCGACAGGAACAAGAATGGATCACACAATTACCAATATAGGAAATATGAAGGTGGCGGCTGATTGTGGAAAGGACTGCCATATAGTTGATGAGCACAATTATATATATCTTTTAAGTGAGGCTGATGGAATACATATAATTCGTAAAGACAGCCAGTATGGAAGATATGTGTCAATTATTCCTATGTCAGAAAATGTTAGTTTAAGCCTTGAGGGATTTAAATATACGCTTGATAATTATGAATTAAAGCAGGGATTAAGTATATGCCAGAGCAACGAAGTGGAAGATGAACAGGGAATAATTAAGGTTCATAAAGGACTTATTATAGTTCTTGAAACAAAAGATTAATAACATATATGTCCCATGTGCAAAATTAATGAAAAATGCGTATAAAATTAACAAAATAACGTGGAAAGCAACAACAAATCTCTTGTAATTTAACTTACATTGTTATAAAATAAACAATAGTTGTTTGCATTAAGCAATATATAACAAAGAGGAGGTCTCGGTGATGAGTAATACTACACAGGCTTTATCAAGAATCGAAGCAATTCTTGATGATAGCAGTTTTGTTGAAATCGGAGCGGCTGTTACAGCAAGAGCAACAGATTTTAACATGCAGGAAAAAAAGGCTCCATCTGATGGTGTAATCACAGGATATGGAGTTATCAATGGAAATCTTGTGTATGTGTATAGCCAGGATGCTGCTGTGTTAGGCGGAACAATTGGTGAGATGCATGCCAAGAAGATTGCTAATCTTTATGAGAAGGCAATGAAAATGGGAGCTCCTGTGATTGGTCTGATTGACTGCGCAGGTTTAAGACTTCAGGAAGCAACAGACGCCCTTGACGGCTTTGGACAGATTTATAAGAATATGTCATTAGCTTCTGGAATTGTTCCACAGATTACAGCCGTATACGGTGAATGTGGTGGAGGTCTTGCTGTTCTTGCAGAACTTTCAGATTTCGTATTTGTGGAAGAAAAGAAGGCTAAGTTATTTGTTAACAGTCCTAACGCATTAGATGGCAACTATGAATCTAAGCTTGATACATCAAGTGCAGAATTTATGGCTAAAGCAGGTGTTGCAGATTTCATTGGTGATGAAGAAACAATCGCTAATGGAGTAAGACAGCTTGTATCAATGCTTCCATCTAATAATGAGGAAGGTGCTGTATACACAGATAATCAGGACGACCTTAACAGAGTATGCGCTGATATGTCAGCAGAGATAGCTGATGCTGCACTTGCTCTTACAGATATTTCAGATGATGGATTATTTGTAGAAGTTAAGGCTGAATATGCTAAGGAAATGGTAACTGGCTTCATTCAGCTTGATGGAGTTACAGTTGGTGCTGTTGCTAACAGAACAGCAATATATGATGAGAATGGCGAAAAGGCAGAAGAGTTTGCAGCTGTATTAACTACAGATGGAGCTTATAAGGCAGCCGAATTCGTAACATTCTGTAACGCATTTGAAATACCAGTGCTTTCGCTTACTAATGTTAAGGGCTTTGAAGCTAATGTAAGAGCTGAGAAGACAATTGCCAAGGCAGCTGCTAAGTTAGTATATGCATTTTCTAACGCAGATGTGCCAAAGGTTAATGTAATTACAGGTGAAGCTTATGGAAGCGCATATGTAGCTATGAATTCTAAGTCAGTAGGTGCAGATATGGTATATGCCTGGTCACAGGCAAGCATCGGTATGATGGATGCTTCTTTAGCTGCTAAGATTATGTATGCTGATGAAATCGCAGCAGCAGATGATGTTACAGCTAAGATTAATGAAAAGGCTTCTGAATATGCGGCATTACAGTCAAGCGTTGAGCAGGCAGCTGCAAGAGGTTATGTTGATACAATTATTAACCCAGAAGATACAAGAAAGTACATTATTGCAGCATTTGAAATGTTGTTTGATAAAAGAGAGGTTCGTGCAGATAAGAAGCATGGCACAGTATAATTGAAGAGGTGATAATATGAAGAAAATTAAGTTTAAAAAGTTCTTAGTGTTATTCTCATTACTTATCTGTGTATTCTGTATGACAGCCTGCAGTTCATCTAATGGCACTATATCAACAGCAAGTGCCAAGACAGAATTAAAACAGCAGCAGCTTGATGCCAGTGAGGCTTATCTTGTAGACTGGGTTAAAGATATGATTACATATCTTGATAAGAATGATTCTGCTAAGATAACAGCGGATGCAGAGGCAGCTCAATCACTTACAATGGTAAATAATAAGTTATACATTGTTGACCAGAGTGGAATTAGTGTTAAGACAATAGCTTTTTATAATAGCTGGAATAGCACAAGAGATGAGTTAGGTGCTTTAAAGAGTATCAATGAAATTAATGTAGAACTCAATAGCAAGACAGGTGAGTTATGTACTATTACAGTTGATACTTCATATGAGAAAAATGATAAATGTACATTTGAATTCGTAATTAATGATGACTATACACTTGAAAATGGTGCTATCAATCCATCATATACTACAGGACAGAAGATGTATAAAGCGGTAATGAATACTCTTATCGGTATGGGAACAGTATTCGTTGTACTTATATTTATTTCATTCATTATTTCATTATTTAAGTACATCAATAAGTTTGAGAATAGAAATAAGGCTAAGAATGAAGCATCTAATGGTGCCCAGGGCGTTGATAATGCTATTGCTCAGATAGTTTCAAGCGAAGAGCAGGATGAAGAAGTTGATGATCTTGAACTTATAGCAGTTATAACAGCAGCTATTGCTGCATCAGAGAATACATCTACAGACGGACTTGTAGTTCGTTCAATTAGAAAGGTTAATAGCAGGAGGAAATAAATTATGAAGAATTATACAATAACAGTTAATGGTAATGTATATGATGTTACTGTAGAAGAAGGAACAGGAAGCACAGCAGGTGCAGCTAAGGCAGCAGCACCAAAAGCAGCAGCTCCTAAGGCAGCGCCAAAGGCTGCAGCACCAGCAGGCGCACAGGGTGCAGTAAAGGTTAATGCACCAATGCCTGGTAAGATTCTTAAGGTTAACGTTAATGCGGGCGCAGCAGTTAAGAAGGGTGATGTATTACTCGTTCTTGAAGCTATGAAGATGGAAAATGAAATCTGTGCACCACAGGATGGTACAGTTGCTACAGTTGAGTGTGCAGCTGGTGATTCAGTAGAGTCAGGTAAAGTATTAGTTTCTATGAACTAATTGATATATCAATTAGTTGTGTAGAGATAATATACGGAGGTAAAAAATGGAATATATTTTATCAACATTGGGAAACCTCGTTCACCAGACAGCATTCTTTAACCTCACTTGGGGTAATTATCTGATGATTCTGGTTGCGCTGTTTTTCATGTATTTGGCAATCAAAAAAGAATATGAACCTCTGCTTTTAGTACCTATTTCATTTGGTATGTTACTTGTTAATCTTTTCCCGGATATTATGTTATCTATTGAAGATTCAAGCAATGGCGTAGGTGGTTTGTTACATTATTTTTATTTATTAGATGAATGGAGTATTCTGCCATCACTTATCTTCCTTGGTGTTGGTGCGATGACAGACTTTGGTCCACTTATCGCTAATCCTAAGAGTTTCCTTTTAGGTGCAGCAGCACAGTTTGGTATATTTGCTGCTTACATTATGGCTATATTTATGGGATTCCCAGATAAGGCAGCAGCAGCTATATCTATTATTGGTGGTGCTGATGGTCCTACATCAATATTCCTTGCTGGTAAATTAGGACAGACTAATTACCTTGGACCAATAGCGGTTGCAGCATATTCATATATGTCACTTGTACCAATTATTCAGCCACCTATTATGAAGTTATTAACAACTGAAAAAGAAAGAAAGATTAAGATGGAACAGTTAAGACCTGTATCTAAGCTTGAGAAAATTCTTTTCCCTATTATCGTTACAATCGTTGTAGTATTAATTCTTCCTACAACAGCACCACTTGTTGGTATGCTTATGTTAGGTAACCTTTTCAAGGAAAGTGGAGTTGTTAAGCAGCTTGCAGAGACAGCTTCTAATGCACTTATGTACATAGTTGTTATTATCCTTGGAACATCAGTTGGTGCTACAACAAGTGCAGAAGCCTTCCTCAATCTTGATACATTAAAGATTGTTGCATTAGGACTTATTGCATTCGCATTTGGTACGGCAGCAGGTGTGTTATTTGGTAAGATTATGTGTCTTGTTACACATGGTAAGGTTAATCCGCTTATTGGTTCAGCAGGTGTATCTGCGGTTCCTATGGCAGCCAGAGTTTCACAGAAGGTTGGTTCTGAGGCAGATCCTTCTAACTTCCTTCTGATGCACGCTATGGGACCTAATGTTGCCGGTGTTATTGGTACAGCGGTTGCAGCTGGTACATTTATGGCCATGTTTGGCGTTATGTAAAAGGAGGATATTATGGCAGAACAGGTAAAAAAACCTTTAAAGATTACTGAGACAGTATTGCGTGATGCACATCAGTCTCTTATAGCTACAAGAATGACAACAGAGCAGATGCTTCCTATCGTAGATAAGATGGATAAGGTTGGTTATCATTCAGTAGAGTGCTGGGGAGGAGCTACATTTGATGCTTCACTCAGATTCCTTAAGGAAGATCCATGGGAAAGACTTCGTAAGCTTAGAGATGGATTCAAGAATACTAAGCTTCAGATGCTTTTCAGAGGACAGAATATATTAGGTTACAATCATTACGCAGATGATGTAGTTGAGTACTTTGTTCAGAAGTCAATTGCTAACGGTATTGATATTATCCGTATTTTCGATTGCTTTAATGATTTAAGAAACTTAGAGACAGCTGTTAAGGCTGCCAAGAAGGAAAAAGGACATGCTCAGATTGCTCTTTCTTATACATTAGGTGATGCTTATACACTTGATTACTGGAAAGAGACAGCTAAGAGAATTGAAGACATGGGTGCAGATTCTATCTGTATCAAGGATATGGCTGGACTTTTGCTTCCATACAAGGCTACAGAGCTTGTACAGGCATTAAAGGATGGTTCATCTCTTCCTATTCAGATGCATACACATTATACATCTGGTGTAGCTTCAATGACATACTTAAAAGCAGTAGAAGCAGGTGCTGATATTATTGATACAGCTATGTCACCATTCTCAATGGGAACATCACAGCCAGCTACAGAGGTTATGGTAGAGACATTTAAGGGTACACAGTATGATACAGGACTTGACCAGAATCTTCTTGCTGAGATAGCTGATTACTTCCAGCCAATGCGTGAGGAAGCATTAAAGAGCGGACTTATGAATACTAAGGTTCTTGGTGTTAATATTAAGACATTATTATATCAGGTACCTGGTGGTATGCTTTCTAACCTTGTATCACAGCTTAAGGAAGCTGGTGCAGAAGATAAGTATCAGGCAGTTCTTGAGGAAATTCCTAAGGTTCGTAAGGACTTTGGTGAACCACCTCTTGTTACACCATCATCACAGATTGTTGGTACACAGGCTGTTCTTAATGTATTACAGGGTGAGCGTTATAAGATGATTACTAAGGAATCTAAGAAGGTTCTTATGGGTGAATTCGGACAGACAATTAAGCCATTTAACCCAGAAGTACAGAAGAAGGCTATAGGTGATGCTACACCTATTACCTGCCGTCCGGCAGATCTTATTGAGCCACAGCTTGAGAAGTTCAAGAATGACCCAGTCGTACAGCAGTACAAGCAGCAGGATGAAGATGTGCTTTCATACGCATTATTCCCAGCAGTTGCTACTGAGTTCTTCAAGTATAGAGAAGCACAGCAGAAGAAGGTTGACCCTGCTAAGGCTGATACAGAGAATAAGGCATATCCAGTTTAATAGCTAGCCGTATGATTTGTTTTTTTCGTAGAACTCGCAACAACTGGTGGTTTTAAGTGAAAAAATGGGCGTGGGACGTTAGTCCCACG
>ENA-OPVL01001209-OPVL01001209.1-human-gut-metagenome-genome-assembly--contig:-NODE-1209-length-16168-cov-15.156395_pt1 | contig 16168 bp, 19 predicted proteins | sample MGYA00241496_ERZ501984 | MGnify/ENA primary metagenome ERZ501984 (study PRJEB25962, sample SAMEA2042986) | human gut metagenome | biome: human gut; feature: human-associated habitat; material: faeces... | reverse complement strand
CCTATGTCTTTCCCTAAAGATTCTTTCAAAGGAAATGAGGAGCATTAGTAAATTAATGGTTAGCTATGGGAATAGTGCATCGTGCCCCCTCTCAGATTAATAAGAATGCTTATTCCTGCCAGCTTTCAGACTGCATCACTAAAGCATTCTTTTTATTTAAGAGCCATGAGGGGGGATAAAATAGTAGTATGGTTGTCCGCTTATATTATATTCTTCTTTTGTAATTAGCGAATTTCCATTTATAATGGCATGAAGGGCACTCTGTATGTGTATCGTCAAACTCTGTTCCACATTTGGGACAGAACAATATGTGTTGGTCTTTATGTCCTTTCCCTAATCTGTTATTTATCCATTGGGGAATAGCTCTGTCTGAGGAAAGGTATTTATTAGCCATTCTTTCAAAAAAGTCATTAGAGCAACAGGTTAAACAGTCTGGGCAAATGCACAATCCATTGGGACACCTTTTACTTTCTCTGGAGTCAATAATTCCGTCTTTGCAATTAAAGCAATGGTTAATATAAATTTCATGATGGTATTCCTTACATTGTGTATTTCCACAATGGTAATATGTGTATTCATTGGAGTCATTTCCTGTACTACGTTTGACAGGGAATAAAATATGACCGCATTCTTTGCATTGGAGTCTATCTACGACTTTCTGGGCTTTAAGCATTACGTCAACGAATTTATTATATTCTCCATCTGCAATGAAACCGCATCCCTTATCCTCTGTGATATTATGCCCTAAGATGTTAAGCATATCTGTTAGCTTATAATCCTGCCATGATTGTTTATATTCAATAGCGGTTCTAAAACATGGTTGATGTTTACACCAGACAAAATTTTTATTGGTAATATGATGTCTCTTGTCAGATAAATTCCCGTAACAAATATCGGTAGGTCTGGGTAAGTTGCTTTTAAGGTTCTTGTAAATGTCTCTCCAATCTATGTAAAATGGTGGATGGGTTTCACTTGTGTTTTGGATGTAAAAGCCCTTCATGATTCTATTGACAAGTTCCTTGTTCTGAACAGAAATGACCCATTCATCCTTACAGTCGCTTTCAGTCCACTCATTTAGAATATTGATGATATTAGCCTTTATTTCCTCCTTATTAGAGAATGTGTCAATGGAAGGGCTCAAAGTGAATCTTGCCTTGTTTATGGTTAGAAGTTCTGGCATAAGGCATTTACTTATTTCATCTGCACCTTTCGTGTTCCAAGTATTATCTGGGTATTTATTTCTTAAAAGCGACAGAAGTTTGGGTAAATCGTCCATGCAGTCATTCAATTCATTAATTAGAGATTCCACATAGTCAATATCGTTATAAGATAAGTCTTTTAAATTCTTTATCCTGCTGATAGCTGTAGCCGTATGTTCCCTAAAATTATCTAAAGCCAATGTGCTATTGGGGTTCATTTGGTATTCAACAAGAAGAAAGCCATTAAACTTTGGATTTATCCGTAGTCCACCATTGCAGATGTCAAATAATCGCTGGGAATTTAAGTTTATCTTTACTTTCTTACTTCCAGACTGCTGTATAGCTATGTCAATAACTCCATTAAGGGTTAGGAATGTCTTTTTATCTGTATAGTTTTTAATGGCATCTATGAGTATTTCCAATGAGGGATTTACTTCTGTTTTTAAACCGAACAATGCGGCTTGATAGTCAGCCAATAGTTTACGCTTGGAGTTTAATAAGGTTTCCAAGAAGCCTATGTTTATTGAGTAGTTCTTATTCCTATGTTCTTCAAATAGCTTTCTTATTATAAGTGTTCTGATATTCATTCCTAAATAGTAGAAGTATTTCTCAATAACGCTTATATCTACCATTCTATGCAAATCATTAAGCCATAGCATTAGTTGAATGATTTCATTGTGTGCTTTAGATGTAATATGCTCTAAATGATAGTCTGATTTCTCTTTCTTCCATTGCTGAATTCTGTTGAATATAAGTCTGAATTGATTGAATATTCCTAATCCTCTATAAATAAGGAAATCTCCAATGAAGTCTATTGCATCAGTGAGTAATTGTGGCTCTATCACTTTAAAATCATAGCCAAACTCGTTTAATATGGGCAAGATAAGCTCTTGCCTATTAAGAGATGCGAATGAAATGTATTTATATAAGTCTTTTATGAACCATGCCTGTATGGTAGGGTAGTCAGTTATCTGTTTGTGAATAGCTTTTTTAAATGCTTCTGGCTGGAATTTGGATGTGTTGATTGCATATAGTATTCTTAAAATGTATAAGTAGTAAAACTTATCTGTAATCTTATCATGGAATATATATTCTTGAAACAAGACATTCCAATCTTGTTCGCTGTAGTTGAAGAATCTGAATCGCTGAGTTTGTTCATTATAAAATCCTGTAGCTGTCTTCCCTCTGGATTCTAATATAACTTCTGGCAAGTGTTTAACTCGTAATCCTTTATCAGTAGCCCAATAGCCTTCTTGGGTCTTGTGGTTAAGAAGCTCAAAGTGTATGTAGCAGAGTTGTTCCATGAATATTCTTTTTATATATCTACAAATGTAGGGCTAAATAAAGAAAAAACAAATTGATTATCCAACATCTATTCTCTTAATATGCTTCTTGCTATTAAAGAATTTGGGCATTAGGTGCTTGTCAAGTGGATTTAAGGTTGGTTGGGGATTATTCGTACTATCTCTTAATATATTAATAAACAGTACGAAAAATCCTGCTTGCCTGTTATTTGGACTTGAAAGCTATCTTAACCACGTTTTTTGAGTTGATTGGATTCCACTCTTTACGCTGTTTAGCTATATCATTGTCTAATAATAGTTCATTGGGGGTAAGCTCTATCCCTTTGGGTATATATCTTAACAGACCTGCATCATATAAATCCAGATTGTAACTCTCTACGCTCTTCTTGCCCATTCCCAATTTGTCAGCCAACTTATTAGGAGTAAGCAGTATCTTGTTGTTCTCTGCTATTAATAGGAGCTTGATATAATATCCTTTCACTTTAATATTCAAATCCACTGTCATAAAGCGGTAGGACAATGTTATGAAGTTGGGATGGTCTATGGGTGGGATGCAGTAAATGCTCCTCATTACAAATTCTATAAGAGGATGGTTGATAGCTTCCCTATATCTCTTTCTAATCAGCACTGCCTCTATATCCTTATTGAAGTTCTTTAATGCGTCCTCTTTCTCTCCTGTTCGTTTGGCTAAGTCCTTAATTCTCCATCTGACCTTATAATAGTCATTTCTATATAAGGACAGACAGAAGAACCTGTACAAATTGGGTGGATTGAGTTTATCTACAATAGACTTGTTAATGGTAGCATATTCTTGTTTGATGTTACTTGTCCTGTTTTGCAGGTGCTTTAATTGTATCTTCATATTCATTAGTAGCTGATTGAATATAATTGGTAAACATTAAATCTCTCTTCTCACGTTCCATTTTATAATAGTAGGCAGTTCCAAAGTATATCTTGGCTTCCTTTCTGTTATGGAACTTTTTTCCTGTTGGCAGATGAATTATCATTTCAGTTTAAATATTAGTAAGTTAATAAGCCAACTTCTGCAATGCAATATAATAGGTCGTAACCTTTCCATTCTTCTTTCTCCTTGTCTTTAGATAGTTATTAAGATTAGCCCACAATCCAATGTGAACCCTGTTATCTTTTACTCCCTGTTTAAGAGCCTTAGCTCTTATCTGCTCATAGGTAAATTCTTCCATTTTAGATATTCTGAATAGTTTGTAAGTCCGTCAATCTGTGTGGTGGAGTTATCTGCCTGTAGTACTGTAAATGTAGTAATTCCACAAGTGGGGAACTAATGATAAGACCACAATTCAGAAGTATTAAGTAGGCAGGTAAACCTCTCACATTTCCCTGCTTCTTGTCAATCCTCCTTGTTATGTTCAAAGCATAGGACTAAGTGTATAATTCCGTTCTCATTCTTGAAAGCTATTCTTGGATTATTAACTTCCTTATATGTAATGGAAGTTATAATTATGGGGAACAGCTCATTCTCATTATAAAGTTTGAGGCTATTGGCAATATATTCATTAGAACTATATTCTGGGAGAATGAAACTGAACAGGTAGAGCTTGACATCATTGTATTGCTGCATTTTAGCTCTTAGTATTTCTTGCTTAGCAATTATTGCTTCGTAGATAGTGCTTAAATATAAACTGGATTGTATGATATATGGGTTCATTGTTTTATTATTTAGTTGGTTAAGAATTAAGCCCACCTGTCACATGGGCTTTGGTGTTTTTAATCTGTATTATGCTTCCCAAGCCTCTTGAAGCATTACTTGAAAATCATCATCTTCCTTTATTTGCTTTAGTTTGTCATCATTAAGTTCTAATTGTTTTAGCTTATCCAAAGCCTTGAATGCTTGTTCTTCGCCATGTACTTTAGCATAACTGTTAAAGCCTTTAATGAAGTAACGTTTAGTGAGAAATGTGACGCTGATTTTGGCAGCTTTGCATAGAGTTATAAAATCGTTACCTCTCTTGATGTTAACAGTGGCATCTTTTGGCAGATTGTATTCTTCTTTTCTTAAAACCTTGTTCAATATCTTCTCTGGAATGTTCTTCTTGGTATAAATCAGACCTGCTGTCGTAGGATTGAATCCCTGTTGGATTAGTTCAGCCATATTCTCAAAGAGTTCATCTTTGGATGTCAAGGCAGCAACCCCTATCTTGGCTCTCATATCCCAATTACCAACTCTGTTGATTTCTTCCAAATAAGTTCCTACGTCCTTAATATCCTTAACAAAGACATTGGGGATAGTCATATTACCTTTGACAGAGTTTAGCTTGGCAAATGCTGTGCTTCTGTGTTGACCGTCCAAGATTACAAAGTAGCCTTCTGCCTCTTCTTCTGTCAGAACTCTACCGTTTACATCTGTTACGACATATCCTGCTTTTATTAGTTTTGAGGCTTCTATCACGATGATGGGATAGGCTTCTTCATATTTGCCATTGTCAATAATAGCAATGAACGTATCTACTTTCTTTGAATCAATGCTTCTGTTATGTCTTACAAAGGCAATCTTCTTAGAAACCTTCTCCTCTGTTTTTGTTAATTGGAATGTGATAGGTTCGTCTTTAAGTGTGAGGGCTTTACTATTCTTCTCTTCAATAGCCTGCTTTAATTGTTTCACAATTAACTCTTGGGCGTGTAGAACGGTTTCTCCCAACTGTCTGTTAACTATGTTCTTCAAATCTCTTTCAGCTTTAATCAACTGTTGTTGTAAGCTGAGAGTGCGCACTGCCTTTCCTGCTTTAGCATTAGCTACTGAGTTGTTGGTTGCAGTCTTTCCTGCTGTCTTAGTCATTGTTGCCATTGTCTTTTTGTTTTTAATTGTTAAATTTGGTTCTGTGTAACCGTCCAGCCTATGCGCACTTGGCTTTCTGATTACGCTGCAAAACTACTTGCTTCTGGGCTGATTAAAAGAGAGAAATTAATGAGTGGTTTTACTTCCCCTCTTAATTGGCAGCTCGTCTGTTATCGTTTTGACGATGCAAAGATGGTATATAATGGCAGGATTAAAAGAGAGAAAAAAAGTCCTGCTTTCATGTACCTCTTAATGGCACGAAGCAGGATAGTTCTGGTTATCAGTGTATTATTAGAAGTATATGCTGTTCGCAGTATCAATTCTTTTGTCTTTATATTGCTTGATGTAGCCTTTTAAAGTAAATTCATCCTCTGAGAAGTTCTTATTCGTAGATAGTTTGGTGAAGTAGATAAGCCTTGATATGAGTAATGTCTTACTAAGTGATATGATGCTTCCTTTCTTTTGTCTAACATTAAACAGCTTGTTATATGGCTCTAAATTGAAGAAGTCATTGAACATCTTATAGAATAGCCATATCTGAACGGATTCCTTTTCTTCTGCGTGGGTGCTTATGCTGACTTGTTGGCTCTGCATCCAAGGGTGTTCCTCTATCTCTTTTAGGTTGTTGGCAATGGTAGTAGCCAAGTAACCTATTGCATTGGCATTGTCAATTACTATCTGATGCTTGCCCTCTACCTTTACAGATACGGTGATAGGCTTCTTAAAACTCACTCCAAATTGGTTAATCTCCTTATGGTTGTCAGCTATGGCTTTGGCGAATTTGGTGAGCTGTTCTATTCCAATGCCTGTAGCTTTCATTCCATCCAAGCACGTGCCACAAGTATAGTCAAAGATGAACAGAAGTAGAAACCAGAACTTATCTATATCAACTCCCAAACCTTTCAATGTATTCTGTATGTTCTCATTGGCTATATAATCTTCGTATGTGAAGTTGCCATATAGTTCATTCTGATTGTATCTTCTTATGAATAGGGGTAAGGCGGTAGTGCCACAGACGTATCTTTCTCCTGTGGCTGGGTCTATATCTACATCTGGAACATATTCAACGGCTATGGTTTCCATGTATTCCAAACGGGTATCGATGCTTATGTAATCTTCATTTAACTTCTCCATAATTATTAGTTTAAGGCAAAGTTAAAAAATAATCCCCACCTGCATTGCTACAAGTGGGGAATTTGTGGATGGGATATGCTTTAGTAATCAGAATCTCCTGTAAACGTATCCATGAGTTTATCCATCTGCTCACCTATGCACTTGTCTATTAGCTTTGCATAGTGGGCGGTCATTCGCGTATTGGTATGTCCCAACATCTTAGAAACGACTTCCAGAGATATGTTATTGGCTAAAGTAACGGTACTTGCAAACGTGTGCCTACTTACGTGGAATATACACGGCAAAGCAAGCAACAGCGAACAGGTATAGATTAAACGTAAACCGTTAGGAATAAGCGATATTTCGGTATTTTGCGAAGTTGAAAAAATGCAAACGACAACGGAATATTGAGGTTGTTCAGTTACCAAACCGTTAGCCGGGCAGTTACCGAAACGGGAACAGGTAACGGAAAGCGATGAAAAGAAATCCCCACCGTTTTGTTTGCGTTAATACACAGTGTTTTGCGCATCAAGGGACGCTTATATGGCAAGTAAATTTGCACTTAAAAATATAAGCGTATGAAAGTAGAAAAATTCAAGGTGCTGCTCTACCTCAAAAAGAGCGGACTGGACAAGTCGGGCAAGGCTCCCATCATGGGACGCATTACCGTCAACCGCACGATGGCGCAGTTCGGATGCAAGCTGTCATGCCCTCCCGAACTGTGGAATCCCTGTGAAAGCCGTCTGAATGGCAAGAGCAAGGAGGCGGTGGAAACCAACACCAAGATTGAGAAACTGTTGTTGGCGGTAAACAACGCCTTTGACAACCTTGTGAGCCGTAAAATGGATTTCGATGCCACCGATGTGAAGAATCATTTTCAAGGAAGTATGGAAACGCAGATGACACTCATGCGAATGACTGATGTTGTCTGTGACGACCTCAAAGCCCGTATTGGTATTGACCGTGCGAAAACTTCTTACTCGACTTATCATTATATGCGTCTGACACTTGGTGAGTTCATTGGGCATCAGTACAAGGTCAAGGATTTAGCATTTGGGCAGCTTACGGAACAGTTCATCCATGACTATCAGGTTTTCGCTATGGAGAATAAGGGTTATGCAATAGATACTGTCCGACATCACCTTGCCATACTGAAAAAAATATGCCGTCTGGCTTATAAGGAAGGCTATGCAGACAAAATCCATTTCCAGCATTTCACCCTGCCCAAGCAGTCGGATAAAACCCCACGGGCATTGAGCCGTGAATCGTTCGAGAAAATCCGTGATGTGGAAATTGAACCGCATCGTAAATCTCACATACTGGCAAGGGATATGTTTCTCTTCGGGTGTTATACCGGGGTCTCGTATGCGGATGTGATATCCATTACCGATGAGAACTTGTACACGGACGATAACGGAGCGTTGTGGCTGAAATACCGCAGGAAGAAGAACGAACATCGGGCAAGCGTGAAGTTGCTTCCCGAAGCGATTGCACTGATTGAAAAGTATCACAGTGAGGACAGGGACACATTGTTCCCTTTACTACGCTGGCCTAATCTTAGAAGACACATGAAGGCGTTGGCGGCATTGGCTGGCATCAAGGATGATTTGTGCTATCATCAGGCGAGGCATAGTTTCGCCTCGCTGATAACGCTCGAAGCGGGTGTGCCGATTGAGACCATCAGCCGGATGCTGGGACATTCCGACATTTCCACCACTCAAGTATATGCCCGTGTCAGTCCGAAAAAACTCTTCGAGGATATGGACAAGTTCATAGAGGCGACACAAGATTTCAAACTAACCCTATAAATCCAACAACAATATGCGAAGCACATTTTCATTATTGCCATATATTAACCGCAGCAAGGTGAGGGCTGACGGTACGACCGCCGTACTCTGCCGTATAACCATTGACGGCAAGCAGACCGCCATAAGCACAGGTATCTATTGCCGCCCCGAAGACTGGAACGGCAGGAAGAATGAGATAAAGACCGTCAGGGAGAACAACCGCTTACGGGAATACCTGCGTCTGACTGAGGAAGCCTATACCGAGATACTTAAATCGCAAGGAGTGGTCAGTGCGGAAATGTTGAAGAACCATATTTCCCTGAATAATATCCATCCGACTACCTTATTGCAAATGGGTGAATGGGAACGGGAGCGGTTGAAGAAACATTCCGAGGAAATAGATTCCACTTCTTCCTACCGTCACTCCATGTATTATCAGAAATACCTGACGGACTTTATAGCGTCAATCGGGAAAAAGGAAATTCCTCTTGAAGAAGTGACGGAGGATTTTGGCAAGTCCTATAAAGCTTTCCTGAAGAAGTGCAAGAATTTCAGCTCTTCCCAAACCAACAAATGTATGTGCTGGCTTAATCGTTTATTGTATTTGGCAGTCGATAAGGAGATTATCCGTGTGAACCCCTGCGAGGACTTGGAGTATGAACCGAAGCCGGAGGCAAGGCACAGGTACATCAGCCGCGATGAGTTCAAAAAGATACTTTCCACCCCGATGTATGACAAGCGTATGGAACTGGCAAGACGGGCTTTCATCTTCTCGACCCTGACGGGACTGGCGTATGTGGACATCAAACTTCTTCATCCCCATCATATCGGGACGAATGCGGAGGGCAGACGGTATATCCGCATCAACCGCAAGAAGACAAAGGTGGAGGCTTTCATACCCTTACATCCCATAGCGGAACAGATATTGTCGTTGTACAACACAACCGATGATGAGAAGCCCGTGTTTCCTCTCCCAAGCCGTGATTCACTTTGGTTTGACATCCACGAGATGGGTGTTGCCATAGGCAAGGAGGAAAATCTGAGCTATCACCAAAGTCGGCACAGCTTCGGAACTTTCCTGATTTCAGCGGATATACCGATTGAGAGCATCGCCAAGATGATGGGACATTCCAACATCAGAACTACTCAGGGGTATGCACGGATAACCGATGATAAAATCTCCAAAGACATGGACAAACTGATGGAGCGAAGAAAGAAAATATCGGCTGGCGAAAAGAAAGAAAACAGTATATAATCATCATAAAATAAAGGGATTATGAGCAGAGAAATAATAACAATCAGTAAAATGGGAGCGGTCACCGTACCGACAGCCCCAGTGTGGATGACCCAGTTCGAGATAGCCGACCTGTTCGGGGTGTTCTCTTGCAATATCCGCAAGATGATACAGGCAATTTACAAGAACAAAGAGTTGAACGAAACTGATACGATGAAGTATATCAAGCAAACTGACGGCATCAGTTATGATGTGTATAATTTTGAAATGATTATAGCCATCGCTTTCAGAATATGTAGCAAAGAGACCCTTTTGTTCAGGCGGTTCGTAATAAATGAAATCTGCACCACCAAGAAAGGAATCCCGGTTACATTGTTTGTTTCCTATGGTAAGAATGGCAACCTATGGTATAGTCGAGGTTCTTCCCGTCAGCCACCTGTTCCCGATGCACGGATGCAAAGGTAGCGTGTGGCTCTGACAGCATTGGCAAGGTCGGGCGGCATAGCCGTTTCGGGCAGAATCTTCCTCAACGGGGTTGAGCGTATTCAGCCCGAAAACCTTGCCCCTGCCAACCACACGCATTTTGGGCATCCGGCAACGGAAACAAGCGACTGACGGGAAATCAGAAGAAAGAGAAGGAACGGCTTACAGACGAAGCTAAACATTGATGCTTCATCCGTAAGCCGTTCCTTTTTTATTGTACCATTGCTGTCGCAAACATAGGGCAGACGGCAAACTGCGCTCTTTCAAGAAAATCAGATAGCCGTCTGTCGGTAGGCGGTACGGTAGCTGTCAGTCAGCATCCTTTCGATGTCGGACTCTCGGTAGAGGATTTTGCCGCCCAACTGAATGTAGGCTATCCGCCCTTCGTTGCGGTAATCCTGAAGTGTTCGGCGGCTCACTTTCAACCGTGCCGACACCTCCTTGTCCGTGAAGAAACGCTCCCCGTTCAGTGTCGGGCGGTAGCTGGCAGTCAGATGCTCTACGTTGTCCAGCAGACGGTCAAGACTGCCCATGAAGTGGATTATCCACTCGTTGTCTTTGTTAATCAGTTCGTTCATATTACTCTGGATTTAGTGGAATTATTGTCATTACTCTATTCGGTTATCAGATTGTCCTGCCTTTGAACTTTGCTTCCTTCCGTCTGTCCTCCACGATGGAGACGATACGTTGCACATCTTCGGGACGGTAATAGGTCTTGTGGTTGATTTGGCTGTATGCCAAAGTCCCATTGTCCCGAAGCGTCTGCAAGGTTCGTGGGCTGATATTGAGCATCCGGCATACGTCCTGATTATCCATCCACTCGCTCATTTTCTTTTCGCCGTGCCGATGGCAGATGGCATCCATACGGCAGACGAAGCGGTCGAACTTGGCGACCAGCTCCTCAAAGGTCTTTCTTTCGATTGATACGATTTCCATATTGTCTTTTTTTAGTTGTTACTGTTTCTTATGCCGCAAAGGAATGTATAATCCGTTACTTGACAATGGGTTTCCCGGAAGTGGTAGCATGTTGCGCTGATACGGTAGTCATTGTCCGTGATACCGACTTTTCCTTTGGCGGCTATCATTCCTTCTCCCGCAAAGAAATACATAATCCGGCATCCGGCAATGGATTCAATTTGGTCTGGCAGCAAGTGGCACAGGGTGGTAGAGGTTGGCACAGGCATGGTTCACCGATTGCCCAATCCGCCCAGTCCTTAGCCCTTAATTCCTATATTTAATAAGGACACCACAGCCCAAATAAGAGCTTAATTCAAAATCACCCGTAACTAAACCTTTTTCCCTTTCGGTTATATACATCCGGCAAAACGGTGAAGTCTGCACCGTTATTTCTATCACCATAAAGCAAAACCATACAAAATTGCCTAAGAGAACCCAAGTGCTTGACAGACTGCACTGAAGCATCTTACTTTGCTCCCGATAATCGGTCGAGGTGCTTACCAAGACCACAGTTAATAACTTAATCAATTTGTTTTTTACAATGAAGAGAGAACCAAGCATTAAAGAGCAGCAGGCTCGTGAAATCGTGGAAAAGATGGGACGCAGGGAATCCTACACTCCCAAGTCGATGAATGACATCTACAGGCGTATCGGCCTGGAGCCGGATGAGCCGGAACAGCCCGGCAAGACCGTCACGGAAGAAACGGAGACCGCTATGGCGGATGAACCGTCAAGTGAGGCGGTCGGGGAAACAGCAATGCCGCAGAAGCGTGTCAGCAGCAAGCAGCGCAGGCTGTCGCTGGAGGAGTACCGCGCCACCTATCTCCAAGTCCCCAAGATTATCAACCGCAAGCCCGTGTTTGTCAGCGAGACGGTGCGTGACGAACTGGACAGGGTTGTCCGCTTCCTCGGAGGAAAGGGTATGAGCGCATCGGGGCTGATTGAAAACCTCGTCCGCCTGCACCTCGACACCTATCGGAACGACATCGAGCAGTGGCGCAAGCTCTGACGGGATTACAGAAAGTCGGTTAGGCTGGTGAATACACTTCATCGGCTTAACCGATACCCAAGATGAGTGATTACACTCGGAAAACAATCCGACAAGCGGAGGATTGTTATGTCTTCAAAGACATAGCAAGATATATTTTCAGTTACCCGAATAATTCTAAGTAACTGAAAACACCTTCACCGCCGTGGGCAGAATTATCCTCCGCAGTCGGATAATTTCGGGGTTCATTAATCAAAGATTAAACAATGGACAAGCCATAAAATTGAAAAAATAAGAAGTATGAAAAAGAAGAGCAAGTACGGGAGAAATCCCAAGTTGAACCCGAAGACGCACTGCGTGATGGTGCGCTTCGATGATGTGGAATGGAACAGATTCCTGACGATGTACGAGGAATCTAACGTGTACGCGAAAGCCGTCTTTCTCAAGGCGCACTTCTTCGGACAGAAGTTCAAGGTGCTGAAAGTGGACAAGACGCTGGTGGACTACTACACCAAGCTGTCGGATTTCCATGCCCAGTTCCGTGGCATAGGCACGAACTACAATCAGGTCGTCAAGGAGCTGCGCATCCACTTCTCGGAGAAGAAGGCGATGGCGTTGCTCTACAAGCTGGAGGAGTGCACCATCGACCTTGTGAAGCTGAGCCGGGAGATAATGGAGCTTTCAAGAGAAATGGAGGCTAAGTGGCAACAAAGACGGGATGATTCTATGGTATAGCTGGATGTCCCTTTGGTTCGCAGTTCGGCAAGTGAACGAAGTCCGACGGGTAACTTCATTGCCGACCATGTCATTGTCGGACATCTGTTAAGAATAAGAACTAACTGAAAGGGATGAAAATATAGTAGAATCAAGTATCTGGCTTTCTAACTGATAAATAGAAATCTAGATACTTGATTTACAAACTAAATATATTTGATACTCTTTTTGCAAGAATAGTCTACCTGTCAATCCATTCTTTAAGCCTCTGCGCCTTTTCCTTGCTCACTTGTATTTCCGTCTTCGGATAACCTTTCAAACGGACAATCAACTTTCCTCCAAAATAATTACCGAGGAACAAAACGTGCTCTACATTGATGATATATTGGCGGTTTGCCCGGAAGAAATAGTCCGGGTTCAGTTGGTGTTCAAGTTCATCCATTGACACATTGACCACTTCGGAAGTGCCATTGTTGAGACGAAGATGTACAATCTTGTTTTCTGTTTCGATATGGTTGATGTCCGAAACTCGCACGGTCTTATATCCGTCACGATAAGGAAGCAGGAAACGCTCCCTATAACGGAACTTGCTCTTCTGTAAGGCGTCAAAAAGCTGTTGCAAGTTTTCGTCGGTATAATTCTTTCCGGCTTTGACTGCCTTGTCAATGGCCGCTTCAAGTTCATCCGGATCCAGCGGTTTCAGAAGATAGTCAAAACTGTTGAACTTGAATGCCTGTACTGCATATTCATCGTATGCGGTGGTAAATATGATGGGAACGGTTGCCTGGGCATGTTTAAGAGCCTTGAAACTCAAACCGTCAGTTAGCCGGATATCAGCAAGGATGAGGTCTGTGGTTTTGCCAGATTGAAAGAATTCGACTGTTTCTTTGATGCTGGCAAGCGGACCTTCAACAATAAATGTTCTGTCAATATCGTTCAGCAGCCTTATGAGGCGTTTGGCATTGCGCTGTTCGTCTTCAAGAATCAGTATTTTCATAAGGGTTGATGTTTTTTATGATGGGCAGACTTACCGAATAGAAGTTTTCGGCATTCTCTATCTTGACCTTTTTATCACAAAGTAAAGCATATCGTTCTATGATATTTTTAAGTCCTAAACCGGTTGATTCGATTGGGGACATCAAAGGTCGTTTCAGGTTGCAGACGGTTATGTAATCATCGGACAACTTTATGTTGATAACCAACGGATGTTCAGATGAAAAGCTGTTGTGTTTTATTGCGTTTTCTACAAGAAGCTGCAATACAGCCGGAGGAAGAAAACCTTTGCATTGTCTGACGCCCGGACTTACTTTTGCAATGACCCCTTCGTTGTGGCGTACTTTCATCAAATACAAGTATGAATCAAGAAACTTGATTTCGTCGGCAACGGGTATCAGATTGCGGCCCAGATTGGTGATGATGTATCGGTACACTTTCGATAGGTTACTCAGGAATTTTCCGGCAAGCTCGGTATCTTCCTCAATCAGTTCCAGCAGGTTGTTGAAGTTGTTGAACATGAAGTGCGGGTTGATTTGCAGTTTCAGCGAGTTGAGTTGCGACTGCAAGGCGATCTCTTTTTCCTTCATCAGCGCCATTTCGAGTGCTTGTTTCTCGTCGCGCGCCTTGATGTAAGACTGAAGGTAGAAGGAGTTGGCATAGACGCTTGACAGGAAGGTAGATATCATGGCAAAGGTGTATGCGCCTTTCATGTTGAGGAGTTCGTCGAGAAGCCCGTTGTCGGTTTCGTCCCATAGGAAATTGAACAAGGTTATCATACCGAACGCAACGATATTGTTCAGTGCCATTAGGCAGGATGCATAGACCATTCCCCACACGTAGGATGTCCTGAACGGCAATACCCTGAAGACCAGAAAACAGAATCCTAAGGATATGTAGGTAAAAAGCATACACAGCAGAAAATCGACCATGTAATCAGCGATTGTCATTCCCGGCAATTGGTCGATGGTCTTGTCATCGAGTATAAACCACATGACAAGGTAGAATACATAGGAGACGGCAGATAGCAACAGGCCGTTCTTCCAACTCATTATTTTCATTTTCACTTGGGTCATATCGGGTGCAAAGTTACTCTTGATTCGGCAAAGATAAGGCTTTACTCCTTTGGTTGATAGGATAAACAGGCTGAAACGGATAAAATTACTATCGAAACGATAATAACTATTGGTGAAATACACATTGTATTTGTTAAAACCGATCTGCACTTGAAAGATTATCCTTTTTTCGGTCTTAACTGTCAGTTTGGATAGTTCGGACTTTAATTTATCCGCTTCGATACTCTTTGAATTGCAAGAACTTTTATAGGGGTATAATTTTGCATCTCAAAAAAAAGTGTATGAAAATTGAAACAGAACGTCTTGTAATCAGAGACTTTCAAAAGAGAGACGTTGTTGGACTTTTGGAATATCTTTCAAATCCTCGTGTGAATTGCTTTGCCGCCGACCGCCTTTGTTCTGAAGAGGCGGCATTCGTATATATGCAGTATTCCCAAAAAGATATGCAACGCTATGCAGTGAGTTTGAAAAAGGAGGACTTTATAATCGGTGATGTTTTCGTTTTGCGTGAAAATGAAGATACTTACAATGTGGGCTGGCATTTCAACAAACGTTTTGAGGGCAAAGGATTAGCTCGTGAAGCGGTTATCGGATTGTTGGATTATCTTTTTCGGGAGGCGGGTGCACGGCGTATCTATGGATTTGTGGAAGATGACAATATTCGCTCCAAACGCTTATGCGAACGCCTTGGTATGCGCCGCGAAGGATGCTTCAAGGAATTTGTGACATTTATAAACAATCCTAACGGCACCCCGAAATATGAAGATACCCGTGTTTATTCCATTCTAAAAAAAGAATGGAATTCAATCAGTGCTAAATCAATTACGAATAATTAAGAACAAGAAAAGAATATGAACAAGCGATTCATTATCATTAATTTCGCCGCATTTGCCGTCATGCTGTTTCTGTCGACTGGATGCAAGCAGGACGGTAAGCAGGATGCGGTACCGAGTTATCGGGTCATAACAGTATCGTCCATGCCGGTGGAAATATCCGAATCTTATTCCGCCACTATCCGCGGGCGACAAGATGTGGATATCATGCCGCAAATATCCGGCCGCATCACGCGTCTATGCGTGAAGGAGGGCACACGGGTGACGACAGGGCAAGTACTGGCAGTGATAGACCAAACACCCTATCTGGCAGCCTTACGCACAGCTTTGGCTAATGTCAGCGCAGCACGGGCAAAAGCGGAAACGGCACGAATCGAACTGCAAGGTAAGCAAGCCTTGTTTGATGAGAAGGTAATATCCGAATACGACCTTTCTCTTGCCCGAAACCAACTAGCTGTGGCACTTGCCGAACTCCAACAGGCCGAGGCGCAGGAAGCGGATGCACGAAACAACCTCTCTTATACTGATATCAAAAGTCCGAGTAACGGCGTGGTAGGCACATTGCCCTACCGCATCGGTGCGCTTGTCAGTCCCAACATGGAGCAGCCTTTCACGGTCGTGTCCGACAATGCGGAGATGTATGCCTACTTCTCCGTGTCGGAAAACATGCTGCGA
>ENA-OPVL01001191-OPVL01001191.1-human-gut-metagenome-genome-assembly--contig:-NODE-1191-length-16316-cov-2.039542_pt1 | contig 16316 bp, 9 predicted proteins | sample MGYA00241496_ERZ501984 | MGnify/ENA primary metagenome ERZ501984 (study PRJEB25962, sample SAMEA2042986) | human gut metagenome | biome: human gut; feature: human-associated habitat; material: faeces... | reverse complement strand
CAGCTGCGTTGGTTTGAACTCCACACGATCTGCCAGCCCCACACGATCCAACGCAGCAGCCGCACGTTTTTCCCGATCCGGCTTCTTTACTCCTGCATAAATCAGAGGCAATGCTACATTTTCCAGTGCGCTCTCTCTGGGCAGCAGATGAAAACTCTGAAACACAAACCCGATACTGTTCAGTCTGACATCTGCAAGTTCCCGGTCTTTGCATTGTAAAACATCCTGCCCCGCCAGTTCATAGCTGCCACTGGTAGGCAGGTCCAGGCATCCGATGATATTCATTAATGTCGTTTTTCCGGAACCGGAAGGTCCCATGATTGCCACATATTCTCCCTCTTCCACCGAAAGACTCACATCTTTTAATACAGGAACTACCAGTTTTTCCTGCTGATAATCCTTATAAATATGACTAAGATTTAAAAGCATATGCCCCTCCTATTCTGCCGCCGGAGTGTCTGCACTTCCTGTGTCAGCACCTGAATCTCCATCTACGACCGGCTGCATATCACTTTCATCTACCATACCGGCATCAGCATCCTCGTCCATACTATGAGCATCTGTTTCGCCATCAGAAGAAAGATCCTCTTCCACCATTCCTTCATCTACATTTGTAGTTGTCTTTAAACCTATACGGAATCCAGATACCGGCCATGCGATATAATCTGTCAGCTCCAGACCGGATGTAATTTCATACAGATCCATGCCTTCGTCATATTTTCCAAGTTCAACTGTACGCTTTTCCAGTTTGCCATTTCCGTTATCTGCCCATACATATGGTGTATCCTCGTCTTGCACAATATATCCACTGTAAAGCCAGATTCCTTCTTTCTCATCCATCTGTCCTTCATCCAGCTCCACATACAGATGCTGTCCAAGCATCAGGCCATCTGCGGAATCAAGTTTTACATAAAATGGATATTTGCTGGACTGATTGTCAGAATTGGAACCATCATAAGACATGTTGTTATTATTCGCCTGCTTATTTTCTGTATCAATTTTCTCAATTGTTCCTGTCCATGTCTTTGTCTCGTCTACTCTGGAACGTAAAATCACACTCTGCCCCTCGGAAAGACTGTATACATTTGTCTCATTAACAGTCCCTTTCACACGGTAATCGCCAACAGTCAGGATTGACATAAATGGCTGTTGGTTACCATGCTCATCTGTACTTTCGTTTTCATTAATGGATTTTACAATGCCGTTGATTTTGCTGCTCACGGTTGACTGGGACATCGTATCTTCCATCTTCTGAATCTCTAATTTCTTACTCTGCTGTTCAAATTCAGACTGCTTGATGGAAGTTTGCAAACTCTGGATCTGCACCGTATAATTAAACTGCTCATCCTTGGATGCTGTATTTTTTTCTGCTGTCAGTGTTTTGATCTGATTGTTGTAGTCTGTGATCTGATTTGCAATGGTTTCCAACTCCAGCTTTGCCTGCGCGATCTGCAGACTCAGATCATCTGTCTTGTACTCGAATAACGGAGTTCCCTCCTGCACTTCGTCACCTACGGATACAAAAATTTCTTTCACCGTCTGGTCTGATGTCAGATTCACGTCCCAGGTATCCTGAGATTCCACAACACCCATATAACGGTTCTGTCCGCCTCCATTGCTACCGTTTACCAAAGACTGTACGGACTCCACATAGGCTGCATCTCCACCGCCACTGCTTTTCCCCAATTTACCTTTCAGGAAAAAACCAACTGATACCGCAGCAATTGCAACGATGATCACAACTGCTAAAATGATTTTTTTCTTCTTGCTCATATCGCACTCCTCCTATAATCAGGAAATCAACCCGCCATTACAATCTGTTCTGCGTAAATTCAAGTCGAACGCACGTGAGACTTGGTGCGTGATTCTGGTTAGTGTAAACTAACATGTTCATCTCAGAATCACTGCACATCTACACTTCGTTTCGGTCATGACAAACAAAAATGGCTACAGATTTCCTTTCTGTAACCATTTTAACATGACGTAATTTTTAATACTATTAAGATACCCTTAATTTTTATTTTTGACTTCTGCATATATGCAATAGAGGCTTATTCCGCGTTCAGATTCGGAAAAAGTTCAATACTACGTTTCAAAATTCCTTTCATCTGTGCAATAGCAATTCCATAATTCGTAAACGGAACCTTCTGATCCTCCGCACACTTCATGCGGTATTTTACTTCCCTTTCATTCAGCATGCAGCCACCACAGTGGATCACTAACGCATATGATGTCAGATCTTCCGGAAATTCCGTTCCTGAGCTTGTCTCAATGATAAGTTCTTTTCCTGTATGCTGCTTTAACCAACGCGGGATCTTGACGGTTCCGATATCATCACATTGACGATGGTGCGTACATCCCTCGGAAATCAGGATTTTATCTCCATCCTTCAGATGGTCGATAGCAGCAACTCCATTTACCGCAGTCTCAAGGTAACCTTTATACCGTGCCATCAAAATAGAAAACGATGTAAGCGGAATTTCCTCTGATACTTCCTCCGATACCTGTTCAAATACCTGGCTATCGGTAATGACCATGGCAGGACTTCTGCCAAGCTGCTCCAATGTCTGCTTTAATTCGCTTTCTTTTACTACTATGGCTGCTGCATTTGCTTCCAGTACATCCCGAATTGTCTGTTGCTGCGGCAGAATCAGACGTCCTTTTGGTGCCGCTGAATCAATTGGTACAACCAGAACTACGAAATCTCCCGGATGCAACAGATCTCCTACAATTTTCAGTGTCATATCCTCATTTGGAGTCAGTTTTCCGATACACTCTTTTAGTTCATAGATGCCGGCACCGGTAAGGGCACTGACATATTGTTCCTGACCTGAGGAAAGCAACGCATTTTGCTCTGCTTTTCTTTGTTCAGATACATTATTCTGACAGACTTTTTCTGAAATTTCATCAGAAAGTAAATCAGCCTTATTATTTACAATAATATATGGAATCTCTTTTTCCTTGAAAATACGAATCAGTTCTTCATCACACTGCTTTTTTCCTTCTGTGGCATCTACTACAAGCACAGCAATATCAGTTTTGTTCAATACCTGTTTTGTTTTTCTGACACGCAGCTCACCCAACGCGCCTTCATCATCAAAACCGGGTGTATCAATAATCATTACCGGTCCGATTGGCAGCAATTCCATAGATTTATAAACCGGATCCGTGGTCGTTCCCTTCGTGTCCGATACCACAGCCAGTTCCTGCCCGGTCACAGCATTTACGACGCTGGATTTTCCTGCATTTCTTCTTCCAAAAAAGCCAATATGTACACGATTGGCACTCGGTGTACTGTTTAATCCCATTTTTTTACACTCTCCTTTACATCATTCTTATAATGCGAATATTGGGTAGAATTGTGAGAGTACGAAGTACGGAACAATTCGTAAGGCATCTTTTGACCCCAACATCAATTTTATTGTAACACCAGTATTTTTTTCTTACAATAAAAAGCGAACGTTTTGTGCTGCAAAACAAAAATCAAAAGTTCTTGCATTACAAAAACTTTTGATTTTCAATCACAACTTCTTACAACATATATTGACAGATTATTTTTACTGCAATGCTTTCTCCGCATATTCTGTAGTTACAACGTCCTGATAATCTGGCCGTTTTTCCAGCTGGCCGGCACTTTCAAGAATATCTAACAGCAATGTAAAACTATCCTCTGAAAACACAAGATCTCTCTTCCATGTATCCTGCTTCTGATAACGACGGATGATCGTTGTGATAGTTGCCGTGTCTGTTTCAGAAAACTGCGGCTGAATGCTGGCTGCAATTTCCTCCGGTGTATGTGTATTGACATATTCCATACCTTGCTGCAATGCATCAGTAAATGCCTGGATCACATCCGGATGTTTCTTCATATAACTCTGTTTTGCACTGAAGGCTGTATATGGCACATAACCGGAATCCACCCCCAACGATGCCACCACATAGCCGGCTTTCTCCTGTTCCAGTAACGTTGCACCAGGTTCAAATTCCACCGTATACGCTCCCTGTCCTCCGGTAAAAGCTGCTCCCGTAGAGCCAAAATCAATACTTTGGTCAATGTTTACTTCCGACGGTTCAATACCATTCTGTTTTAAAATGTACTCAAACACCATTTCCGGCATGCCACCTGCTCTACCGCCAAGTACATCCTCACCGATCAGATCTGACCATTTGAAATCACTCATTTCTTCCCTTGCAACAAGAAAATTTCCTGCTCGCTGCGTCAGCTGTGCAAAATTGATGACCGGATCTTTGCTGCCCTCATTGGCCGTGTACACGGTTGTCTCCGGTCCCATAAACCCAATGTCAGCTTCTCCGGAAAGTACAGCGGTCATAACCTTATCCGCACCGAATCCTGTCACCAGATCCAGATCAATACCGGCATCTTTAAAATATCCTTCTTCAATTGCTACATACATCGGTGCATAAAAAATGGAATGTGCCACCTCATTTAAGGTCACTTTCTGCAATGCAGATTCTTCGCCGTTTTTCTCAGGTTCAACAGAACTTTCTTTTTTTTCAGAGCTATCAGCAATCTCATCCGAAACCGATGTCTGACCGCATCCCATTAGTAACATTCCTCCGACAACAGCGATACACGTGAACATAGAAATTACTTTTTTTACACTCTTTTTCAAAACAACCTCCAAAAACTATCGTAGATTTTTCTTTTTAATATATGTGGACTGTTTGTTTTTGTTCCTATGTACATATTTATGATGTGAATGTCAAAAGTGTAGCATTGTTACACATGAATGCATACTTTTTTATAAATGACTTGCCCACTCTCACCCACCTTGTTATACTCTCTATATAACCTTTTCCCATCACGCATGTAAGATCTGGTGCGTGATTTATGACTTTGGGGGGATATTTATAATTATTGGAGGGACAAACATATGATTTATTTTCGCTCAGACTACAGTCAGGGCGCACATCCAAAAGTCATGGATGCGCTGGTAAAAACAAATTTTGAACACACAGACGGATACGGATTAGACGAACACTGTGAACACGCAGCCCGTATGGTACAGGATCTGATTGACAATCATGATTGTCATGTACATATGATGGTAGGCGGCACACCATGTAATGTAACCACGATTGCCGCAAGCCTGAAACCATACGAATCAGTAGTAAGTGTGCGCGGTGGACATGCTTATTTCCATGAAACCGGTGCCGTAGAAGGCACAGGACACCGTATTGTCACCATGGAAGGTGCCAATGGAAAACTGACACCGGAAATGATCGATCAGGCGTGGGAAGAATATGAGGACGAACATACACCGATTCCTAAACTTTGCTATATCTCACAGCCCACCGAAATTGGAACGATTTACAGCAAAGCTGAAATGACCGCCCTTTCTGAAAAATGTAAGGCACATAACATGCTGCTTTATGTGGACGGCGCCAGACTCGGCTGCGCCCTGACATGTCGTGACAATGATCTGACCATTCAGGAACTGGCAACGCTCTGTGATGCTTTTTATATCGGCGGAACCAAAAACGGAGCTCTTTTCGGAGAAGCACTGGTTATCTTAAATGATACTATGAACGATCATTTCCGCTGGATGATCAAACGTCAATGCGGTCTGCTGGCAAAAGGCCGGCTCATCGGTGTTCAGTTTGAAGCACTGCTGGAAGGCGGCATGGACAGCATCTATTTTTCCATGGCATCCCATGCCAATGAAATGGCTGCTCTCCTGCGAGACTCTCTGACAGAACTTGGTGTACCGTTCTTCGGAAGTTCCCAGACAAACCAGATTTTCCCGGTTCTTCCGACTGCCGTTGTGAAAGAGCTGGAAAAAGACTTTTTCTTTTATGAATGGGCACCGGAGAAAAATGGCATGATTCCAATCCGTCTGGTCACCGCCTGGGGCACAACAAAAGATGATGTGGAAGCATTTTTACGTACCATTAAAAAATTACTTTCATAGAAACAGCTAATACGTCTTCTATCAGTCGAACGCACCGGTTCTCACGTGCGTTCGACTTAATTTAAGCCAAACACACATAAAATCCGGTGCGTCATTCCATTCAGTATAAGCTCTTGTATTTTTCTTATAATCACTGCATATCCCGATTCTGCCCAAGTGGCAAAGAACCTTTTTAATGAGCAAACTGGCTGTTATATAACTTATAATAAAACCCTTTCTGTTCCAGCAATTCTTCATGATTTCCCTGCTCAATGATACTTCCATCCTTCATCACCAGAATCCGGTCTGCATTCTGAATCGTGGACAGACGATGCGCCACGATAAAGCTGATCCGTCCTTTCATCAATTTTGCAAATGCATCCTGAATCTTAATCTCCGTTCTCGTATCAATGGAAGAAGTTGCTTCATCCAGGATCAGCATCGGCGGCTGACACAACATTACCCGCGCAATGGAGAGCAGCTGCTTCTGTCCCTGGGACAGGCTTCCACCATCTTCTCCGATCACAGTATCGTAACCATCCGACAAACGCTTGATAAATCCATGTGCATGGCATGCTTTTGCTGCTGCAATCACTTCTTCATCGGTGGCATCCGGACGTCCCATTCGGATATTGTCCCGAATGGTACCTGCCTGCAGCCAGGTATCCTGCAGCACCATACCATAATTTTCACGGAGGCTGTGTCGTGTCACATGCCGGATATCCTGATCTTCCACGCACACAGAGCCGGCATTGACATCATAGAAGCGCATCAGCAGATTGATCAGTGTCGTTTTTCCGCATCCGGTCGGACCTACAATCGCAATGGTCTGTCCCGGTTCCACCTCCAGATTCAGATCCTCGATCAGTTTTTGCTCCGGCAGATAAGAGAACGCTACCTTTTTCAAGTTTACTTTTCCCTCTATCTGATGTAGTACAACTGCATCCTTATCATCCGGAATTTCTACTTCTTCTTCAATCAGTTCAAAAATACGTGCTGCACATGCCAATGCATTCTGCAGTTCTGTAATAACACCGGAAATCTCATTAAACGGTTTCGTATACTGGTTGGCATAACTCAGGAAGCAGGAAAGGCCGCCGACCGACATGCCGCCTGCGATAACACTTAATGCTCCTGCCAGCGCCACGCCTGCATATACCAGACTATTGACAAAACGGGTACACGGATTTGTCAATGAAGAAAAGAAGGTTGCACGCAGAGAACAGTTCTGCAGCCGTTCATTAATCTCATCAAACTGTTCCAGTGCTTCATCCTCATGTGAAAATGCCTGTACGATTTTCTGATTTCCTACCATTTCATCAATCAGTGCTGTCTGCTCTGCTCTTGTCTCCGACTGCAACCGGAACATATCATAAGTCCGTTTTGCAATAAATCTCGCCACAAACAATGATATTGGTGTCAGACCGACTACCACCAGCGTAATACCCGGATGAATAGTCAGCATAAAGATCAACGTACCGATAATTGTGACTACACCGGTAAACAGCTGGGTAAATCCCATCAGCAGACCATCCGCAAACTGATCTACATCCGCAATAACACGACTGACAATCTCACCATAGGAATGTGCATCCATATATTTTAGCGGTAGTTTCTGAATTCTGATAAATGCCTGGTTCCGCACATCACGCACTACCTGATACGTTACTTTGTTATTGATGGTGTTCATGATCCACTGCAGCACTGCGGTGCTCACCGCAAGAATGGCAATTTCCACTAAAAGCTTTGTGATGCTGACAAAATCAACATTTCCACGATCAATGATAAAATCAATGGCACGTCCTACCAAAATCGGAATATATAAGGTCAGAGCCACTGTTACCGCTGCCAGCACAATGGATGCTAGCATCCAAAAACGATAAGTTTCGATATATTGCAACACTTTTTTTAACGTGTTCATCTGTGTTCCGGACTTTTTCACAAGTTGTCCCTCCTCTTGCATTTTCAATAAACTTCCCTGTTCGCAACACTTTATTTCGTCCGTTTATACTGTGAATCATAAATTTCTCTGTATACTTCGCAGGTATTCATCAATTTCTCATGGGTACCGATACCAACCACCGAACCGTCATCCAGGACAACAATCTTGTCCGCATATTGAATAGCAGAAGTTCGCTGGGAAACGATAAACAGTGTCGGTTTATGTTTCATGGATCCGATGGCCATACGAAGTGCCGCATCTGTCGCAAAGTCCAATGCAGAGGAACTATCATCCAGAATCAGGATTTCCGGCTGTTTTACCAGTGCTCGGGCGATGGTCAGACGCTGCCGCTGTCCCCCTGAAAAATTCTTTCCACCCTGTTCTACTTCCGTATCCAGGCCTTTTTCTTTCTTTGATACTACATCTTTTGCCTGAGCAATCTCCAGTGCCGCAAAAATTTCCTCATCCGTAGCATCCGGTTTGCCCCACTGCATATTGGAGCGGATGGTTCCGGCAAATAATACCGATTTCTGTGGAACCACACCAATCTTGTCTCTGAGTTCTGTCAGACCATAGGTGCATACATTTCTGCCATCCACATACACCGCACCAGAACTGCAGTCATAAAAACGTGGGATCAGATTTACCAGCGAAGATTTTCCGGAACCGGTTCCACCGATGATACCGATGGTCTCTCCCGGACGGACATTCAGAGTGATATCACTGACCGCTTCCTGCGCCGCATCCGGATAGCGGATTCCCGCATGTTCGAATACCACACTGTATGCTGACTTACCGGCTTCACCATCGCCAGACACCGTCGCTGCTCCGTCTTTAACAGAAGGCTCTACTTCCAGTACGGACTGGATACGGTTTCCACATGCTACCGATTTTGTAATATTGATGATCAGATTGGCCAACTTGATCAGTTCTGTCAAAATCTGAGACATATAGTTGTACAGTGCAACAACCGCCCCCTGGGTAATAATCCCCATATCCACACGTATGGCACCGATCCAGATCAGTGCAATGATTGCCACATTGATGATCACATATGTCAAAGGATTCAACAAAGCGGAAATACGTCCCACAAACTTCTGTGTATCTGTCAGTGTCTGATTCTGCTTCTGAAATTCCGCTTCCTGCTCTTCTTCTTTGCAGAATGCACGCAGGACACGAACACCGGTCAGATTTTCTCTTGTCAGCCCCAGTACTTTATCCAGACGGTTCTGTACCTTCCTGTACAATGGAATACATGCAAGCATTACGCCAAATACAACCACTGCCAGTGCCGGGATTCCCACGACAAACACCAGTGCCGCCTTCACATCAATGGTAAATGCCATGACCATGGCACCAATTACGACAAACGGAGAACGCAGCAGCAAACGCAGGGTGAGATTTACACCATTCTGTACCTGATTCATATCACTCGTCATACGGGTGATCAATGTGGATGTTCCCTGGGTATCCAGTTCTGCATAGGACAGTTTCTGGATATGTCCAAACAGTACATGACGGATCGTTGTCACAAATCCCACGGCTGCCTTTGCAGCAAAATACTGTGCCGTGACAGAAAATGCCAGGCCGATCAATCCGAGCAAAACAAGAACGAGGCACATCTTTACGACATAGCCTCGATCCTGATTTCCGATACCGGTATCAATGATGGCTGCTACTACCAGAGGCACAAATAATTCCAACGTAGCCTCCAGTAGTTTGAACAGTGGTCCCAGTACCGATTCTTTCTTATATTCTTTTAAATAACAAAGCAATTTTTTCATAATTTCTTATGTTTCTCCCACATTTCTTTTTCACATCACTGGAATGCAAGAATTCTTCATAATCTGTTAATTATTAACTCCATGATGCACTGGAATCGTATCTTTGGAAATCGGATAAAAAGAATATCCATTATTCTTTCCATAGGTAATGATACTCTGCAATGCGTCTGCAGATGTCTGTTTTGCGGAAGTATCATGCATCAGCACCACATTATTACGATTATGCTTGAATCCACCGGTAACATTTTTAATGATCAGATTGACCGGACGGTTATTTCCTTCCGCATCACCGGAAGATACATTCCAGTCCATATACATCAGGCCACTGTCTGTAACAGTCTGTACCAGCTGGGACATTACACCCACACAATACTTCTCACTGACTGTATTGGAACTTCCACCCGGAAAACGGATCACATAAGCATCATACCCGGTATCTTCCTTCAACTTATTCTTCAACTTGTTGATGTTCTCCATAAAAGCATCATTGGAAGTATAAATCTGACTGTAATCATGGGAATAACCATGAATACCGATCGTGTGTCCCTCATCGATCATTCTTTTGATGATTGGAAGTTTATCTTCATCATAATCGCAGATAAAAAAGGTTGCTTTAATGCCATTTGCCTTCAGTGTATCCAAAACTCGGACTGTCACATCAGAACTCGGACCGTCATCAAAGGTCAGATAAATGGAATCTCCCGGATTGGTCTCCACCTCCTCTACCTTCACAGTCCGTGTAGCCTGTGATACATTTCCGCTGGAGTCTGTTGCCGTATAGGTCACAGTATAGGTGCCCGGCCGGTAGACATCCACATAACCGCTTTTCACCAGATTGGCCGTAATATCACCATCCCGGTCATCCGTTGCTGTTGCACCTGCATCCTCATATTTTTCCAGTTCTTTGACTGTCACGGAAGATTCACCATTTAAAGTAATCTCCGGTGCTGACGTATCCTTCAAAATGATCTGACGATCCATTGAGCCGGTATTACCATGGCTGTCTGTCACCTCATAATGCACCTGCATGGTATAATCATTTACTTTTTCTTTTGTGATCTTGATATCCTTTGACACATCACCGTCACAGCCATCCTGTGCCGTAGCTCCTGCTTCCTGATATTCTTCAAAGCTACCTACAATTACTGTGGCATCTCCGTTTAACGCGATCACCGGAGCTGCATGATCGATCACCTTAACGATACGCTCTTTGGATACTTTTCGTTTCTTGTATTTCAGCTGATACTCCACATGATAAGTACCAAGCTTTGATGTATCCACATTGCCGGTGGTCATCACCAGGTCACTGATATCCTCATCTTTTGCGTTAGCTTTTACACCCGGATCCACAAATTCACTGCCACATTCCACCTGCATTTCTTCCTCGCCGTTCAAAGTGATGATCGGGCTGGCACCAACCAGCGGGCTGATGGCCATTATAAAAATACAAAGCCCAATCAGCACCAGCACCGCTGCACCCATCAGGCGTTTTTCCTGTTCACTTTTAAAAACTCTGCCAATAATTTATTTTATCCATTTTGAATTTCCCTTAGTATCTCCTTTTATCTATATGCATCAAACGGGCTTTCATGCGCCCGCTGATTATCATAGCACAGATTTCAGAAAAAAACCTTTAATTTTGTGTTAATTTTTCCTGACACAATATGGGAACATACACATTTTTTTCCAACACACTTTTTTTTGCCATATGTTCACCTTTCACTGTGCGGTAAAATTCAGATACTGTGCCGCATCCTGCACAAATTCTTCCTGATTCACTGCTCCGCCCAGCAGCTTTCTGGTCAGATTCCGCCAGTTATCACCATCCTCCTTCTCCAACACGGCATACCACAAGGGTGTGTAGTGAACTGCCTGATCCAGCTGCTCATGAAACTGCCGTACAGCCAGTGCTTCCTCTGACGGTGCCTCAAGACCGCTGTCATTTACAAAATCCACATAATCATACTGTGTCACATTGCGCTCATTTACCCGTTTTGCAAATTCCAGGCATAGCTGTGCTGCCTCATCCGGATAGTTTGTATCTGAACTGATACAAAGCCCCGGGGTCAGGGTATGATTAATATCTACCATATATTGTGCATAGGAATCATCATAGGCCGCATTGCAGCTTGGAAACTGTTCCATACTGAGCGCATCTGCCCCCATCTCATCCAGCAAATGATAAACAATGGTTGACTGATGTGGAAAAAGCACAGCTTTCCCATCTGCAAAATTCTGCACTGCTTCTACTTCTCCGATTTCCAGAAATTTTTCAGGGAAAGCATTCATCTCTTTTAGCTGCATCAGTTTTTCTGCTGCCTGAGTAAACACCGGAGCGGAAAAATCCATTTCCCCGAAAGCCAGTTTTTCCTGTGCATAAGGATCAATGCGGTTTACGATCACCGTATAGAGCAATTCTCCCAGCCAGCTGTCCTTGTCCCCCAGTTCTATAGCTGTATATTCTGTCCCATGTGCTTCATTATAAATATTGACCTGCTGCACCAGTGCCACCAGTTCTTCCCATGTATGTGGCACCGTAAGTCCCATCTCCTGCATGAGATTCTGGTTACAGTAGGTAACGGCATATGCCTCCACCAGACACGGGATGATATAATTGTGTCCATCTTGATAAGGCAGCACATAATTATCTGCAAACTTTGTCTCTGATGCTTCCAGATATTTTTCCACCGGCAGACAGGCATTCGCATCAAACAGAAAATTTGGATAATTTCCTCCCCAGACGGCAAAAACATCCGGCAATTCATCGCATACCAGTGCAATCTTCAGCTTGTCTTTGATCTGTTCTGTGGAATACGTCTTCAATTCAATGTCATAACCATATTCCTCCGCCAATTTTTCCCACAAATCTACATAATAGGTTCCCGGTGTATTTTCATCAAAAAAAGCCCAGACCGACAGGGATACCTTTTCTCCGGAATCTGTCTGAACATTCGTAGCTTCTGACGTTTTTGGCTGCACTGCAGTTTTGCATCCGCTACACAGCAGAACTGTTCCAAGCAAAATTACCAACAGTAGAGCTGTAAGCAGTCTTCCCATGATACCATTTTTCTTTTTTACTCTGTATTTTTTCATCCTGTTTCCTTTTTTCTTCTTTACTTTATCCGTGCTCACAATACCATCTGACAAATCCCACCATGTTCCGGTCGGCATACGATATCTCATACCGGTGATTGTATCTTTCTGTGCTTTATTTTCACATGAAAGCCCTGCTTCGTCAAGTTCCGATTCGTATTCGAAGCTTCAATGGTAAAAACCCCAGACAACATACATTGCCTGGGGTCCTGTTTCACTTATTTGCTTCACTTTTTTATAGATAACATCAGATTGTTTTTGCAAAAGTCTCTGCTTCTTCGCTGCCTTTTGCTTCCTGTTCTGCAATCCAGTCTGCATTGTATTTGTGATCTTTTACAAATGCGATGATCACAATCACATTGATCAGAGCCAGACATGCATCAATGGCATATGCGTAACGGATGTTTCCACCTGTCATATTCATAACTGCGCCGTTGATGGCAAAGGTCAGTGCTGTAATGATACCCTGGATTGGGAACAGTACCGAATTTACTTTATCAAATCCTTTTCTTCCGAATACAGATGCCGGAAGAGAAGTGGTGAAGTTTGCACTTCCGCCGATACCGATACCGATCATAACGATAGAAATCCAGAAGCCTGCCATCGTATCTGTGAAGTTGAATAATAATGCACATGCATACCAGCATCCAAATACGATCATTGCTTTCTTTGTTCCAAGTTTCTGATCCAGAACACCAATCAGAAAAGATCCGACAACACCTACGATGGCACATGCAGACATAATACTTGCAGCTACGGTAATAGAGAATCCAAATCCGTTTGTCGTACGGTTGATCATCTGTGACATGGTTCCTACGGAGCAGATCTGGAATACACCGGTTACCAGTGCAACAATCCATACCTGATCACATTTTAACAATTTTCCAATTGTCCAGCCGCCATTTTTATCACTGTCTGCCCCATCAGAAGTATCATAAAATTCATCATATACTTCTTTGGATACATGGTCCGGATAATAGCCACGTTCAAACGGAGTATCACGGACAAATAAAATTCCGACAATACCAAGAATGATACATCCGATAGAAATCGGATAACATGCACGGGTTACTCCGAATCTTCCAACCAGGAACAGGATCAGCGGTACATAGATTGCTGTTGCAAGGTTGTGTCCCATAGTTGTATATCCCATAACGATTCCTTTTTTCTTAGGAAACCAGTTTGCAACCAGCACACCACCGCACAAATAACCTGCTGACATGATGGTTCCACAGGTAACTGCCATCATAATGGTATAAACAACAGGGTTTGGGGCATTCAGTACACCGATATATGTGATGCCGGCGATGATGCAGTTAATACCGGACATATATCTGGAACCGATCTTGCGGTTTAAGATACCGATTACGATAAACAGTGCCACACCTATGATTCCGGCTATGGAATTACAAGTGGAGATCGTTCCTGCCATTTTTGCACTTCCCAGCATATGTTCTGCAATTTTTCCTGCAATATTGTTACTTCCGTCGTTGATCATTCCTACATAAAACCAGAACATCAGCATCATGTAAATAATATGGAACCAACCATGTACGCCAAACGCAACCACTGAATTTTGATTGTCTTTTTTCTTCATGTTTCAATTTTCCTCCCAATAATAAATACTTTTTCTGCACGAAAAACCCTAACTCCTTCGTGCTCTTCAAACCTCCTTTATTGTATCGGAAACGCCGTTTAAAAATATAAAGAAAATTTCGTTTTTTATTGACTATATTTGGGAAATATAGATTTTCTTTGTCTTATTACATTTTTCTGTTAAAATACTATGGTGTAAGCGTCAATCATATTGAAAAAATATGACTTTCCATCTATAACTTGAGGTAACTTTATGAAAAAAAAATCACTAAACATACATAAACGAGATAATCAGAGTTTCCGACACCGGCTGCTGCTGTCCATTTTCCGGATCGCCGCTCCGGTCACTGCCATCGTCTGTACCGTTTCCATTGTTATGCTGACTCTGAACTACCGCCAGACCGTCATCAATTCCCAGGCAGCCGCTACGGAAAAAGTCCGCAGCGACATAGCACATATTGTCGATAATACACAGATCTTATCCCAGGATATGATCTTCAACAGCGAAATCCAGCAGATTCTTGCCAGCAGTACCGCCGGCGAGCAGTTTCCACAAAATACGGACGTTGCCTACCACATTAACGGTTTTATCGCCAACCGGGATTATATCAACTGTGTGATTCTGACCGGTAACAACCAGACGTTGTACTCCACAGAAAAAGCATTTACCAATATTTCCGACTATGATACAATTTTTCATTCCACATGGCTCGCGCAGTTACAAAACAGCCATAAGCCATATCTGTGGTATGTGGATCCGGATTACACACCTTTATCTGCCTATACTTCCGGCTCGGATTCTGCAGATTTGGCAGTATTGGAATCAGCTTCCTCTCATACCACTCCGGGCAGTCAACAACATATTATGATGGCACGTCCCGTATACAGTATGTCGGACTACACGACCCTGCTTGGTTACCTTATGCTGTATCTGGATGATACTTTTTTACAAGACCTAATGGGAGAATTTGACTTCGGTCACACGACAAATATCTGGCTGGTAAACAAGAATGGAACCGCCATCCTGCAAAATAATTCTTCTGCTGATTATTCTTATTTATTAGAAGATTTTTCTCCGCAGGAAAAAGGCTCGATTCTGTCCTCTCATGGCAAACGTTTTGTCCTGAACATCCGGCCGGTTACAGAAAATGGATGGTATCTATATACCGCCACTCCATTCCGGGAAGTTTCGGAACCGCTGACAATTTTTGTCCTGCAGGCGATCTTACTGGGCGCAGCCATGGTAGCAATCCTGTTTTTCCTGTCCCGGCGGACAGCCTCCTCCCTGTCAGATCCTATCATCCATCTGGCACATACTATGGATCACTACCGCAGCGATATGAAACCAATGGTCTTTCCCGGACGGACTCCGGTTTTGGATAAAGATGCTGAGGATGATACTGGTTTGACATCTGACACCACAAATACGGTGGCTGTGAATGCTCCGGATCGTTCTTCTGTATCCTTTTCAAATATACAACCTGCGGATCCGGAAGATTTCTCCTTTGAAGGACAGCCGGACGAAATCATTCAGATCTATCGTTCCTACCAGCAAATGGTCAACCGAATGGATACTCTGATCCGGGAAAATTTTGTAAAAAATCTGGAGAAAAAGGATGCGGAACTTGCCCTGCTGCAAAGCCAGATCAATCCACATTTTCTATACAATACGCTCGACTCTATCAACTGGCTGGCCATCGCCAATGACGAAGATGAAATCAGTGAAATGGTCACCGCTCTGTCAGATATGTTCCGGCTCAGCCTGACCAAAAGCCACAGTTCCTACATCCGGGTGGCGCAGGAAATGGAATATGTACGGAGTTACCTGGTATTACAGCAGTTCCGCTACGAAGACTGTCTGAGCGTATCGATCACGATTCCGGATACAGTCGCAGAACTCTACATTCCCCGTTTTACCTTGCAGCCGCTGGTGGAAAATGCCATCAAACACGGTATGATCTCCCCGGATGATCCATTCGCCATTGATCT
>ENA-OPVL01001165-OPVL01001165.1-human-gut-metagenome-genome-assembly--contig:-NODE-1165-length-16566-cov-2.480165_pt1 | contig 16566 bp, 13 predicted proteins | sample MGYA00241496_ERZ501984 | MGnify/ENA primary metagenome ERZ501984 (study PRJEB25962, sample SAMEA2042986) | human gut metagenome | biome: human gut; feature: human-associated habitat; material: faeces... | reverse complement strand
CAACCCGGAGGCAAAGTTCGTGGAGATCCCCGACCGTCTGGATGCGCTGCACTACGCAGTGGATCACGCGCAGGAGGGCGACCTGATCGCCGTCATCGGCAAGGGCCATGAGACCTACCGTGACCGCGAGGGTGTCAAGACCCCGTTCCTGGAGCGGGAGCTGCTGGAAGAGTATGCACAGCAGATCGGGCTGGAATAACAGATAAAAAATAACGCCGTGTCGAATGTTCAGACACGGCGTTATTTTTTGCGGTAATTATGCTTTCAGCTGCGGAGCCTTGTTCTCCGGCAGGAGATTGGTCATGCTCTTCAGGCTGATGCCGATGGTGGAGAGATTATGCAGCATGGCAGAGGAGGCCGGCTGCAGGATGCCCAGAGCACCCAGCGCGATGAGGGCCGAGTTGAAGGTGAGCACGAAGCGGTAGTTTGCGTGCACGCGCTTTTGCAGAGAGTTGGCGATGGCCTTGAGGGCCACCAGCTCCTCCAGACTGTCGGCCTTGATGGTCACGTCTGCGATCTCGCGGGCGATGGCAGCGCCGGAGTTGATGGCAATGCCAATGTCGGCAGCGGACAGGGCGGGGGAGTCGTTGATGCCGTCGCCGATCATCACCACGGTGTGGCCCTCGGCCTTGGCCTGCTGGACGAAGTTTGCCTTGTCCTCGGGCAGCACCTCGGCAAAGAAGCGGTCCACGCCCACCTGCTTTGCAATGGCGGCAGCGGTGCGCTCGCTGTCGCCGGTCATCATGACGGTGTTCCGGATGCCCAGCGCACGCAGTCCGTTCAGCACAGCGGCGGCTTCCGGGCGCAGCGGGTCGGAAATGCAGATCACGCCCACCAGCTGGCCGCTGGCTGCCATGTACAGGTGCGAATGCTCCGGCTTGAGAGCATCAAACTTTGCCTGCTCGGCTGCGGGAATGGTGCACTTTTCATCCTCAAAGACGAAGTGGGCACTGCCAATGATGACCCGCCTGCCGTCTACCGTACTGGCGATGCCACGCGCTGGCCGCCCACGCGGCTTGCAATGCCGTGGGCCACGATGTACTCCACCTCGGAGTGCATCTCCTCATGGGAAATGCCGCGCTCTTTGGCGGCACGCACCACGGCGTTGGCCATGGAATGGGGGAAGTGCTCTTCCAGACAGGCGGCCAGCTGCAGAACTTCGCGCTCGTTACAGCCGGAGAAGGGCACGACCTCCACTACCTGCGGGGTGGCACGGGTGAGGGTGCCGGTCTTGTCGAACACGATAGTGTCGGCCTGAGACAGCGCTTCCAGATACTTGCCGCCCTTGACGGTGATGTGGTAGCTGCCGCACTCGCGCATGGCGGAAAGCACGGCCAGCGGCATGGAGAGCTTGAGCGCGCAGGAGAAATCCACCATCAGGCAGGAGATGGCGCGGGTGGCGTTGCGGGTGAGCAGATAGGTGACCACCGTTGCGCCCAGACACCATGGCACCAGCTTGTCGGCCAGCACCAGCGCACGGTTCTCGGTGCTGGACTTGAGCTTTTCGGATTCCTCGATCATGGCCACGATCTTGTCGTAGCGGTTGGAACCGCCCTCGGCCTTGGCGATAAAGACACACTCGCCCTCCTCCACAACGGTGCCGGCATAGAGGGTGGATCCCTCTGTCTTGCGCACCGGCATGGACTCGCCGGTCAGGGCAGCTTGGTTCACCATGGCTTCGCCTTCCAGCACCATGCCGTCCAGCGGGATCATGTTGCCGCTGCGCACGACCACCTCATCGCCGGAGCGTACTTTGGTCAGAGGCACCAGCACTTCGGTGCCTTGGCTGCGCACCCACACCTTGTCCACGTTCAGGGCCATGCTGCGGGCCAGATCGTCCAGACTCTTCTTGCGGGTCCACTCTTCCAGCAGAGAGCCCAGATTCAGCAGGAACATGACAGAACCGGCGGTGCCAAAATCGCCGCGCAGCAGCGAGACGCCGATGGACAAAGCGTCCAGCACCTCCACTTCCAGCCTGCGGCTCAGCACGCAGCGCACACCCTTCCAGAGAAAGCGGATGGAGCGGAATGCCGTGTAGGCAGCGTCAAGGGGTGCGGGCAGGAACAGCTTGCGCAGGCAGCGGCCTGCCACCAGATCGAACATTTTATCCTGATATTCCCGGTTCAGCCTGCGGCTGTCGGCGGAGGTGACCAGAGCGTCATACTCGGCCACATCGAACTTGTAGCCTGCCAGAATGGCAATGGCGGCGGTGCGCTTGCCGGTATAGGTAATGACCACATCGCCGGTGCGCTCGTAAACGGCGGCATGGACGATGGCATCATGGTGGTTCAGATAAGCTTCCAGCACATCGGCACGGTGCAAAGTCATGCGGACTTTTTCCACATGCACGCGCATCCGGCCCTTGCCTTCATGCAGAATGGTACATTTCATATATCAAATATCCTTCTCTATCTTTTTGCCGCAGCGTCAGACTGCTATACCCTGCACGCCTGCGGCCCCACTCTCACAAAAAAGAGCCGCCCGAAGGCGGCTCGAAAGCCACGTTGGGGCTTTCAGTGCTTTACGAACCGAAAATTACTCAGCGGTCTCTTCGGTGGTCTCCTCGGCGGCATCCTCGATCACAGCAGCCTCGGCTTCAACAGCACGAGCCTCGTTGATGGCCTTTGCATCGGCCAGAATGTCACCAGCCTGCTCCTGGACCTTGCTGACGGTCTCCATGGTGGAGTCCTTCATGCGCAGCACGGCAGCAGTGGTCTGGGTGTAGACCTTCTTGGCGTCCTTGCTGGACAGCAGCTTGAAACCGGCAGAACCGAACAACGTACCGGCGGCGAACAGTGCGATCTTCTTGATATCCATAGTAACTTCCCTACCTTTTCTATTTCCTGTCAGAGGCCCTGCATCCGCAAGGCCTGTAAGATGAATATACCGGCCCAAAAGCCGAAGAACAGGGTGAATATTTCCCTTCTGTCGAGCCTATTGTAGCACAGAATTTACCATTTTCAAGCTTTTTCTTGAATGTTAATACATGTAAACTTTTTACGATGTGTAGTTAGAAAAAGCTATCTCTAACGCGTTTTTTAAGACAAACTACAGTTTGTAAATGGAAACTAACCGGCAGATGGGACGAGAAAGAATTTCCAGCTTGTAAAAAATCCTGGTTTGGAAATGCGGTTTGCCGCTACGGCCCTTCTCTGTGAAAAAGCAACCCGGAAAAATCCGCAGATTTTTCCGGGTTGCTAAAATAAAAATCGTTTTCCGCTGAAGATGCCAAGAGCGACGCGGCGGACATTTTAAACCGTTTTGCTTTACAGGATGCGCACCCGGATCACGGCGGGGATGGCAGCCAGCTTTTCGGCCAGCTTCTTGTCCACAGCACCGGTAGCATCCAGCATGGTGTAGGCCATGTTCTTTTTGCTCTTGTTCACCATGTTCTCGATGTTCAGGCCGGCTTCGGTGGTCAGGGCGGTGATCTGGCTGATCATGCCCGGCTCGTTTTTGTGGATGATGCAGATGCGCTTGCCGCCGGCACGGGGCTGGTGCACCTCCGGCATGTTCACCGAGTGGGTGATGTTGCCGTTTTTCAGGTAGTCACTGATCTCCTGCGCGGCCATCACGGCGCAGTTGTCCTCGGCTTCCGGGGTGGAAGCGCCCAGGTGAGGGGTGCACACGATGCCGGGCTTGCCCAGGATGGCTTCCGACGGGAAGTCGGTCATGTAGCCGGACACCTTGCCGGTATCCATGGCCTCCAGCAGGGCGGCAGTGTTCACCAGCTCACCGCGGGCATAGTTCAGGATCTTGACCCCGTCCTTGCACAGGGCCAGGGTCTGGGCATTGATGGTGTCCTTGGTGGTGGGCAGGTAGGGCACATGGATGGTGATGTAGTCGCACAGGGGCAGCATGTCGTTCAGGTTCACACAGTGGTGTACCTGGCTGCTCAGGTTCCAGGCTGCCTCAATGGAGATGTAGGGGTCGTAGCCGTACACTTCCATGCCCAGCTCGATGGCGCAGTTGGCCACGCGGGAGCCGATGGCGCCCAGACCGATGACGCCCAGCGTCTTGCCCTTGATCTCGTTGCCCACGAACTTCTTCTTGCCCTTTTCCACGGTCTTGGCCATGGCCGGGTCTCCGGCAAGGCCCTGGCACCACTGGGCGGCGTCGGCCACATTGCGGCTGCCGGCGATCAGCATCCCGATCACCAGTTCAGCCACGGCGTTGGCGTTGGCACCGGGAGTGTTGAACACCACGATGCCCTGCTCACTGCAGCGGTCCAGCGGGATGTTGTTGACCCCGGCACCGGCGCGGGCGATGGCCAGCAGATTGTCGTTGAAGGTGGTGTTCAGCAGGTCGGCGCTGCGCACCAGAATGCCGTCCGGGGCATCGGCGTCCACCGCCACGTCAAACAGGTTCTTGTTCAGCTTAGCCAGGCCCACCGGGCTGATGGCGTTCAAAGTCTTGATGGTATACATATCTTGAATCCCCTCTGTTATGCGTTCTCCTTGCGGAACTTCTCCATGAAGTCCACCAGCTTGTCCACACCCTCGGCTGGCATGGCGTTGTAGATGGAAGCGCGCATGCCGCCCACCAGACGGTGACCCTTCAGGTTCACGAACCCGGCCTCGGCGGCCTCGGCGCAGAACTTCTTGTCCAGGTCGGGGTTGGGGCTGGTGAAGGTCACGTTCATGGTGCTGCGGTAACGGTGCTCCACGGGGTTCGTGAAGAATTCCTGCCCGTCCAGATAATCATACAGCACCTTGGCCTTGGCTTCGTTGATCTTCTGCATGTTGGCCAGACCGCCGATGTCGTTTTCCAGATACTTGAGCACCAGACCGGTCATGTAGATGCACCAGCACGGCGGGGTGTTGTACATGCTGTCCTTGTTCAGCAGGGTGGTGTAGTTCATCATGGTGGGCACGTTGTCGGCGGCATGGCCCAGCAGGTCGTCCCGGACGATGGCAATGGCCATGCCGGCGGGGGCCACGTTCTTCTGCACACCGAAGTAGATGCAGCCGTACTTGGTCACATCCACGGGCTTCGAGAGGATCATGGAGCTCATGTCCGCCACCAGCGGCACGCCCTCCACCTGGGGCACCTCGACGTACTGGGTGCCGAAGATGGTGTTGTTCTGGCAGATGTAGACGTAGTCGAGCCCGTCGCCCGCGGCCTCGGCGGCAATGCACGCGTTGATGTCGGCCATGTCGGGGATGCGGTCGAAGTTGGTGTCCTCGGAGCTCGCGAGCAGCACGGCCTCGCCGTACTTGGCGGCCTCTTTGTACGCCTTGTTGGCAAAGTTGCCGGTCACGACGTAGCCGGCGCGGCCGCGGCGCATGAGGTTCATCGGGATGCCCGCAAACTGTAGCGTGGCGCCGCCCTGCAAAAACAGGACACGGTAGTTGTCGGGGATGCTCAGCAGGCGGCGCAGGGTTGCCTCGGCGTCGTCGATGATCTGCTGGTACATGCTAGATCGATGGCTCATCTCGAGCACGGACATGCCGCAACCGCGGTAGTCCATCATCTCGTCGGCGATCTCGGCGAGCACGCTTGTAGGCAGCGCGGCCGGGCCAGCTGAGAAGTTGTGCACACGTGCCATCTTCTAGTTCCCCCTCGTAGTCGTTTGAACGTTCGGGATACTTTAGCACAGTGGAGCGCCAGGCGCGACCGCATCACGGTAAAACTCGACTGCGCCGCTATGATTTACAGGATGGTTACATGGGGGAGGCTACTTGAGTAGTTTGAATCTACTCAAAGGGTTCTTTCGATGGTCCTCGATTGCCAGGATGCTGATGTTTCGCTGCTCAACATCCACGTGGTAGTACACGCCGTAGTGCGCGCAAAAGAAGACCCTGCAGTCAATGGGCGGAAAGGCCGCCTGATAGTAGGGGTCGTATTCTTCGCCAAAATAAGGATGCTCGGCTAGAAAGTCGATGAGGTTGCCGATTCTGGCGTAGACTCGCTTCGAAGGAATCTCGGCATAGGCATAGAGTGCCTCGTCAGTCATGACAACATCAAAAGGCTCATCAAGTTCGTCGAGCTCTGAGTAGAACTCGACGTCTGCGTTATCCAATTTCATGGCGAGCTGCCCTGATGCGATCTGCATCTGCCTTGGCCTGTTTCCAAGGTCGCACACGACCGTTTACTAAGTCGTCGTAGCCACGCGTGATGGCTCGCTGGATGCGTTCTTCGCGCTCCTGAATGGCGGTTAGTGCGCGCGTCTGCTCGTCATAGGCCTCGGCATCCATGACGACGAGCGATGCCGACCCGTTTTTGGTTAGGTAGACGGGCTCTTTGGTTTGGTGGCAACTATCTGCTATGGAACCAAAGTTGCGTTGCAGATCGGAAATAGGCTTTACGACAGGCATATGAAAATCCTTACATAGAATCATATGTATAACTCTATGCTGATTATAGCGGAGGACGAGGGGTCTCAGCGCGAAAGGAGTGTTATGCGTATGCGCGTCTGCATTCACAAGCGCGTTTATGCTCGAAGGACTAAGCATGACTATCCGGTGAGACATGTCGCTTTGTGGCATCCACCCCATCCATCAATTCTGTCGTCTCAGCAGCTCCAGTAACCGCAATAAACCAGATCCTCTTTTTGCCGTTCACAGAATATTTTTACCGTTCAGAGAGTTTTCGCAGCTAAAATGTTGTGCAACAAAATGTTGCTCAATGGATGTGAAACGTTTTGTCGTATGAATCAAATGTACCTATTTGATTCGTCGAGAGGCTGAACGACATGAGCATGCCCACCACCTATCGTGGTTCTATGACACGTGAACAGTGGCTTGTTAATGAGACGCGTGTCGTTGCGCGCCTCATGGTGGACGAGAACTTTTCTGATACGAAAGAGATAATTGAAAAGGTTACCGCCCAAAATCTCTTTCAATATCCTACTGAGCGTGAGCAAAAGTCTATCGCCCGTGCTTGCTGCCGCCGGTTGTTGGCTCTTAGCGAAGACGAAGGCGTGCGCGCGAGCCTGATTAATCTTGCTGCGCATGGCTCGCTCGAACAGCTTGCGCAGGTCAACCTGTATGCAATGATGCGCGACAACCGAGTTGTCTGGGACTTTATGACGTGCGTGATTGCCCCTAAGTTCAGTCTTTTTGATCTTTCGCTTCGAAAATCGGAAATCGTTACGTTTATCGAAGGGCTTCGCGCGCAGGACGATCGCGTTGCAACGTGGTCGGATGCTACGTGCAATAAAGTGCGCCAAGTCCTCGTCAACTGTATAGAGGGCGCTGGATTGTATAGCCGCAAAACCGAAGCCCTTCGTCCGCCATTGCTCGATTTTGAGCTCGAGCGTTGCGTTCGGGCCAACGACGATGCCGCGGTTCTGCCTGCCTTTGGCATAACGGAATAGGGGTGCGAGATGACAGCAACCGAGTTGCCTTCAATCGATATGAGCTTTGAGCTCATTCGTTCCAAATTCCACGACCCCGAGTTTTTGAATTGTCGTGGCTTGGGTGGCGAGGTTCCACTCTATATCTATCCATATGTAGCTAGGCAAGAAGACCAGGTGCGCGCTCTGACTCAGCAGCTAGTGGATGATAGCGCACGCGAGCGCCAGGCAAAAAACGACGCCCCAAACATTGTCTCGTTTGACCTGTGGAGCGTGTTTATCGGCATTTGCGAAAAACGCGGGCGCGACGTCTTGATTATCACAGGCGTTGGCAAGATTTACCCGTTCATGCGTGCCCACATCATTCTCGAGTCTATTCAGCCGGTATTTTCCGATGTCCCCGTCGTTTTGTTTTATCCCGGCACCTATGACGGGCAGCAGTTAAAGCTGTTTGGCACGATTGCCGACGGCAACTACTATCGCGCGTTTAACCAACTCTAAAAACGTTTCCGGTCATCGAAAGGCATTCCCATGAAGATCAAAGATATGTTTGAGCACGATATCGACCGAAACATTAACGTTGTTATTAAGGTCGATCAGGAGGATGACGGCAGTGTCAGGCAAGAGCTGAACGAATACGTTGTGACCGACGAGCTTCGCCGCCATTTCAAGACGCTTTTCGATGCGTATGACCGGGCTCTCGATGATACGACGGACAAAGTTGGCGTGTGGATTAGCGGTTCGTTTGGCTCGGGTAAATCTCACTTTCTCAAGATGCTTAGCTACCTGTTCACGAACCGTGAGGCGGCAGGTAAAACTGCGATTGAGTATATTGCTCCGCGTTTTGAAGATGACGAACTTGCCGACAAAGCAAAGCGCGCGGCGGGCGTGACGACCGACGCTATCCTCTTTAATATGGGCATCAAAAGCCCGCTCAATAAGGATGGCAGCGCGGTTGCGCGCATTTTTGCCAAGATGTATTACGAGAGCCGTGGGTTCTACGGTGCAGATTTTAAGCTCGCTCGCCTGGAGCGTCGTATTGACGACGCCGGTAAAACTCAGGAATTCCGTGCCGCATTCGAAGAGATTAATCATAGCCCCTGGGTCGATGGCCGCGAGGACTACGACTTTAACTCCGACGACGTTATCGAGGCACTCAGTCGCACGGGCGTCATGAGCAAGGACGAGGCAGAACGCTGGTATGAAAAATCGGAAAGCAATGATTTTTCAATCGACCAGCTTACCGACGATATTGCTAAATACACAAAGCGTCGAGAGCAAGAATGCGGCGGCTCATATCGCATGATCTTTATGGCCGACGAGATGAGCCAGTTTATCGCGAGCGATACCGAGCTTATGCTGAACCTGCAGAGCATCGTCGAGGCGCTGGGCACCAAGTGCGGCGGACGCGTATGGGTTATGGTTACCGGACAGCAGGCGATTGATCAAATTACCAAGGTTAAGGGCAGCGACTTCTCCAAGATTCAGGACCGCTTTAATACGCGTTTATCTTTGAGCAGCTCGTGCGCCGATGAAGTCATTCGTCGCCGCATTTTGGCGAAAAATCAGGATGCGAACGACTTGCTGAAGGCTGAGTATCAGGAGCGCTCGGCGGTCCTCAACAACTTGTATAGCTTTAAGGATGCGGCGGCCGATCTAATTGGCTACGAGGGCGCCGAAGACTTCGCCAGCACGTATCCGTTTGCTGATTACCAGTTTAAGCTCATTCAAAAAATCATGGATGAGCTGCGCAATCACGGCGCGTCCGGAAAAAACAGCTCAAGCGCCGAGCGTTCCATGCTGAGTGGCTTTCAAGACTCCGCTCGATGCATAGAGGATAAGGACCAGAATGCCCTGGTTCCGCTTTGGCGTTTCTACAATACGATCTCGACGTCGCTCGAGGACTATCATCGTCGTGTAGTTCTTCGAGCGGCGGATGCCGCCCAAAAGGGGCAGGGTCTTGAGGAATGCGACATTCCGGTACTCAAACTGCTTTTCTTGATCCTGTATGTCGATAAGGACATGCCGGCAAACGTTGAAAACTTGATCACTCTAATGACCGACGACGTCCGCACCGACCGCATTGTCGTTCGCGAGCAGATTTCGCAGTCCCTGGAGCGTTTGGTACGCCAAAACTATGTAGCTCGCAATGGTGAAACGTATAAGTACCTGACCGACGAAGAGCAGGAGATCGCCCAGCAGATTTCGCGCGTGCAGCCGGATGCTGCGAAGATTACGTCCAAGGCCGCACAGATTATGTTTAGGCAGGTCTTCGAAAACGCCAAGGTGACGGTCGGCAAAAACGTTTTTGACGTTGAGGAATATCTGGACGACACCCGTTTTAACAGCGCGTCGGGGCTGGCGCTGCGCGTTATTTCTGGTGTGGATGGCACCCCGATCCCTTCGCGCGAGGACCTGCTCCTTAGCTCTAGCAGGGGAGAAGCCATTGTAGTGCTCGATTCCCAGCAAGACTACTACGACTGCCTGTATCAGTCGGCATGCATTGAGCAATACCTCAATAGCCGTCAGGCAGACAATCGCAGCGAAGTGGTGGCTTCGATTTTGCGTGGCAAGCAGGAAGAGCGCGTCGCTCTGGATAAGCGTGCAGAGGAGCTTATGCGCCAGGCGGTGCTGCATGGAACGTTTTATGTCTATGGCGGTGAGTATTCGCCGGTCAAATCGGCGTCTGCCAAGAATATGATCGAGGACTGCGTGCGCCAGCTCGTCTCTGTTACGTACAGCAAACTGCCACTTATCGATAAAAACTACGACAGCGATATGCAGATCAAGCAGATTTTAACTGCGTACACTCCGGCAATGAATGGGCAAGAGCCCAATGCCGGGGCCATCGAAGCGGTTATGCGTTTGCTGGAAGCTCGCGCCGCCCAACATATGCAGGTAACAATGAACGAGCTGCTCGAGACGTACCATGCGAAGCCCTATGGTTGGGCGGAGATTGACATTGCCGCCGTGGTCGCAACGCTGCTAGCGCAAAAGCGCGCTCGCCTGCTCTGCGCGGGACAGGCGATTGATCTTAGGGATTCCAAGATTCTTGATTATCTGCGTAAGGCCGCTAAGGCACGGCAGGCTGTTGTTGAGGCACGCCAACAGCTTTCTCGGGCAGCCATATCCAAGGCGCGACAGGCTGTAGAAGAGTTGAGCGGCAATCATACTCTGCCGCTCGAAGAGGACAGCCTTGCCGAGGCATGTCGCGGGGAGCTTGAAAAGCGCCGCGACAGCTTGGCGAGTCTCCTTTCGGTCAAGTACCAGCGTAACCCCGATTACCCGGGCTATAAGGAGGTCGTGAATGCAAAGAACCTTATCGAGGGTTTACTGCAGAGCGGCCGCGATGCCGTCGACCTAATTATGGCGATCGCCGCAAAAGAGAACGAGCTGCGAGATGCGGCTGAAGATCTCGAAGATATTGACGAGTTTTTCGACAGCAAAGTGACTGTGTTCGACGGTGCCTGCGAGATATTCAAGCAAATTGAGAGTGAGCGCGATTATTTTGAGGGCGCTTCGGATACGCTGGATGCGCTTTCTGTCATTGGGGAAGCGGTTAGGCAGCCGAGCCTGAGTCTGCAGTTCCAAGAGCTATCCGAGGCAAACCTAAAGGTGAGAGCTGCCTACAAGGAGCTTTTGGACCAAAAGCGCATCTCCATGCTCAATTCTGTTGAAGAGCGTTATGGGGATATCGAAGTGTATGCCCAAAACAAGGGCGTTGCGCTGGCTCGCATCGGGGAGTCGCACAGCGCTCGAAAAGATGAGGTGCATGATGCGGCAACGCTGACCGCCCTGGATGCTGTACCCGTCAAGCTCGATCGTGCTCAGACGACTCTGTACAAAATGATTGATGATGCCTATGAAGAGGCGAATCGTCCCAAACCGGCAACTACGAGTGTGACGGTAACGACCGATCATTCGGGGGCCGCTGCGCAGGGTTTATCGCGTGAGCCTCGACCGGCACCCGCTCCTAAACGACGCATCAAATCGGTGAGCCGCAGTATGGTTTTTAGGCCGCTGGAGCTGAGCTCGCAACAGCAGATCGATGACTATTTGGAGGCCGCGCGCAAAGAGCTGCTGCGAAGCCTTGAGGGTAATGACGCCATCCGTTTGGGCTAAGGGAGAAACATGGATACGAAAGAGCTCGAAAAGTTTTGCCCTTGGGCACGCATCCGCTTAATTGATGAGGTGCGTCAGCGTTGCTATGCCTACGGGCTCGACGATGTGGGGCGTGAAGAATTCGATCGCGATGCAACCATTGTTAAAGGCACGGTGCTCTCCACGCTCGAGCGTTCGCAACGTTCGGAGCTATATCGCCGTATAGAGCATGACGGCTATGCGCGCTTTTGCGAGGAAATGGCCTATACCTGGTTCAATCGCTTCGCTGCAATACGCTATATGGAAGTGCAAGGCTATCTGCCCTGTAGCGTGCGCATGCTGAGCTCATATTGCGAAACCTCGGAGTACGATAGTTTTTCGCCAGACTGCTTGCGTATGCCGACGGAGCTTGATCTGCCGGGCTTGGAGCGCGATCGCGTGTTTGACCTTGTCGCTGCGGCAGATGACGAGGCACTGTTCCGTCTTATTTTAGTGGCTCAGATGAATGAACTCGCCGAGTGCCTGCCCGCCATCTTTGGCCGCGTGGGCACAGCGGATGCGTTACTGCTTCCGACAAGGCTTTTGGACCGCGGCGAAGAAGGCGTGCTGTGCGCTCTTGTCGAACGGGTTAAGCGAAGCACATGGGAAAACGTCGAGTCCTTGGGCTGGATGTATCAGTTCTACAATTCCGAGGTCAAAGACGCATTCTTTAAATCTAAGGCCAAGGAGACGCCGGACACCATCGGTCCGGCCACACAGCTGTTTACGCCCAACTGGATTGTGCGCTACATGGTGCAGAACTCCCTGGGGCGTTTGTGGATGCTGAACAACCCGGGAAGTCCCCTGCGTGATGAAATGGAGTACTACATCGAGCCCGATGCGGAGCACGAGGACTTCATTAAAATCGAGAGTCCCGAGGAAATTTCGCTGTGCGACCCGGCTTGCGGATCGGGGCATATTCTCGTTTACGCCTTTGAACTTCTGACAAAGATGTATTTAGAGCGCGAATACCGCACGCGCGATATCCCCGGACTCATTCTGTCCAAGAACCTTCATGGTATGGAAATTGACCCTCGCGCTGCCCAGATTGCGGGGCTTGCGTTGGCCATGTGTGCCCGAGAGATGGATAGGCGTTTCTTTGGCCGTGGGGTTCAGGCAGATATTGCCGTGCTCGAGCCGGTTATGCTGGAGGAGGATGACATTCCGCACGGCGCCGCGCTTGCCAAGAAGAAGGATCTCATCGATGCTCTATCGCATCTGGACGAGGTCGGCTCGCTGCTCGCTCCAAGTGAGGGCGACCTTGCCGCACTGCGTGAGGCGATCGAACTCATCGGCACCGATGGTCTGTTTGACGGTAGTTCTAAAACTAAACTGGAATGTGCCCTTAAGACCTGCGAAGCTCTCGCTCGCCGCCATGACTGCGTAGTGGCCAATCCGCCGTACATGGGGTTGAGGAGTTTGGGTTCTTGGTATGCGGATTGGGTTCGTCGCTTTTACCCTGGTTATTCTTCTGACCTCTATGCTTGTTTCATAAGTAGGTCGTTTCAATTTGCTCGCAAAGGTTCATATTCGGCATTCGTTACGATAGCCACGTGGACTGTTGACAAAGGTTTGCTTTCCGCAAGGCGGGATGTTTTGTCTGAACACCCTGTCATTTGCATGATGGACATGTCTCCCACTGTTATGCCTATTGCTTTTGAGACGACTGCGACAGTATTTTCAAATGCTGCTGGTGACTTTTCCGGCACCTTTTTGCGTGTGCTTGCTTCTGATTTGGCCGACTCAAGAGATTTGAGGTCGAGTGTCTTTCAGAAGCTGGACAAGTTTCGTTGTAAGCCTTCGTTTTTTCACCGGCTGCCTGATAGCGTGATTGCTTATGGCGTAACCGAGTCCATGGCGGACGCTTTTGCCTCCAAAGCGACGCTTGCGTCGTTTCTGCCACCGCGAGTTGGAATTCAAACTGGAGATACGGATCGCTTTATTAGACTGTGGTGGGAAGTCCCTAGCGGCGACATGTCAACTTACGTTTCAGCCAATGATTACTCTCACTGTGGAACGTGGGTGCCATATAAAAATGGCGGAGATTTCAGAAAATGGTACGGCAATTCGATTTCCGTAATTCACTGGGGACGTTCTGGAGAGTTTGTTTTTGGTACGGCCCAGAGCGAGGGTCGAAAAGTAATGGATTTACCAGTGGATTATAGATTTAAACCGCTTGTGAGCTGGGGTGATTACGGATTGGGCAAGGCATCCTTTCGCTACTGTGGATCTGGACACCTCTTTGACGTTATCGAGCCTGCTTTTGTTGATACGGAGCGAGCAGCAGCGGTGAAATTATCCTATATTCAAGGTTTTGCCAATTCTTCAACAGCAGATGCGTTTATTCAACTACTAATGCCCGGTCGTCACAAGAATGTTCGCAAAATGGGCTATTTGCCGTTATTGGGTGGTCCAGAGGATAGTCCTTGCGCTGTTCATCTTGTTGAAATCTTAAGGGATGCAGCAAAAGCCGACTGGGACTCGTTTGAAACCTCCTGGGATTTCAAGCGGCATCCATTGCTGTAGGTGGTTGCGGTGAAGCCTGTAACAATTGACGGTGCAAGCTATTACTCATCTCAAGATGTCGCGGATCTATGGGGCATTAAAGAGAGTTCGGTCAGGAGATATGCTGAGCCGAAGTCCGGCAAAATTCCTGATTGTATTAAACGTGACAAGAACTGGTATATACCTGTAACCGCAATTCGGCCGATTACAAAACCAGTGGCGCAGGGCTTGCTGTGGGGCATCATAGGCGTAAAGAATGACCCTTCTTCCTTTTTAGATTTAAGTGGGGAAGGAATTGACAATTCTTTGTTGGATGCCGTTCTTAATGAGATGCATCGGCAGAATTATCTACTCGTGGACTTTGGCATCGATGATCTTCACGAAAGACTTGTCCAAGCTCGAATTACAGTCAAAGGATTTGGACTAGTTCGTTATAGGAAGCGTTTTAAAGAGAACTCTCTCGAAGGCTTCGATTCTGCTGACGCTATATCCATTGCTCTGTCTGCCGTTCAAACGGTTATGCAGTTAGCTCAATTCTTCCAAGGATGACGAAACTGATTACATGATGGCGATGCGTGGGCGTGATTGGTGATATCTGGTCGTTCGCCTTGCAGCTAGCTCGCTTTAATTATGACTCCATTTATTGTTACTTCGGCTACTTTGCCGTATCTAAATGTCGCTACTTGAGCTGAATTGCGGCTCTATTAGATTGGGTGTAAACATGTCAACCTTGCTTTCCGATAAATACGAGGCTCGCAAGGCCGAGGTCAATGCTCGCTTTGAGCAGCTTCGCGCTAACGAGGAGGAGCTCAACCGAATCTTTGCCAAGATCTACAACATGGAGGGCGAGGTGCCCATCGAGGTCGAGGATAAGTACGTGTCGGTGGCGCGCATCTTCGACACCGCCGACGAGATCCCCGAGAGCTATAAGGGCAACAAGTATGTGCGCACCAAGCGCGACGAGATCACCTCGCTCATGAGCTATGCCGTGGGCTGCATGTTCGGCCGCTATTCGCTGGACGTGGACGGTCTGGTTCTGGCCGACCAGGGTGCCACGGTCTCTGACTATCTGGCCAAGATGCCCGATCCCGAGAATGTGACCTTTATGCCAGATAGCGACAACGTGCTGCCTATCACCGATGACGAATACTTTGACGACGACATCGTGCGTTACTTTATCGACTTTGTGCGCACCGTGTATGGCGAGGAGACGCTCGAGCAGAACCTGTCCTTTATTGCCGAGGCACTCGGCGGCAAGGGCACCTCGCGCGAGGTCATCCGTACCTACTTTTTGAAGGACTTCTTTAAGGACCACTGCCAGACCTACAAGAAACGTCCTATCTACTGGCTGTTCGATTCGGGCAAGAAGGGCGGCTTTAGGGCGTTGGTCTACATGCATCGCTATCGCCCTGATTTGTTGGCGCTGATTCGTACGGGTTATATCCATCCTCAGCAAGAACGTTACCGCAATCGGCTGATGTGGATTGCCGACCAGATAGAGGTAAGCGACAGTCGTGATCGTGCTCGTCTTGCTAAGGAGCAAAAGCGCATAAGCGACCAAGCTGCCGAGCTCGTGAGCTACGAGGAGAAGGTCCATCACCTTGCAGACCAAATGATTGAGATTGATTTTGATGACGGCGTTAAGGTCAATTACGCCAAGTTCCAGGACGTTCTCGCCAAAATCAAATAGTCGTCTGCGCGCTAGAAGTCGAAAGAGCCGCTATGGGAGCATTGGTAAACAACAATCAGATCATTCGAATCGATAGCAATCTTCTGCTCGATCCAACCGTATGCGATGCATACATGGACGGTTCCTACTTATGCTTGACCCCCAATGAGTTCAACATCTTGTTTTGCATGGCTCAAAAACCGGGTCATGCATTTTCTCGCCAAGAGCTGTTTGTTGCGGCATTTGGCCACGATGACCCTAAGTCACATCGAGTGCTCGATAGCCATATCAAGAACATTCGCAAGAAATTGAAAGAAGATGCCCGCAACGCTCGTTGGCTTAAGGGCGTTCACGGTTATGGCTATCGTCTCGATTTTGCTCCGGGATTTGAGCCTGAGGCGAGCATTGGTGAAGGCGGGCGTGTATTTCGTTCTGCGCATGGCGACCGTGTGCTTGTCGTTGACTCTGAGAACCGTATTGTTCAGCTCGATGGCGAGGAGCTTGCACTTACGCCAATTGAATATAGTGTCTTGAATGTACTTATGGCTAGGTCAAGCGTTGAGATTTCAAATGAGGAACTGTCGCAGATCTCGATGGGCGTTGGCTTCGCTGAATCGAATAGAGCTCTTGCTTCGCATGTTAAAAACCTCCGTAAGAAGCTAGGAGATGAAGTAAAGAATCCCCTTTGGATTAAAACGGTGCATGGTTTTGGCTATCGGTTCTTGGGTGTCGATGAAACCCCCGCGCCATGCGAAGAACAAATGCTGGATGACTCTCTAATCGAGCTTTCCGAGCAGCTACAAATGGCGTTTGACGCAACGTCTGGTTCCATTCTTCTGTGGCATGACGTTGGGGGTGTATATGCGGATGTCGTCGAACGGCTTTTGTTGCCCGATGATGTCGTGTTGATTCGCGAGGATGCTGCTAGCAAATTTGAGACCATCCGAGCCGTTAA
>ENA-OPVL01001162-OPVL01001162.1-human-gut-metagenome-genome-assembly--contig:-NODE-1162-length-16588-cov-3.114075_pt1 | contig 16588 bp, 16 predicted proteins | sample MGYA00241496_ERZ501984 | MGnify/ENA primary metagenome ERZ501984 (study PRJEB25962, sample SAMEA2042986) | human gut metagenome | biome: human gut; feature: human-associated habitat; material: faeces... | reverse complement strand
GACCCACTTCTTTATGCAGCTGGGCGTGGACGAAAAGACCGCCGCCGAAGATGCCTGCAAGGCAGAGCATATCCTCAGTGAGCAGACGCTGGAAAAGATCCGTGAGCGCGCCATTGAGACGGATGCTGAGCTTGGCAAGACTGTCAAGTAATCCCCGCAGCATTCCAAGATCGTAAAATGATCCCGTTCCTGAAAAGGAGCGGGATTTTTTTGTATGGAAATTGGGCGGCAGATCCCTCTTGCATCCGGGGTGCGGGTGCGGTATTCTTATAAGATAAGAAGGTTTTACAGCCAAACCGGGAGGAAACAGCCATGGATGCAGACGAGATCCGCACGCTTTTGGGCGATAACATTTTTGAGCGGGCCAAGAAATACCGCAAGCGCATCCAGCAGAGCACCTGTACCGTGAACGCCGATGGCGTGCGCCATATTTCGGCCATGGTACAGGGCAGCGGCGGCAGCTATTACTATACGCAGGCATGGCTGCGGGAGAACGGCAGCTTTGTCAGTGCGTCCTGCAGCTGCCCGTATAACCAGAACGGCGAGGGCACCTACTGCAAGCATATCGGCGCATTGCTGCTGGACGATGCCGAAAAGAATGCCCCTGCACCGGCGGCAAAGCCGGATGCGATTCCCGGTGTTGTGCGCGGCGCGGCGGGCCTTGCCCCGGAACCGGCCCGGCGGGACAGCTATGCCTCCGGGCTGGAAATGCTGTTTGGCAAAAAGTGGCACGGCGAAACGCCGGTGTCGGATCACGAGGCCCTCAGGCTGCTGGATACCTATAAGGAAGCAGCCCTTGAAAACCTTGGCGTGGACGAGACCGCCCAGCGCACCGGCTTTGCCCATCTGGAACCGGAGCTGACCCTCGTGCCCGGCGCACAGCCATGGCTGCGGCTGCGCATCTCGGACGGCGGGCGGCAGTATGTGGTAAAAAGCATCCCGAACCTGATGGAAGCCGTCGAGATGGGCAAAAGCGTCAGCTACGGCAAGGCACTGGCTTTTGTGCACCGGTGGGATGCCTTTGATGAAGAGTCCCGTGCGCTTTTGCAGCTGCTGCGCCGTCAGGTGAACGCAAGGCAGAGCATGGACAAAGCCGCCGTGCGGGTGTACGGCGGGGCCGAACAAGGCCCGGCGGGAGGCATGATCCTGACCGGCGAGATCTTTGATGACCTTGTGCAGCTGTACGAGCATACCGGTTTTTTGGGCGGGTACGAGCTGCGGGAAGGTCTGCCCGTCATTACCATGACCGTGGAGCGCCGCCGCGGCGGTGTGCAGGTGGAAGGCGAACCCGCACTTTCCGCTGTGCAGGGCCTTGACTATGATTACCTGTTCAGCGAGGATACGCTCTGGCGGCTGCAGCGGCCCGGGTGCACCCGCATCCTGCCCGCATTGCAGGCGCTGGGCGGCAAAAGCCTGTTCTTTACCAGCGCAGATGCCACGGCCTTTTGCAGCTATGTGCTGCCGGAGCTGGGCAGCAAGCTGACCATCGTGGACCCGGAACGCCTGCTGCTGAACCAGATCCCGCTGGAACCCGTGGTGCAGTTCTATCTGGACGCACCGGACAGCTTCCGCATCGAAGCACACGCGGAGTTTTTGTACGGGGAGGATAAGGTCACGCCGTTCGTGCCGTCTCCGGCAGGGCTTTTGCGGGATGTGCGCGCCGAGAGCCGGGCAAAGCGGCTGCTGGCCTCTTATCTGCAGCCCGGTGTGGGCGGCAGAGAGGAAGTGTACGGCACCGCTGACGAGGACGAGATCTACCGCATGTTGGAGGAGGGCGTGCCGGCCCTGCTGGCCGAGGGTGAAGTATACCTGACGGATGCCTTCCGCAGCCTGCAGGCCGCGCCGCCTCGCATCACGGTGGGCGTTTCGGTGCACGGCAGTGTGCTGGATCTGGAAGTGGATACCGGCGAGTTCCCGGTGGCAGAGCTGAAAGACCTGCTGCGCTCCCTGCACCAGAAAAAGCGCTACCACCGCCTGCGCGACGGCCGCCTGCTGCGGCTGGACGACAATCTGGAAGGGCTGGACGAGCTGAACGAAACGCTGGAGCTGTCCGGCGCAAAGCTCAAAGATGGACATGCGGAACTGCCGCTTTACCGCGCCCCCACGCTGGACTGGGCACTTTCGGGCCAGAACGGCCTGCGCTTCAGCCGCGACGACGCATTCCGCCGCATCAGCCGCAGCTTCCATGCCGTGAAGGACAGCGAGTATACCCCGCCCCAGTCCCTGCACAGCGTGCTGCGCAAGTATCAGCGGGACGGTTACCGCTGGCTGCGCACGCTGGACGGCTACGGCATGGGCGGCATCCTGGCCGACGATATGGGCCTGGGCAAGACCCTGCAGGTGCTGAGCTACCTGCTGGCCCTCAAGGAGGGCGGGCAGCCCCTGCCCAGCCTCATCGTGTGCCCGGCGTCACTGGTGCTGAACTGGGAGGAAGAGTGCAAAAAGTTCACCCCGCAGCTCACCTGTGTGGCGATGGACGGCGACGCCGCCCACCGCGCTGTGCTGGCCCGCCGGTGGGCAGAGGCCGATCTTGTGGTGACCAGCTACGACCTGCTGCGCCGCGATGAGGACCGCTACGCCGAACAGCCCTTCTATGCCTGCATCCTGGACGAAGCGCAGGCCATCAAGAACCATACCACCCAGAAATACAAGGCCGTGTGCCAGGTCCGCAGTCAGGTACGCTTTGCCCTGACCGGCACCCCGGTGGAGAACCGGCTGGGCGAACTGTGGAGCATCTTCTCCTTCCTCATGCCGGGCTATCTGCCGCCGTACAAGAACTTCTGTGCCCGGTTTGAAAAGCCCATCGTGCAGGAGGAAGATGCCAACGCCGTGCGGCGGCTGAATCAGCTCACCGGGCCGTTCATCCTGCGCCGCATGAAGGCGGATGTGCTGCGGGAGCTGCCGCCCAAGACCGAAAATGTCCACCGCATCGAGCTGGACACCGAACAGCGCAAGCTGTACCTTGCCGCCGTGGTGGACGCCCGCGAGAAGCTGCGCGCCGCCAAGCCCGAGGACAAAATGGCGGTGTTTGCGGTGCTCATGCGGCTGCGGCAGATCTGCTGCGACCCCCGCCTTGTGGCTGACAACTGGTCCGGCGGCAGCGCCAAGCTGGACGCCTGCATGGAACTGGTCACCGCCGCCGTGGAGGGCGGCCACCGCATCCTGCTGTTCAGTCAGTTCACCTCCATGCTGGATCTGCTGGCTCAGCGGCTGGACGAGGCCGGGGTGAGCCACTTCACCCTGCAGGGCTCCACCCCCAAGCCGGTGCGTGCCGAGCTGGTGCGCCGCTTCAATGCCGGGGAAGCCAGCGTATTCCTGATCTCGCTGCGGGCCGGCGGCACCGGCCTGAACCTGACCGCGGCCGACATCGTCATCCACTACGACCCGTGGTGGAACGTGGCGGCCCAGAATCAGGCCACCGACCGCGCCTACCGCATCGGTCAGAAGAACCCTGTGCAGGTGTATAAGCTCATTGCACAGGACACCATTGAAGAAAAGATCGTGGAGCTGCAGCAGGCCAAGCAGTCGCTGGCGGACACCGTCACCGGCTCGGCCGACGGCGCGATCCTGTCCATGAAGCCTGAGGAGCTGCTGCAGCTGCTGGGCGAAGAAGCATAAGGAGGAAGCATTATGAAGGTTTGGGATCTGCACTGTGATACCCTCAGCGAGCTGCGCCGTGCCGAAAAGAATGGCACCCCCGCGAGCTTTGCCCACAATGATCTGCACATCGACCTGGAAAAATTGCAGGCTGGAGACTACATGCTGCAATGTCTGGCCGCGTTTGTGAACCTGGCCGACCCCACCCCCGGTGCCGACCCGCTGGTGACGGCGCTGGAAGAGATCGACGTGTTCAAGCGGATGATGGAGCGGTATTCCGACAGGATCGCCCCTGTCTACCGCCCCGAGGATATCCGCAAAAACGCCGAGGCGGGCAAGATCAGCGGAATGCTGACCATTGAGGAGGCCGGCTGCTGCAAGGGCAGTCTGGGCGTGCTGCGCCGGATGTACGAGCTGGGCGTGCGGATGATGACCCTGACCTGGAACCACGAAAACGAGCTGGCCAGCCCCAACGTGGTGCCCGGCAACGGCCCCATCTGGCCCTGTATGCCCAACACCGAGACCGGCCTGAAGGAGAAGGGCTTCGAGTTCCTGGCCGAAATGGAGCGCCTGCACATCATTGCCGATGTGAGCCACCTGTCTGATAAGGGCTTCTGGGACATTGCGGAGCACAGCACTCGCCCCTTTGCGGCCAGCCACTCCAACTGCCGCGCCCTGGCCCCCCACTGCCGCAACCTGACCGATGAGATGATCCGGGTCATGGCGGAAAAAGGCGGTCTGGTGGGCCTGAATTACTGCGGGGGCTTTCTGGATGACCAGCCCAGCCCCCACCTGTGCCGCAGCACCACGGCCCTGATGGCCAAACACGCCGCCCATTTCAAGCAGGTGGGCGGCATTGAGATCATCGGTCTGGGCAGTGACTTTGACGGCATCGGCGGCAAGCTGGAACTGAGCGACTGCTCCAAAATGCCCCTGCTGGCCGATGCCCTGCGGAAAGAGGGCTTCACCGAGGATGAGGTGGAAGCCATCTTCTTCCGCAACGCACAGCGTTTCTTTGAAAACAACCTGTAATCACCGTTAGTATCAAAAGATTCATTGAATTCATTGAAATCATTGCTCATCATTGCACTAGAATCAATGAGAACCAATGAAATCAATGTTTTCAATGATAATTATGTCTTAACGGTAAGGATAAAGTATAACGGAAAGTATAGAAAAGTTGAGGGATTCCAGATGGATCAGAATATGACATTGGAAAAGCGCATTGCCGCCGAGCTCTATTCCTATCAGGGCAGGATGAGCGTTTTTGTGGACGACCTGCGCGGCAGCACGGTGGAGATCGGTGCCGACGAGGAGTTCGAGACAGCCTCCACCATCAAGGCGTTCATTCTGGCGGTGCTGTATCTGCAGGCCAGCCGGGGCAGGGCTGACCTGGAAGAGGAGATCACCTACGAGGCCAGCCAGTTCGTGGACGGCTCCGGGATGCTCCGGGCCCTGGGCGTGGGGGCAAAGCTCAAGGTGAAGGACACCGCCACCATGATGATCATCTGCTCGGACAACATCGCCACCAATATGATCATCGATTACCTGGGGCTGGACACCATCAATGCCTGCATCCGGGAATTGGGCTTTGGGCACACCGTCCTGCACAATCCCCTCCACTTTGACCGCTACGACAAGCTGGGCACCACCACGCCCCGGGACTACGCCGCCCTGTTTGCACAGGTGGCAAAGGGTACGCTGGTCAGCAAAGAAGCCAGCGCCGCCATGCTGGGCATTTTCCGCCAGCAGCACTACAACACCATGCTGACCCACGACTTCCCGCAGTATTACCTCGACTGCGAGGAGACCGGAGCGCCGGAGCTGATCTGGGTGGCCAGCAAGAGCGGCAGCATGAACGCCTGCCGCAACGACGGCGGGATCATCCACACCCCCTACGGCGAGTATGTCATCGTGCTGATGAACAAGGATTTTCACGATATCATCGAGTACAATGAACACCCCGCCATGGTGTATGGTGCCCGCGTCTCGCGGATGATCCTGGATCAGGTGCTGGCCTGTGAGGGCCGACTGTCCCTGTCCTGAGACGCACGTTCTCCCAAAGAACAAAATTGGAAAAATAAAAGGAATTATAACAATGGGGATCACGCTCTCGCCATGGATGATGGCGTTTCTTGTTCTGATGACGGGCTTTGCAGGCTTTGTGGATTCGGCAGCCGGAGGCGGCGGTCTTATCAGCCTGCCGGCCTATCTGTTTGCCGGGCTGCCGCCCCACTACACCTATGCTACCAACAAATTCAGCGCCGCCTGCGGCACCACTTTTGCCACCGCCAACTTTTTCAAAAACGGTGCAATGAACCTGAAGGTGGGCATCCTTGCAGCCATTGGCAGCTTTGCGGGCAGTGCACTGGGGGCACATATCGTGCTGCTGCTCAGCGATGAGCTGCTGCGCACCATGATGTTCCTCATCCTGCCAGTGGCGGCAGTGGTCATTTTGTGGCAGCGCGACCTGCCGGACCAGAACCGGGACGACGGAACCCTGAACCTGAAAAAGATCCTGCTGGCGCTGGGCATCGGCTTGGGCATCGGCCTGTACGACGGCATCGTGGGCCCGGGCACCGGCACCTTTGCCATCATTGCCTTTACCACCCTGATGGGCTTTGACCTGCGCACCGCCAACGGCAACGGCAAGGTGCTGAATCTTGCCAGTAACTACGCCAGCCTGTTCACCTATCTGATGAACGGTCTGGTGGTGTTCCACATCGGCATCCCCTGCGCCGTCAGCAACATTCTGGGCAACCTGCTGGGCTCCCACTTCGCCCTCAAGAAGGGCGCAAAGTTCATCCGCCCCATGATGCTTGTGGTGCTGGTGCTCCTGCTGGGCAAGATCGTTTCGGACGCGGTGCTGTAATGAACGGATCTTCGGCAAAAAACAATTGACGTTTGCAGGAGAATGGACTATAATAGGGCCAGAGGACCGCAGAAAAAAACGAGCGCTGAGGATGATGTTATGAAGATCCGCTACTCGAAGAACGCCATGAAGTTCCTGAATAAGCTGGACAAAAGGTCCGTGCTTCGCATCGTTGCAGGCATTGAGGGGCTGACCCTGAAACCGCCAGCAGGTGATATCAAGGTGATGCAGGGACTGAAGGATGGAACAATGCGGCTTCGGGTCGGAAGCTGGCGCGTGCTTTACCGGTACGGAGAGGAAAACGCGCTGGAGATTCTATTGGTGCTGGATATCGGGAATCGTGGCGATATCTATAAATAAGGAGGTGGCAGGATGTCTGAAATTGCAATGAATGCAGCACACATGATCGATATGCTGCCGGACCCGGACAAGAACCTTGCCTACGAGCTGATCAAAAAGCTGGTACTGGCATGGGACCCGGATTTCACCAAGCTGACCACAGAGGAAGCAAAGCAGCTGGAGGAAGCGAAGGACAGCGGCTTTGTAGATGCCGAAGAGATCGACTGGTCGAAGATCGGACACGAATGAACCAACAAAAAAGAGGAACTGCCGGGAAAGCAGTTCCTCTTTTTGATTGGGTAAGATCAGAAGGTGAAGCCCTCATCGAGGAAGGCCAGGCCGAACGCGCCGGGGCCGGCGTGGGTGCCGATGACGCAGCCGATCTGCTGCACCAGCGGCTCGGCACACTGCAGGTTGTCCTGCAGGTAGGTCTGGATGGGCTGCACCTCGCGGGCAGACAGCGTATAACCGGCCAGCGCAGGCACGGCGGCGCTGATGCCGCCCAGCTCTTCCACCTTTTTGAACAGCGCAACGTAGGCACCGGGCAGGCCGCGTGCCTTGCCGGCCATGGCTACCTTGCCTTCCTTGATGGTGATGAGCGGCTTGATGCCCAGCATGCCGCCGGCCACGGCCACAGCGGCGGGCAGGCGGCCGCCCTTGCGCAGGTACTTCAGGTCGTCGATGGCGGCAACCAGATGCAGGTGCTCCTTGGCGTGCTCCAGGTCGGTGGCGATCTGCACCAGCGTCCTACCGGCGGCGCGCAGCTGCACAGCCAGCCGTACCAGCAGCCCTTCGCCCAGGCAGACGTTGGCGCTGTCCACGAACAGCACGTTGTCCACGTTGACAAGGTCAGCGGCCAGTCTGGCGCACTGCCAGGTGCCGGACAGCTCATGGGACAGGAAGATGCCCAGCACCTCGTCCCCGGCAGCGGCGGCGTCCTGATAGAACCGCTCGAACAGCTCCGGGCTGGGCTGGCTGGTGGTGGGCAGCTTGTGACACTCCTTTAAAAGGGCGTAGTATTCGCTGGGGGTCTTGTCGATGCCGTCACGCAGCACGGTGCCGTCCTCCAGCGTCACGTTCAGGGGAATCACGGTCACGCCCAGCTGTTCTGCCTCGGCGGGCAGGATGTCGGACGCAGAATCGGTGAGAATGCGGATCATAAAATACCTCCGGATTTCCGGTAAAAACAAATTCAAGTCATGTTTCCCGACGCTTTGCAATAAAACGTCGGGAAACATTATACCAGAATCCACAGGGAAAAGTCAATTACCTGAGCGAAAATTGCTTCGTCCCAGCGCAAAATACTTGCGTAAAAGCCGCTGCTTATGATAAGATAGGCGCTGAGAACCGCACGGCAGGGAGGGCAGGCCATGGAGCAAAAGGCAAAAACAAGGGCGCTGCTGGCTGCGTTCGGCTGCGCACTGACCTACCTGCTGGCAGGCAAAGCGCTGGCATTTCTGCCTGCCCCGGCGTGGGATGTGCGGGCGCTGAGTTTTGTGCACCACTGCATCGCTGCACCTGTCGTGGAGGAACTGGTGTTCCGCGGGGCCATCCAGCAGCTGGCGCAGCCCTTGGGCAGATGGCAGGCCGCAGCGCTGCAGGCGGTACTGTTTGCGGTGCAGCACGGCGGAGTGGCCGGAATCGCCTATGCGCTGGTGCTGGGGGTGCTACTGGGAACCATCCGGCAGCGCACCGGCCGCGTATGGCCGGGCTGGGTACTGCATACAGTGAATAATCTGCTGGTATTTGCCGCAGGATAAAAGGAGAACGCATGACCGATTTTGAACTGATGGGTGCCGCGCTGGACGAGGCGCGCAAGGCGGCCGCACTGGGCGAAGTGCCGGTGGGGGCTGTGGTGGCCCGCAACGGGCAGATCGTGGCGGCGGCCCACAACACCCGCGAGACGGAAAAGAACGCCCTGCATCATGCCGAGCTGCTGGCCATCGACGCGGCCTGCAAGGCGTTGGGCGGCTGGCGGCTGTGGGAGTGTGAGCTGTTCGTCACGCTGGAGCCCTGCCCCATGTGCGCGGGGGCCATCCTGAACAGCCGCATCCGGCGGGTGGTGTACGGCGCGGCCGATGCCAAGGCCGGGTGCTGCGGCAGTGTGACGGACCTGTTTGCCCTGCCGTTCAACCACCACCCGATGGTGGAGCAGGGCCTGCGGGCCGAGGAAGCCGGAGCACTGCTGCAGGCGTTTTTCAAGGATCTGCGGGTGCGGCTGGCCGCTCGGCCGAAGTGGAAACGGCCCGCACCGCCCGCCGAGAATATGAAGAAACCGTAAAAAAGTGGAAGCTGCGTGGAAAAGTGAGCAGCTTCCACTTTCTTTTTTCAGCAAATTGTGCTATATTATTCAATGGTATCTTGTCGAAACCCATCTGAATACCCCGGCGGGCACGCCGCAGGACCGGACTTGACCGGAGAAATGAGACAGAGCGCTGCTCTGCCGGGCGATGGGCCGCGGATCCTTCCTGCAGGGTGCAAATGGCACGCTGCAGAGAACACGACAGGAGGGCAGTACTCTTGTACGAAGACGAGTTTGAACTGACCTTTGACACACCGGAGGAAGAGCCGGTGTATGAACCGGAAAAAGCGTCGGCTGCTCCGGCCCCGGTGCCGGAAACCACACCGGCAGAGATCGTTCCGGACGAACCCACCCGGGTTCTGGAACCCCGCAGTGCGGCTCCGGCAGAACCGGCAGAGCCGACCCCGGTTTCGGAACCGGAACCGGCAGAAGAGCCGCAGCCCCAGAGCGCGGCGGTGCCCGCAAACGGGCGCACGGTGCTGATCTCCGGCGGCGACCGGGGCATCGGTGCTGCGGCGGCCCGGGCCTTTTATGCGGCGGGCTACCGCGTGGCGGTGCTGTACCACAGCAATGCCGAGGCGGCGGCCGCGCTGGAAGCGGAGCTGCCGGGCATCACGGCCGTGCAGTGCGATGTGGCCAGCCGGGCCAGCTGCGAGCTGGCGTTCCGTGCGGCGGAACAGGCGCTGGGTCGGGTGGATGTGCTGGTGAGCAATGCCGGCATCGCACAGCAGAAGCTGTTCACCGACATCACCCCGGAAGAATGGCAGCACATGCTGGACGTGAACCTGACCGGTGCGTTCCACCTGTGCCAGCTGGCGCTGCCGGGCATGATCCGCCGCAAGGCGGGCCGCATCCTGACGGTGAGCAGCATGTGGGGCCAGACCGGCGGCAGCTGCGAAGTGCATTATTCTGCCGCCAAAGCGGGCCTCATCGGCCTGACCAAGGCACTGGCCAAAGAAGAAGGCCCCAGCGGCATCACGGTGAACTGTGTGGCACCCGGGGTCATTGAAACCGATATGATGGCAGCCTTTACCGCCGAGGACAAGGCGGCGCTGGCCGAGGAGACCCCGGTGGGCCGCCTTGGCACCGCCGACGAAGTGGCAAGGCTGCTGGTTTTCCTGGCAGGCGAGGACGCCGGCTACATCACCGGGCAGGTGTTCGGTGTCAACGGGGGTCTTGTGATCTGATGTGCAGGAACAACAACCAAAATTTTCCCCGCAGCAAGAAGGAGAGAGCGAAATGGGCATGACTTTAAAGGAACTGTTGACAAAAGGCGAAGGCACCCTGTCGGCGCAGGAGGCAAAGGCGCTGGCTGCGCAGTGCAGAATGGATCTGGACACGCTCTATACGCTTCTGGAAGAACGCGGGATCAAGATCCAGGAAGAAGAGACCGAGCCCGGCCTGGATGTGGAAGGCATCATGGCTGAGGTGGAGAACGCTGAGAACAACAACGATGATCTGGGCATCGGTGCCGATGAGGACGAGGACCAGAGCGAGGAGAACCCGGCCGACCTGAAGGCCGCCATGGACGAGCTGCTGGATGACCCGGTGAAGAACTACCTGAAGCAGATCGGCCAGATCCCGCTGCTGAGCGCAGAACAGGAAGTGGAGCTGAGCCGCCGCATCCACGCCGGTGCCGAGGCTGCCCACATCCTGCAGGCCGACCGCCAGAAGTACGGCGCGCCCGAGTACATCAAGAAGAACAGCGCCCGCTTCTCGTTTGAAGAGGACGAGAACAGCCGCAGCTATACCGAAGATCTGGACGAAGAGGGCAACGAGAAGCCCAGCGAGGATGCCGAGGAAAAGGCTGCCGAAGAGGAAGCTATGGAGGCTGTGGAGAACGGCCCCCTGAGCGACGAAAAGCGCGCTGAGCTGCTCAAGACCCGCCGCGACGGCCTGAACGCCCGCCGCAGCCTGAGCGAGGCAAACCTGCGTCTGGTGGTCTCCATCGCCAAGAAGCATGTGGGCCACAATCTGGCCTTCCTGGACCTGATCCAGGAGGGCAACATCGGCCTGATCAAGGCTGCCGAGAAGTTCGACTGTGACCGCGGCTTCCGCTTCTCCACCTACGCCACCTGGTGGATCCGTCAGGCCATCACCCGCGCCATCGCGGACCAGGCCCGCACCATCCGCATCCCGGTGCACATGGTGGAGACCATCAACCGCATGCGGCAGGCCACCAACCAGCTGGTGTACCAGAACGGCCATGAGCCCACCCCGGAAGAGCTGGCAAAGGCCATGGACATGAGCGTGGAGCGTGTGCGTGAGATCCAGCGCATGGCACAGGAGCCGGCAAGCCTGGAAAGCCCCGTGGGTGAGGAAGAGGATTCCTCTCTGGGCGATTTCGTGGCCGACGAGAACGCCGAGGCACCCGGCAAGGCCGCTGATCGCGCCATGGTGGCCCAGCAGATCAATCTGGCCCTGAAGAGCCTGACTCCCCGTGAGGAAAAGGTCATCCGCCTGCGCTTTGGTCTGGACGATGGCCGTCCCCGTACGCTGGAAGAGGTTGGCCGTGACTTTGGCGTTACCCGTGAGCGTATCCGTCAGATTGAGGCTAAGGCATTGCGCAAGCTGCGTCATCCCAGCCGCAGCAAAAAGCTGAAGGACTTCTTGGAATAATAGTTGACAAACAACCGTATCTATTATAAAATAATACTGTTTGGTAGCTTGTATGGGCCTATAGCTCAGTGGTAGAGCCGCCGGCTCATAACCGGCTGGTCGTAGGTTCGAACCCTACTGGGCCCACCAATACCTTACATCAGCAAAACGAAGTGAACGCAGGTCGAAAGGCCTGCGTTTTTAATTCTATGAGTTGACATTTATCTGCTTATAGTGACATAATTAAATAGTTATCAAGAATATGGATTCATTTCACTGAATAAGTTTGAATAATTACCAAGGAGGCAAGAATGTTTACTTTAAAAAATGGTGACGGTATGGTTTGGCCTGACGGCAAGCGTATCGCCGTGATGGTTACCTTTGATTTTGATGCGGAGCTGCTGCGTAAATCTGTAATCGGCAAGCGAACAATCGGCTTTTCCGATACAAGCAGAGGTCAATATGGTCCTGATGAGGGCTTGAAGCGTTGTCTGGATATGCTTGAACGCCAACAGCTCAAAACTACCTTTTTTGTTCCCGGCAGCATTGCGGAGCTTTATGCAGATAAGGTGCAGCAAATAGCGGATGCAGGACATGAACTTGCATATCACGGCTATCTGCACGAAGCCTCTGTAGATATGCCTGCTGCCGAGGAAAGAGAAAATATGGCCAAGAGTGAGGCGCTTCTGGAAAAAATAAGCGGCCGCAAGGTTGTCGGCTATCGCGGTCCGCTGGATTTATTGCCTAACTGTGCAATGCAGCTGATGGCTGAACGTGGATATTTATACGGGTCTACACTTAAGGATTGCGACTGGGCGTATGTGCATGAGGACTACCCGCTTGTGGAGCTTCCTACTGAGCCTACGCTGGATGATTTCTCCTGGTTCTATTTTTCCTATGCTGATGAAGCTACTATCACCTGCAGTTATCCGGTGGACTATGTTTACGATATCTGGAAGGATAATTTTGACGAGCTAGCCAACGAGGGTGATAAAATTTTTGTACTCAAGCTGCATCCGCAGCTTATCGGCCGCAGCAGCCGCGTGCGTATGCTGGAACGCTTTATTGCCTATATGAAGGCGAACGGCGCATGGCTTGCAAGCTGCGAAGATGTAGCTCGTTACGTAAAGGAATTTTACGCTAAACGTGCGGAAGGAGGCGAAGCATGATGAACTGGAACTGGCCTGATAATAAGCGCATTGCTTTACTGCTTTCCTTTGATATCGATGCGGAAACTCTGTGGCTTACACGCAACGATATCAATGAACGTCATCTGGTGCACATGTCCCGCGGTCTTTATGCTACGAAGCAGGGCTTGCCGCGCATTCTGAAGATGCTGGAGGAGGAAGGCCTTAAGGCAACCTTTTTCACTACTGCCTACACTGCGGAGATTCATCCGGAAATCATTCAATACATTGCAGCGCAGGGACATGAAATCGGCTATCACGGTTATCTGCATGAAGTAAAGGATACCTATGAAGAAGAAAATGCGCTGATGGATAAGGTTGATGCTATCTTCCGCAAGCTTACCGGCAAACGTCCCGTAGGTGTGCGTATGCCTGATGGTATCTTGCATGATTTTCATAAGCAGCTCTGGCTGGACCGCGGTTGCATCTATTCCTCCAACTGGCGTAACAATGACGGGCCTTTCCTGCTGCAAATAGACGGCAAGGAAATACCTATCGTTGAGCTGCCGAAGGACGGCATTGTTGATGATACTTCCTATGATATGTATACTCTGCAGCATCCGGAGCATTATTATCTGCGCAGCGGACGCGAAATGGTGCAGATTTGGCAGGATGAGTTTGACGGCCTGGCAGACGAGGGACGCATCATTAACTTTGTTATGCATCCGCAGTTTATCGGTCGTCCGGGATATGTTCGTGCATTGCGTTCATTTATTCATTATGCAAAAGAAAATGGAGCCTGGATTACTACTGACGAAGCCTGCGCTAAACATGTTTTAAAGCAGAAGGGTTATGATATTGAGGTTCATTACTGATTGAAAAAAATCTGTTGGCAGTGTCGTTGATTCTATGGTATAATAATTCATTATATGAGCAAGTTTACTCATTAAATGTACGGAGTAAACAGATATTAAAAAATGAGAGGGGTTTTTCTAATGAAAAAGTTTACAATGAAAAGTATTTTTGCTTTCCTGGCAACAGCAATGCTTGCCATGATGCTGGTAGGCTGCGGTGGCGAGAAAAAAGATGCTGCAGCTGATGCAGGCAAGGGTGACAAATGGGTTGTTGCTATCAACTCCACCTTCCCGCCGTTTGAATCCGTAAAGGAAGGCACTAAGGATTACCAAGGTGTTGATATTGATATCGCTCACTACATCGCCAAGAAGATGAACAAGAAAATCGAATTCACCGATATGAAATTCGCTTCTTTGGTACCTACTCTGCAAAGTGGCCGTGCTGATGTTATTATCTCCGCAATTTCTCCGACTTCCGAGCGTGAAAAGGTTGTATCATTCTCCAAGCCTTATTATTTCCCGATGAAGGCTATTCTCTGCAAAAAGGGTGCAGGCTATGACACTATGGATAAACTGAAGGGTAAAAAAGCCGGTGCTTCTATGGGTACTACCTATGCTAAAGAGCTGAAGGCTGTCGGCGGTATCGAAGTTGTTGAAATGGATACTACTCCGCTGGTTGTTCAGGATATTAAAAACGGTCGTCTGGCTGCAGGTCTGTTTGATTCTTCCCAAGCTGCTGTTTTCGTAAAACAAAATCCTGATCTGGAGCTGCACGTTCTGCAGGGAACTGTAGTAAAAGACGATACCTTTGCTATTGCGCTGCCGAAGGATTCCAAGGATGTTGAAAAAATCAACGAAATCCTGAAGGAAATGCGCACCAATGGCGAGCTGCACAAAATTCTCGTAGCTCATCTGGGTGAAGAAGGCACTAAAGAATACGAAGCTGCAATTGCAAACCTGGATATTGCTAAGCTGTAAGAGGTGAATTGAGCAGATGTTAGATTTTTCCGTTCTGGAACCTTATATACCGCTTTTGGCAACCGCTGTCTGGATTACGCTTAAATTTACTTTCTTTTCTACAATTATGGGCTTTTTCGGCGGCTTTATCCTGGCGCTGATAACATTGTCCAAAAACAGAGTTCTTTCCTTCCTGGCGAAGGTTTATATTTCTGTCTTCCGCGGTACGCCGCTTTTAGTACAGCTGATGCTGATTTACTTTGCGACACCGCAGCTGACGAGCTATACTATTTCTGCTTTGGAGGCAGGTGTGCTTTCCTTTGGCCTGAACAGTGCCGCATATATTTCCGAAGCACTGCGCGGAGGTATTCTTGCTGTCGACAAAGGTCAGTGGGAGGGCGCAATGTCCTTGGGCGTGCCTAAGCATCGCTTCCTGCTGGATATTATTCTGCCGCAGGCTATTAAGAATGCTTTGCCTTCACTGGTAAACGAAAGCATTATGCTGCTGAAGGATTCCAGCCTTGTTTCCGTTATCGGTGTTGCCGATACGTTGCGTTGGGCGGATCTGATTCAGGCAAAAACCTTCCGTGCGTTTGAAGCCTTTATCGTAGCTGCTGCTGTTTATTATGTTTTGGTTATGGCCCTGAACTTTTTGGGCGGTTTGTTAGAAAAGAAGGTGCGCATCAGTGATTGAGATTCAACACCTGTCTAAAAGCTTTGGTAATTTAGAGGTCCTTAAGGATGTTTCCCTGACAATAAAAAAAGGTGAGGTTGTTACCATTATCGGTTCTTCCGGTTCAGGAAAATCTACGCTGCTGCGTTGTATCAATCTGCTGGAGCAGCCTACCGGCGGAGCAATTTTATTCGAAGGTAAGGACATCGTAAATTCCAAAATTAAAATTGAAGATATCCGCAAGAATGCCTGCATGGTGTTTCAGCATTTTAATCTTTTTGCTAATATGACTGTTCTGGAGAATATGACCTACGCTCCTCGTGTAGTAAACGGTCTGTCCAAGCAGGAGGCCAAGGAAAAGGCTATGAAGCTGTTGGCTAAGGTCAATCTTTCCGATAAAGCCAATGAATATCCCAGCCGTCTGAGCGGTGGCCAGAAGCAACGCGTAGCGATTGCGCGTGCTTTGGCGATGGAGCCGAAGGTACTGCTTTTGGACGAGCCTACATCCGCACTTGATCCGGAAATGGTCAAGGAGGTATTGGATGTTATTAAGCAACTTGCCAATACCGGTATTACCATGGTTTTGGTTACCCATGAAATGGGCTTCGCTAAGGACGTTTCGGATACCGTTTATTTCATGGATGGCGGTTATCTGATTGAAAGCGGTACGCCGGATGAAGTATTCAACCATCCGAAAACGGAACGCGCGAAGAAGTTCCTTGCTTCTGTTTTGGTATAAGGATATACGAATGAAAATATTTATAATTAATCCTGACTTTGGGGTTACTCCTGAGCAGATGGCAGCACGCTGTCATCTGCTCAGTGTGCATGTAGGTCCTGATGTGGAGCTGCACATGGAGTGCCTTGTTGAAAATCATATCGAAATTGATTCTGCTCTTGATGCCGCACTTGCCGCACCTGAAATTATCAAAATGGCTGTGCGTGCGGAAAGCGAAGGCTATGACGCAGTCGTGCTGTACGGCTTCAGTGACCCCGCGGTGGATGCCTGCCGTGAGGTGGTAAGCATACCTGTAGTAGGCGGCGGTCAGGCTAGCTGTCTTCTGGCTCCGCTGGTAGGCAGGCAGGCCGGGCTTTTGCTGGCAGATACGACACGCTATGCGGAAAAGCAGCTTTTTGTTGCTCAATGCGGTGTTGATCCTGCGCGTATTGCTGCAATCGGCGGCATTGAGGCCCGTGGTGTTGATTTGTGGGCAGAGCGTGAGCGTGTTCTGGACCTGCTTATGGAAGCCGGCAAAAATTTGCTGGCGG
>ENA-OPVL01001140-OPVL01001140.1-human-gut-metagenome-genome-assembly--contig:-NODE-1140-length-16822-cov-2.038468_pt1 | contig 16822 bp, 10 predicted proteins | sample MGYA00241496_ERZ501984 | MGnify/ENA primary metagenome ERZ501984 (study PRJEB25962, sample SAMEA2042986) | human gut metagenome | biome: human gut; feature: human-associated habitat; material: faeces... | reverse complement strand
GCATTTGGGATTCCCTGCCAGCCTTCCATAGCCGCCGCCCCCAGATAAATGAAAAAGGGCATGACAAACAGACCGATATAGCGAAACATTCCTGTCCCGTACAGACTCTGCCGCTCTTCTTCTTCCTCCGTCAGATGCGCATGTTTTCGCAAAATCAGATCCACCAGGACAATGGTCAGCAGAATCGCTCCATCCAGTGTTACCCAGGCAAACCATTCCTGGTTCCGCTGGGTCAGCATTATAACAGCAAAAATCAAAAGCGGCCACAGACGCCACTGCGTCTCACCCTTCCGGATTTTCTGAAACACCTGCATACAATAATAAATGACCACCGGTACAAAAGGCATCAAAATCTTTCCTCTTGCATACAAAGTTGCATTCAGCACATAAGACGCAACGCCAAAAAGGCTTCCCGCTAAAAGCAGAGCGCACTGCCAGCGCACTTCCCTCACCCGCAGTCCAAGCACCAGCAGATACAGGCACAGCAGCGTCAGCCCAAGACCATAAGGATCATACAACAGGTTTTTAATATTCGGCATCACCAGATCCACCCATGTGGTAGCTTTTTCTCCACTGTGCTTATGCTCCAGAATCGTCATGAATGTCGGAAGAAGCAGCATCATTGCCATTCCAAGCGACAGGATAACACTGGTAACACCCTGAAACAACAGGTGTCTGCGTCCCCTGACATCTTCCTTGCGGAGCATTCCCACTGCAAACCAGCCGATCACTGCCAGACAGGCTATAGCATAATAGAAGCTGTGCAGATAAATCAGCGTCAGGCTGATGCTCATCAGTGCAAATCTGCGTTTTTCCAGGAAAATCAATGCCAGCAATAAAAACGGCATATAATTTACAAACATGATCTGCCGGTGTGTCTGGAAAAAACAGCCGGCCAGCAAAAAAAGCATACTTCCAAAGAAGGCAGCATACGGTGTCATTCCCTTCATTCTGAGCCAGAGCTGCATCAGGAGTACCGCCGCCAGATAGCTGCTCAGTGCATAGACCGGGATCAATACTGTCATAGGAATCTGTGGAAACAGACAGCCTATGATAATATCCGGGCGGTAATAGCCATAATACGCAAACTGAAATCCATTGCTTCCGCCTCCGAGGGAAATCCAGGACGGCGCTAGTGTCCGCTCCTGCATGCACACGTTTCGAATTGTCTCTGCCAGCGTCACATGCTGATTGTACCAGTCCGTAGTAGAACCATAAAAGCACCCATCCGGCCAGACCAGACGAATCAGCAGTACAAAGACCGCCACCAGAATTCCGGTAAAGATCATTGTCTGCAATTTTTCTATTTTTTTATCTTCACTTTGTTTCATCATTCTCACATACCTCACCCGTCACACACATTTAAAACAAATCGCTTTCGCTTTTATTCCTTAATATTTCTCTTTCTTAACGTTTTCTCTTGTATGACTTGTCCAGTATAGCAGAGTTTTTTGAAAATCCCCCATGAAAATTCTGAATTTTTCTTAATATTTAAGATGATGCCAGGGGCAAAACACCCAAATCTATTTCACAATCAGCTGCGCAGCCAGTCTGCATAACAGCAGATTACATGCTGAATCCGGAACAGTTCCGATTCACGGCTCACACTGCGCCACAATGCTTTGTAATCATACAGCCAGTATTCGAGTTCTTCTGCCAGTGCACAACGCTGCCCGCTGCATGTTTCATCTGATGTCTGATCACCCGCCAATACCATGCCCAGTTTCTGTAACAAAATCATTCCCTGTAATGCAATCAGATATGCGTGGATCTGTTTTTTCTGTTCTACCGGAAGATGTGACACAAATGCATACAGTTCACCTTTTATCTCTTCCAGCTGTTCTGCCGCTTTCTGATAAACTTCCATCGAATATAACGGTACTTCCCGGAGTTGTTCCAGCCTGTCTACCGCATTGCGCCAGGTAAACTTCCAGCTGACAGAGATTTTTGCCAGCACAGACACAAGTGTTTCTGAGACATCTCCATAAGCAATCCGGGATATCTGTCGGTTGATTTCGTCAAAGGCCGGAATCTCCGGATTCCAGGAAAATGCTGCTCCATAGATCATTCCAACCAGACTGAAATCCGGGTGATTGATATGCCCACAATCCCCCCAGTCCGTATTCAGTACACCATCTGCATGATAATCAACGGCATAGTGACACATCCTGCTGATATTTTCATAGGAAACTCTGATCTGATTTACCAGCTGATCCCAGCCACTCACCCCCGGGCAGTTATAAAGTCTCGCTCCGGCCCCGGAAAGTTTTCGTGTGGAATCCTCCGGCCAGTCAGCGTCATATCCCCAGTTCAGACAGATGGTTTCCTTTGGCAGTTCCTGTACAGCCTCCGGAAACGCACAGATGATATCGCCCCAGAACATCGGGATTTTTCCTTTGCTCACCACATACCCGCACAGTTCTTTGACAAAATCCAGGTACATACGCTGTGTACCTTTTGTCTCTGCCAGCCCGGCACTTTTTCCTTTTCCAAGATCAAAGGTTTCATCCGCACAGATATTAAAATACTTTGATGTAAACAATGGCATAAATTCATCGATCAGCGATTTTGCCAGCTGCATACTCTCCGGGTTTGATACATCCAGTGTGTGGTGCTTCATACGATCCACAAACCCAAATGGCTCCTGTTCCATATCCGGAAGTTCACACAAATGGCAGTACGTTCTGGTACGAAGCACTTTATACAAATGACCAAAGCATGCAATACTCGGAATCAGTTCAATGTGGCGCTTTCTGCAGTAAGCATCCAGTTCCAGAATATCCTCCGGTGTCAGCGGTGTATCATCCCGCCAGACTTCCGAAAATTTTGCAAATAAAAATGTATGTTCCATGTACAGCTGTAACTGATTCAGCTTATATGCAGCCATACGGTCCACCAGTTTTTTCAGATAATCCATGGTCGGAATCCGGCCTCTGGTCACATCATGATAAAATCCACGATGTTCAATCTGAGGTCTGTCCTGAATGCTCGTGTACGGAAGACAGCAGCCCTCCTGCTGCGTCATCTGACGCAATGTCTGCATACCATAAAAAAGTCCACAGGCACTACCGCCGGTTATGATGATTCCGTCTGCATTTATATGCAGCTCATACGCCTGTGCTTCCAGTACTTCATCCAACCGCAGGCTAATATCCCCCGGACACGCACTGCCTCTTGTGATACGCAGTGTAAATCCCAATGATTCACAAAGAACCTGCTGAAACAGCTTTGCATCCTCATAGACCTCAGGTGGACAGCTGTTGTCCACTACAATGGCGCGGTTATAACAAATTGTAAAAATCCCCTCTGTCGTTTTCCACTTTCGTGGTTTTGGTAACAAATACATCGTTTTCTCCTCCATGCTTCAACGAAAAGGGCAAACCCGGATTTTTCCTCCGGATTTACCCTTTACACTTAACACTTTATACCTAAAGAACTTTCGATAAAAATTCCTGTAGTCTCGGATTTTTCGGATTCTCGAAGAAATCCTTCGGATTATTCTGTTCTGCGATATTTCCGCCATCCATGAACAGAACGCGGGTACCCACCTCACGGGCAAATCCCATCTCATGTGTTACGACTACCATGGTCATTCCGTCATCAGCAAGCTCTTTCATCAACTGAAGAACCTCGCCTACCATTTCCGGATCCAGGGCGGATGTCGGCTCATCAAAAAGCATGACTTCCGGGTTCATGGCCAGGGCGCGGGCAATTGCAATTCGCTGCTGCTGACCACCGGAAAGCTGTTTCGGATATGCCTCCGCTTTATCTGGCAGACCGACACGCTCCAGAAGTTCCATCGCTTTCTGCTCTGCTTCGCTGTCTGACATGAGCTTTAAAGTCACTGGTGCAAGCTTGATGTTCTCCTTAATAGTCAGATGTGGGAACAGGTTAAACTGCTGGAACACCATTCCCATTTTCTGACGCACCTTATCGATGTCTGTCTTCGGATCTGTGATGTCCTCGCCATCAACGGTAATCGTTCCGGCTGTCGGCTCCTCCAACAGATTCAGACAGCGCAGAAACGTTGATTTTCCGGAACCGGACGGTCCGATGACAACGACCTTTTCTCCCGGATAAATATGTTCATTGATTCCGGCCAATACTTTATGATCGCCAAAAGTTTTTTCCAGATTTTTAACGTCTATCACTGTTTCTCATCCTCCTCTCAATCAGTGCAAGTAGCTTGGATAAAGCGATAACGCACACAAGGTAGATCACTGCGATGCTGATGTACGGCATGAATGCCTGGTAAGTAACAGCCTGTACGGTCTGAGCTGCTTTTGTCAGATCCTTTGCTCCGATAACAGTCATCAGAGATGTATCCTTCAGTAATGTGATCATCTCATTTCCCAGTGCCGGCAAAATATTTTTGATTGCCTGTGGGATAATGATGTGGCGCATGGTCTGTGTATAGTTCATACCCAGCGAGCGGCCGGCTTCCATCTGACCTGCGTCAACAGACATGATACCGCCTCGCACGATCTCCGCTACATAAGCACCGGAGTTGATACCGAACGCCAGTGTCGCTACTGCCACCTCATGTCGGCTGGATGAAAATACTACGAAATACATGATCATCAGCTGAACCATCATAGGGGTTCCCCGGATAATGGTCAGATAAACCTGACAAATTGCATTTAAAATGTTTAAGATCACATTGCCGAAGCCATGTGCATTTTTCTTTCTGGAATCATGTTTTGTGCGGACGATCGCCACCAGTACACCGATCGCAATACCCATCAGAAGGGCAAGTATTGCAACGCGGATGGTAACGGTAAATCCTTTTGCAAATAACTGCCAGCGATCTTTGGTAATAAAGGTCTGTGTAAAGTCATTTGCCAGTTTTGCAAACCATTCCTGCATGTTCATTTCTCCTCTTTTTATATACTTCCTGTAATCAGCAAAATGGGGGCAGCATAGCATGCTACCCCATTTCATACGTTTCCTAACGTGGATTACTCAGCCTTGATATATTTATCAATAATGGACTGTAATGTTCCGTCTGCTTTTAATTTTGCCAGAGTCTCATTGATCTGATCTAATAACTCTGTATTTCCTTTTTTCACAGCGATTGCATAATCCTCTGTTACATACTCTGTATCAAGGATCTTTAATCCTGGATTCTCAGCTACGAAAGCTTTTGCCGGCTCGTTATCGATAACAACTGCATCTACTTTACCGGTCTGTAATGCCTGGATTGCACTTGCGCCGTTCGGATAAGCGGTTACATGATCCTCACCGAATCCACCGTTTTTCGGTGTATCGGAGCAGTAGATATGACCTGTTGTTCCCTGCTGAACACCGATCATCTTGTCATTTGCCAGATCATCCGGACCTGTGATATCGGAATCTTCCGGAACGATGATTACCTGAACACCGGTTGCATAGCTGTCAGAGAAATCTACGTTCTCTTTACGCTCGTCAGTGACAGTCATGCCTGCCAGAGACATGTCAGCTTTTCCTGTTGTGATCGCCGGGATAATGGAATCAAAATCAATATCATCTACTTCCAGCTTTTTGCCCATTGCATCAGCAATTGCCTGTGCGATCTCGATATCGATACCTTTGTACTCCTCTCCATCTACATACTCATATGGCGGGAATGTTGCGTTGGTTGCCATAACCAATGTATCACTGTCAGATGTTTTTGTTGTCTCTGCTGCTGCGCTTCCGTCTTTTGCATCGGAACTGCTGTTATCTGTGCTGCCACATGCTGCCATGGAAAGCACCATTGCTGCAGCTGCCACCAGGGCTACGATTTTCTTTGCTTTCATATTTTTTCTCCTCTATACAATCCTATCTGAAATGTTTACTAGCGTTTATTATAGTTGCAATGAGAAGAGAATGCAATGGTTATTATGCATAAAAATAACTTATTTATGTATTTTTTTTCAGTCTTTCCTTATACTTTCTGTATTTTTGCGATTAAAAATATACGTTTATGCATTTTTTATGCATCTTTTATAAAGGTTTTTAAAATGAAACTGCTTTTCACCGGATGCATAATCTGCCACGATCTGTCCACTTCCATACAGTTTGTATTTGTAGCTGACCAGACCTTCCAGTCCCACCGGACCCCGGGCATGAAGTTTTCCTGTGCTGATCCCCACCTCTGCACCAAATCCATAACGGTATCCGTCCGCAAAACGCGTGGAACAGTTCTGATATACCCCGGCGGAATCCACCAGATTCATAAAATGCTCTGCGGTCTGTGGATTTTCAGTGATGATACAGTCTGTATGATGAGAGCCGAAGCGATTGATATGCACAATGGCTTCCTCCACACTCTTCACTGTTTTTGCAGAAAGAATGTAGTCCAGATACTCGGTCCTGTCATCCATCTCCGTAGCCGGCACACAGTCTACCACAGCTGCAATCTCTTTTGTGCCGCGCAATTCCACCTGTTTTGCATCCAGCGCCGCCTTCAGCATTGGCAGCAACTGCTCCCGGACATCCTCGTGAATGAGAATTGTCTCCACGGTATTGCAGGCAGACACATACTGCGTCTTGGCATCCACAATGATCGGAACTGCTTTCGCCAGATCCGCCTCCTTATCCACATAAATATGACAAATGCCATCTGCATGTCCCATTACCGGAATCTTGGTATGGTTCATAATATACTGCACAAAAGCATTGGAGCCACGCGGAATCAGCAGATCCACTGAATCATGACATTCCAGGAGTTCGTTGATCTCAGAACGGGCCTCCAGCTGCATCATACAATCTGCCGGAAGTCCTGCGTTGATCACAGCACGGTGGATAATATCAAACAGCGTTCTATTCGTGCGCAGAGCTTCACTTCCCCCTTTTAAGATCGCACAGTTTCCGCTCTTGATACACAGTGCGGAGATCTGTACCAGCGCATCCGGACGCGCCTCAAAAATCACACCGATGACACCGATGGGACAGGTGACACGTTTCAGCACCAGACCTTCATCCAGTTCACGGGCAAACTGTGTCTGAAACAGCGGATCTTCCATACCGGTCAGATCTGAAATACCTGCCATCACATCCCGCAGTTTTCCTTCATCAAATTTTAACCGTTTCCGGACCGGACCGGAGACGCCATCTGCCTCCGCCTGCTCCATATCCTGCCGGTTTGCCTCAAAAATCTCTTCCTGATGCTGCTGCAGTGCTGTCCGCACCGCTGCCAGAGCTGCATTCCGCTGCTCATTTGTGGTGGCTGCCAGTTCCGGCGCCGCCTGTTTTACCATTTTTATCTGTTCCTGAAATAACATCGCTTCACTTTTCCTTTTCTCTCTTTATCTGCTACTGCCGGTTGACATTTCCGTTGACTACCTGATAAGTTCTGTTACCGTCTGTTACCGTTCCGGTATAGCCAAAATCTACCTGACCGTTCCGGATGTACCACCAGCCAAAATCATTCTGGGCGATTCCGTTGTAGCCAAAGTTGACTTTTCCATTTTCGATCCGCCACCAGCCCATTTCATTGTCTGCCACGGTACTCCGGAAGATGACCTGGCCACCCCGGACATTCCACCATGCAGTATCTCCGTTTACCGTTCCTTCCAGCACGCTGTTTTTATCAAAATCTACTGCGCCATCCCGGATATACCACCAGCCGCCAACATTTTGTGCCAGACCCGTATAACCAAAATCTACTTTTCCGTCTGTAATCTTCCCCCAGCCATACACATTTGCACATACATCATTATCAAAAATAACCTGGCTGTTCACTACTTTCCACCAGCCATATGTACCGTTTACCGTTCCTTCGATCACATCAGTATCGTCAAAATGCACCTGACCGTCACGGCAGTACCACCAGCTGTTTCCATTCTGACCAAATCCGGTGTAGCCAAAATCTACCGCACCGTTGTGGATATACCACCAGCCACCTGCATTCTGTGCCAGGCCCGTATAATCGAAATCTACTTTTCCGTTTGTGATCTTCCACCAGCCACTGGCATTTGCACATACATCATTGTCAAAAATAACCTGGCTGTTTACCACTTTCCACCAGCCATACGTGCCGTTTACCGTTCCTTCGATCACGCCATTGTCGTCGAACTGTACTTTACCTCCACGGCAGTACCACCAGCTGTCTCCATTCCGCCCAAAACCGTTGTAGCTAAAGTCCAGCACACCGTTTAAAATGTACCACCAGCCATATTCATTTGAAGCCAGTCCGGTGTAAGTCGTATCAATTTTATCATTTACCTTATAAACCCATCTGCCATCTGTATCCTGGACCAGACCGGTAACGGTATTACCGATGATTTCAGAACGTCCGTAGATTGCCTTATTAAAATACAGTCTGCGGATCAGCTCACGGATTGTATCCACGCCTGCATCTCCATCCACAGATAATCCGGTATTCTGCTGAAATGCCCTGACCGCAGCCTTCGTCGCCGGTCCATAGCTTCCATCCAGAGAAAGGCCTGCGTTCTGATACTGATTCAGCGCATTCTGCAGCCACTGGATTCCAATCTTGTTGGCAGCCGGTGAAGCCGACGGCATCCGGTAATCCCCTGCGTTACAGTATGTCCAGCCGAGACCGGAAGCATCGGTATATGCATTGATCCTTCTCGTAATATAACTTTTCCGGTTGGAATCTGACTGACTGAGCCAGCTATTTCGGTTCGTATATGCATAGCATACGGTAGTAATATGTATCTCATTCAGCGTCAGATCTCCGAGATTTCCAAAATTCTTTGCATAGGATAAAATCGTCTTCACACCACCGGAACCACTCTGATTTTCAACATCTGCCAGATAAACAACAGCTGCCGCATTACGGATACCGCGATTGTAAATGTCGTTGACATACCCTGTCACATCGGTATTTTCCTGCACATCCTGCGCCAACTGACTCTGCGTGGTGGCAAGCAGTGTCTGCATCTTTTTTGCCTCGTCAGTCGTCAGGATCCGTTTGCTCCAGCTTGCATCACTGAGAATCTCGTTGTACAGTGCATCGCCAAGGATCGCCTGTGCACTTGCAGCATCTCCGGAAATAATAATCCGCAGAAGGCTTTTCGCACGATCCGCATGCCACTGCATCTTTCCGATGGAAAGTGCCCCGTTGTCGTTCGCATTCACAGAGCTGTAACTACCCTCATATTTACGGATCATTACTTTGGCGGCATTTATAATATCGGTAGTAGCCACACCACCAATGGTGGACGGTGCTGCCGCTGTCAGTAAAATTCCATCATTGGAATAAGAAGCGATCTCCTGCTGCAACTCGACTGCCTCGCTGTCACTCAGAATATCGGTATCTGTCTCTTCCGCCTGATCCATCTGCTGTACAGCAGTAGTTTCCATATTGGAAGCCGCCGGGACAGCTGCTGCAAAAGCGGCGGAACTGCTGCTTGCTGTCAAAGCGATCACAAGCCCGAAAGCTGCTAATTTTTTACGTTTCATCTGTATGTACCCTCCTTACGGAACCACGAATTTTATGTATGTTATGTATGCTTTGCAGATCGTGATTCATTGTTATTTCTGTCTGCTTGTAGCTGTTTTTATCATCTTCATAACCCCAAATTATGTTCTGTTTCCCAGCTGCCAGAATGCCACTGCACTGGCTGCTGCTACATTCAGGGAATCCACACCATGTGCCATGGGAATCTTTACGGTGTAATCACAGTCCGCAATGGTAGTTCCACCCAGACCGTCCCCCTCCGTGCCAAGCACGACTGCCAGTTTGTCCTCTGTCATCAGTCCGGCATCATCGATACTGACGGAATCATCCCGCAATGCCATGGCTGCGGTCTTAAATCCCAGTTTCTGCAGACATGCCATACCGTCCTCCGGCCACTTTTCTTTCTCCGGAAAGATCGTCCACGGCACCTGAAATACCGTTCCCATACTCACGCGCATCGCCCGGCGGTACAGGGGATTGCTGCATCCCGGAGTCAGCAGCACCGCATCCATATGAAGTGCCGCCGCAGAACGGAAAATTGCTCCCACATTGGTAGGGTTTACGACATTTTCCAGCACTGCGATGCGATGGGCTTTCTGACATACCTCTGCAACCGTCGGCAGCACACGTCGTTTCATAGCACAAAGCATTCCTCTGGTCAGTGCAAAGCCGGTCAGCTTCGCCAGCACTTCATATTCTGCTGTATAGACCGGAATATCTCCGCATCGTGTAATCAGCCCTTTCGCCTGTGTCTCAATGTGTCTGTGCTCCACCAGCATGGAGATCGGCTCATAACCCGCATCCAGCGCCCGTTCGATCACCTTTGGACTTTCTGCGATAAAAATCCCCGGTTTCGGTTCATGGATCCGCAGTAACTGAACCTCCGAATAACGTGCATACACATCCAGTTCCGGTGCTTCAAAATCTGTTATTTCTATTATATTTGCCATATTTTCATTTATACTCCTGTATCCTTCGTGCAAAATCTTTATTCCATTTCGAAGAATTACTTTGTAATCTTGTAAAGCGGACAAGTAAATTTATCTGATTTATTCTCCATTTTAGCATAATCGTGAAAAATATGGTAGTTCGCACTCTTTGTTTTTTAATTCTGCCGGTAAATCTGTTCCCCTGTGACTGGTGTATAACGAATCAGTCCGGCAGCATCCAGATTTTCCTTATGCATATCAACTGCGGAAATCCGGTGATTTTCATAGGTTGTATAATAATAAATCCCACGATTCAGATTACAGCAGGAAGTATACAGGGTAATCTCGTATTTTCCTTCCGACACTTCACAGCATCCACGCTGTTGATCCACGGAACCTAAAATGTGGAAAAACTGGCTGACACTTCCGCTTTCCGAATCGTCGGATATGGAATGCAGTCGAGTAAATGCCACCCGTGCAAAACGAGAACTAGAAGACAGATCCCCGGGAAGTCCCAGTGCACCCATGCCACGGCTATATGCCTGCAGATCCAGCTTATCTGAAAAATGATTTTCCGGCTGGCTCGGAGACAAATGCATATATTGGTTCAGCAAAAACATCTGCTGTGGAAATGGCGGATTATTGGTCAGCACCTCTGCCGGATTGTCATACACATGCAAGCCATCTGCCATGCACTCCACCACGATACAATCTTTCGCATCTGCGATCATCCAGTGAAGCTGCGCCGTCGGAAGACTTTCATGAAACGGAGTCCCCACCAGCTGCATCTGCACCAGACAGTCTTTCGCTTCCTGCACCGTGGCACACTGACGCAAAATCCACAGAATAAATTCATACTGTGCCACATTTTTCTTTTCATTTGACAGTTCCTGATATACTGCATTTCCAACAAAATTCAGTCCCGCCATACCCAGCCCTTTTTCATTGATCGCATCATAATAAAGCGGATAATCCCCGACTACATGCGCCATTCCAAGGATCGCATAATTTTTCTCAATGGCTCCTATATGACGAAACTTCAACGGATAGTTCCTGGGAGTGATGGTCACTTCATCCCCATAGGAAAATTCGTAATCCAGTGTTCTGCCAAAATACGTATCTTTTGTTCGGTAAACTGCTGCTGTACACATGCTGCTTTTCCTCCATTTACTATATCAATTTATTCTTCTCAGAATCAATGCTCATCCTCAAACACCTCTGTAAGACATTTTGCAAAAACTTCCGGTTCATCAGAAGCAAAATTATGGTATCCCGGAACTGTCAGATACTTCCAGCCTTTTGCTTCTGCCGCCTGATGCGCCGAACGATGAAACATTCCCATTCTGTCATCGGAACCACATGCCACCGTTACCGGAACGGATATATCAAAATCGTCCAATTTCAATCCGGAAAAGCTGTCCATTTCTTTTTCCAGAAACAGTTCCAGATTTTTCAGATTGCGGCTCTGCTGCTCCATGGACTGTCCTTCTTTCTCCCGGTTCATACCCCCCATGGCATTCACAAAATGCATCATGCAGGTGATGATCCGATGCTTCTCGGTGCCCTTTCGCAGCTTCTCCCAGAAAGCATCCTGTTCCGCTGCCAATTCTCCGCTTCCGCGCATCAGAGGTTCATGCAAAAATCCCTGCCGCACCAGTTCGGGGTATTTCGTTGCCAGAGCTGCTGCCACCGCACCACCGGCACTGCAGCCAGCTACAAACACACCCGTGCTCTGGTCTGCTTTTCCATTGCTCTTACCTGTGCAACATTCATTAATCTGATTTTCTTCTCCCTTGCTCGGGGCTGCACTACATCCGTCACTCTGCAATCCTGTTTCTACCGGGCACTGCCCGTCTTCAGCCTTCCGTTTCTGCTCCAACCGAACGATCTCTGCCGCATCTTCCGCATGCGCCCAGACAGAAAAATCGTTCTCTCCCTCTGCCGAAATGCTCCGGCTGTATCCCCGCCGGTCATAACTGATCACGGTAAACGTTTCTGCCAGAAGTTTCGATGTCTCCCGGAAAAATTCACTGTCACAGGCTACTCCATGTATGAGCAGAAGGATAGGACCACTGCCTTCCCTTCTGCAAAACAGCCTTCCATGCGCTGTCTCGATCTCATATTCCATTTTGCGCTTCCTCCATCATCTATAATTAATTCAAGAATGCACTCGAAACATTGGAATGCTTATTCTGTGTTCAAACACTGTTAGTTTAACATAGATTTGAAGTAATAGAAATGAAATCTTCTTTTGTCGGTTTTTACTTATGCGCTCTCCGTATCCTACTTCATCATAGCCAGCTTTTATATTTCCTGCTTCAGACAGGTTTTGATATCGTCCTCCGCATTGCTGATCAGATGCAGCTGGAACGTATCCACCAGATACTGCACCACATTCGGGCTTAAAAACGCCGGCAAAATCGGTCCGAGATAAATATTTTTGATTCCAAGACTCAGCAGTGCAAGCAATACCGCCACAGCTTTCTGTTCATACCAGGACAGGATCATGGACAGCGGAAGGCTGTTGACATCCGTGTCAAAGGCATCTGCCAGTGCCGTCGCAATGCGCACTGCCGAATATGCATCGTTACACTGTCCCACATCCAGCAGACGCGGCAGCCCCGCTACGGTTCCGAAATCCAATTTGTTAAACCGGTATTTTCCACATGCCAGGGTCAAGATTACACAGTCCTCCGGCACCAGCTGTGCAAATTTGGTAAAATAGTTTCGTCCCGGCCGGGCACCGTCACAGCCGCCGATAAGGAAAAAGTGGCGGATCTGTCCGTCCTTCACGGCCTGCACGATTTCTCCCGCATGGCTCAGTGTAGCCTCATGGGCAAAACCAGTCAGAAGTTCGTCCACCTGCTGATACTCCGAACAGTCAGAGGGTTCTGTCGGACGTACATCCCGATCTGTATCATATCCGCCAAGCGCAAATGCCTGCTGAATGATCTCGCTGAAATTTTTTTCCCCGTTTTCCTTTCTGGGAATATATTTCACACCATCCCATCCAACCACGTTTGTGCTGTATATCCGGTCTTTATAACTGTCCCGCGGTTTCATCAGACAGTTTGTCGTCATTAGAATACAGCCCGGAATATTGTCGAACTGCTTCTGCTGCTCCTGCCATGCACCACCGAAGTTTCCCACCAGATGCGGATATTTTTTCAACCCCTCGTAACCATGCCCCGGCAGCATTTCTCCGTGGGTATAAATATTGACACCGGTCCCCTGGCTCTGCGCAAGCAACATCTCCAGATCATGAAAATCATGTCCGGAAACAATGATAAACGGCCCTGCCTTCAACGTCATCGGTACGGCATGCGGCGATGGGTTACCGTAAACGGTTGTGTTTGCCTCGTCCAGTTTCTGCATGATCTCCAATGCCATAGTTCCTGTCTTCATCGCCAGCTGGATCAGTTCTTCCACCGTCAGCTGATCGTCGGTGACTGCCGCCAGTCCCTGAATATAAAAATCATCCACCGTATCACTGTAATATCCCAGTTCCCGTGCCTGGTGTCCATAGGCACTGATCCCTTTCAGACCATAGATCACCAGCTGACGAAGAGAACGGATATCTTCATCCAGATTCTGGTCATACATAATACCGGCAATCTGTGACGTGCGCAGCATCTCACTTTTTGTCTCCGGCAGCCGGTACGCCATATAAATATTTTCCGTTCCGGTGCCACCGGTCTGCTGCCGCAGTTCATCCTTAATCTTCTGTGCTTCCTGTAAAAGTTTCACATGCACTTCCGGGTCAAAATTCACATTGGTCAATGTCGTAAACAGGCAGTTCTCTACAAAGGACACCACACGTTTCTCCGGCCGCATCCCTTTTTTCAGAAGGATGTCACCATAACAGCTGATTCCCTTTAACTGAAAAATGAGCAGATCCTGCAAATTGGCTACTTCCGGGGTTTTTCCGCACACACCTTGTTTCGTACAGCCTTTCCCATTTGCTGTCTGCTCACACTGATAACAAAACATCTCGTATCCGAGTTCCATATTATTCTGCATCGCAATTCCTCCGGTTTCTCATAATCATATTTTTGACTTTATTTAAGATTCCTGTTCCACGAATTTTTATACATACAAAATAATCTGAAAAACGGTCCATCCTGCAATTCTAAATAAAGAACATTGTAAAATTGCAGACAAAAAAACGAAGCCACAGCGCATAACTCTGTGACTCCGCTTTTTTTACATTTTTTGGTGAATTGAAAATTTATATGGTTTTTACTCTTCTGCTGCTTCTTCGTCAGCTTCCTCATCCTCCGGGATGCTGTTTCTGATTGCATCAACCATCACAACGATAGCTTCCAGATCGGTGTGGATATCGACATCCGGGTTCTTAGAGATCTCAAGATCTTTGACACGGATCACGTCGCCGACTTTCATGCCTGCTACATCAACGGTAACATGGTCAACCAATGCTGCCGGTAATGCTTTGTATTCAATCTCCTCCAAGCACTCCTGCAGAGCACCCTCAAGAACTTTCTCACGGTTTTCAATCTGAACTGCTGCTGTTGAGTGAACTTTCTCAGTACTTACCAGTGCCTGGAAATCAATCTCATCAACACAGCGTTTCATTGCATTATAATCTACCTCTTTGATCAGAACATCGTAATCCTGACCTTCTACGTTCAGCATGATCTGGCTTCCTTTGTGATCTGTCTTTAACAGACGTTCCACTTCGAATCTGTCCATCTTCAATGGAATAGAGCCCTCGATCGCTTTACCGAACAGGTTACCTGTTACGAATCCCTCTCTTCTGAGTTTCTTTGCTTTGACATCCATGCTTCTTTTTTCAGCTTTTAAAGTATTCATTTATCTTTTCCTCCAAAAATCTGAATTGCTTAGCAGCCTTCTACAAAGAGGTTTTGTTAAGTAGTTCTTTATTTGTTACAGCGTCATTATAGCAGGTGTAGCAGAAACAGATTAACCAAAATTTTAGAAAATATGATGTTATTTTTGGTTATTTTTCAACTTTTCATCCGTCATTTTTGTTATACAAGCAAAAACGCTATGTTCATTCACCTTTTTCTCATACCGCTTACTTGTGTTTACATCTTACATATGATAAGAAAAATCTACTTTTCCGCCGCGTACATACCAGGTTCCATATTCATTGGTTGCAAATCCGTTGTAATTGAAATCTACTTTTCCGGCAGTTACTTTCCACCAGCCGTACTCATTCTGAGCAAGTCCGGAGATACCGTAAGCAATTTCACCCTCAAGGTAGTAGTACCATGTACCATCTTCTGCCTGAGCAAGTCCTGTGTATGCAGGAGTCTCATCCGGCTGATCAGATACTGTAATGTTCTCGTATGTTTTGCCGGCTTCCAGTTTGATTGCTTTGCCGTTTGCATCTTTTGCGGAACCGTATGTTACAGTTGCGCCGTCTGCAATGGTCAGTTTTGTGATGATAGAGGTACCATCAGCTACCCATGTACCACCTTTTTCTACGTTTACAACTACATCGTTGCCGCCGTTGTAGTAAGGTGTGTTCATTACATGACCAATCTGGTTGTAATCAGCTTCTTTAATCGATGTGTTCTGTGTCTTGCCGCCATCCGTTGTATGTTTGATGGTTGTAGCACTGATTGCACCTGTTACGGAAGCGCCATCCTCGATGTTAACCGTCAGCTTGTTCGCTGCTCCGTAGTAACCGGATCCGTTGTAAATATTACCCTGCAGATCTTTATCTGCGATGTTTAATACAGAAGTATTTGTTCTCTCAGATTTGTTTGCCTCACTCATCCAGCCTTCTGCCTCAGAATACTCAGCATCGCTGAATACAGGACCTGCATATCCTTCCGGGAAGGAAATACCTTTTGCTGCTGCATCTTCGTTATCGATGATCTGGTAAACAACACCGTTCTCTGTTCCGTTGAGTTCTTTCTCTGCCTGAGCATTTACATCTGTTGCTGCATTTACAGTAACGTCTGCACCAAGATTTACCGTAGAGTCTGCGCTCTTAATCAGGAATGCTGCAGATTTTGTATTCATTGTTGTAGCATCGTTTACATTAACAGTAGCCTGACCCCAGATATCTACACCGAAGTTTTCGGAATTGATAACGGTTTCTCTTGTCTCAGATGCTGTTACTTTATTGTAATCGATAATGGACTGTGTATTGTCTTTCCATACAGCTTTCTGTGTTGTGATCTCCTGCCCTTTTGTTGTAGCACCCATTGTGATAGTATTGTTATCACCGTTTGCTGCGATGGTCAGGTAAGTCGGTACGTCAAAGGTTGATCCAAGGAAATATTCCTGGGCGTTACCGATTGCATATGTACCGTATCCACTTGCATCCTTGGATGTAGTATCCATAGTGATGTTACTGTTGATTGCATACAGATATGGATTGCTTCCGGAGTCTGTGGATAATGCGCCCCAGCTCTTAGCATATACATCAGAATCCTGAACGATCATAGTAGATCCTTTACCAAGCATGTTGGTTGCACGGGAGTTTCCTACAACACCAAGTACCCATGGCGGA
>ENA-OPVL01001135-OPVL01001135.1-human-gut-metagenome-genome-assembly--contig:-NODE-1135-length-16868-cov-5.326236_pt1 | contig 16868 bp, 14 predicted proteins | sample MGYA00241496_ERZ501984 | MGnify/ENA primary metagenome ERZ501984 (study PRJEB25962, sample SAMEA2042986) | human gut metagenome | biome: human gut; feature: human-associated habitat; material: faeces... | reverse complement strand
CCGTTGGCCTGTATGACCCGCTGGTAAAGCTGGCCGGGGCCGGGGCCAGTGTGCCGCTGCTGGGGTTCGGGCATCTGTTGGCCCAGGGTGTGGTGAAGGCCGTGGATGAAATTGGACTGCCCGGTGTGTTCACCGGCGGCATTGGCGCAGCGGCGGGTGGAATTACCGCCAGTTTGGTGTTTGCCCTGCTGGCCGCGCTGGTGGGCAAAAGCAAGGACCAGAATTAAACCGGCGAATATGTGCCAAGAACCAATATACAAATGAAAATGCCCGCCGATAAAAACCGGCGGGCATTGTTCATGCAATCTTATTCTGCAGCAGCGGCCTTGTTGTTGCGCTTAGCCATGCGGCTGATCTTGCGGGCGGCAGTGTTCTTGTGAATGACACCCTTGTTCTTGGCAGCGTCCAGAGCAGAAACAGCGACCTTGATGGCGGCGTCCTTGTTCTCGGCATTGCTGTCGATGGCAGCGTCTGCCTTCTTGACAACTGTTTTCAGGTTGGACTTGACGACCTTATTGTGCAGGGCCTCTTTCTTGGCCTGAACAACGCGATCCTTCTGAGATTTAATATTAGGCATTCGTTCCACCTCCTTGGTTTACCCATAACAGTACAAATTATACTAGCATATATTTTGGCCGGTTGCAAGTGTTTTTATAAATTTTTTTCGTGTTTGGCGCTAATATTGCAATGTTTGCGGGGCGGGCAGGCATGGCTGGGGGCATATTGCCCGGCGGTGGGGGCATATCTATTCCGCAAGGGGGTGTTTGCCATGCGCAATGCGGGCCGTGTGCTGGGTGCGCTGCTGTGCACCGCGGCGTTAGCGGGCAGCGCCCTGGCGTTGCGTGTGGTGCCCGGCGGCAGGGTTCTGGCCCTGCTGTTTTGTTCGCCCGGCGCGGCGTTCACGCTCTGGCAGCAGGCAGGGGTGGAACCTCCGCAGGCCCAGCCAGCTGCCGCCCTGGCAGAATCATCGGAATCACCGCCGCAGCCCACCCCGGAACCATCCGTCCAGCCAACCCCCAGCCCCACACCGCAGCCCACGGCGGAACCGGAAGCCACCCCAGCCCCAACCATTACCATACCGCCGGGGGTGCAGACGACAGCGCCCATCCTTGACCGGACTTTCGGCCAGGGCAGCGGGCAGGGATATATTGCCCTTGCGGCGGGCAGTATCAAAAATGCAACGGATGAACCAGATTCAACCATTGCCTCCGCGGCGCAGGGAGCGCTGTCCTTTACCGTTACCCCCGGCAGCCCGGACCCGCAGGTGCTGATCCTGCACACCCACGCAACGGAAACCTACCAGACCTGGGACACCCCGGTGTATGACCCCGACTTTACCGCCCGCACCAAAGATACCACCCTGAACATGTGCGCGGTGGGGGAGGCAATGACCAAAGTGCTAAACGATGCCGGGATCACCACCCTGCACGATACCACCCTGCATGATTCCCCCAGCTATACCGAAAGCTACGCCCGCAGCGCCCAGACAGCGCGGCGCTACCTGGAAGAATACCCCAGCATCAAAGTGGTGCTGGATGTACACCGCGACGCGATGGAAAGCGGCGATGCCCGTGTGCGCCCCCTGACAACGCTGGACGGCCAGCCGACTGCACAGGTCATGATTATTGCCGGGTGCAATAACGGCGGCACCGTCCAGCTGCCCAACTGGCGGCTGAACCTCTGCTTTGCCGCCAAGTGGGAGGAACGCATGGAAATGCTGTACCCCGGCCTGACCCGGCCGGTCCTGTGCGGGTACCGGTTCTATAATCAGGATGTCAGCCCCGGTGCGCTGCTGATCGAAATAGGCGGCCACGCCAACACGGTGCAGCAGGCAGTACGGGCCGGGCAGTACGCGGCAAAGGCACTGGCAGCCCTGTTTGGCGGCAGCGTGTAACCGCGGCAAAACGCCCTTGCAACGCAAAACAAAATAGAATATACTGGACAAAGATAAGGCGGCACCGCATTATTCCCGACGGACGGCATCCGGAACGATGCGGGACTGCCATAAAAACCGGGGTGGAACACCACCCGCCCCGCAGGAGGATACCATGCAGAACACCATCCTGATCCACGCACCGGGCCGCAGGCAGGGCCGCGGGACGCTGGTGCTGGCTTATACGGCGCTGTTTGCCCTGTTGATGGGCATCTGGGCTGCTATTTTTGCGCTGAACGGGCAGAGCTTTATCCAATATGGCGATACCCTCAAGCAGCATTACCCGTTTCTGGTCTATTATGGCCGCTGGCTGCGGCAGGCCGCGCGCTGTGTGCTGACCGGCGCGGCGGTGCCCACCTGGGATTTTTCCATCGGTTACGGTGCGGATATCATTACCACGCTGAGCTATTACGGCCTGGGTGACCCGCTGGACCTGCTGGCAGCCTTTGTGCCCGGCCGGTGGACCGAGCAGCTGCTGGAGGGCCTGATCGTGCTGCGGCTCTACCTAGCGGGGCTGGCCTTTATGGCGTTCAGCCGCCGCCATGGCAACAGCCGCTTTGGCACCCTGCTGGGGGCGCTGGCCTATGTGTTCAGTGCGTGGCCCATCCAGGCAGGGCTGATCGAACCGGTGTTCCTGGTGCCGATGTATTGCTTCCCCCTGATGCTGCTGGGAGCGGATGATCTGTTTGAGGGCCGCAGCCCGGTTTTGTACATTGCCGCCATTGCGCTGACGGCACTCTCCAACTTTTTGTTCTTTTATATGGCTGCGGTGCTACTGGTGCTGTACGCCATTGCGGTGTACAGCAAGCGGTACGGGGCCAAAAACCTGCGCACCCTGCCGCCGCTGCTGGCAAAGTTCATCGGGTTTGCGCTGGTGGGCATTGCAATTTCAGCCGTCACCCTGCTGCCCACCGCGCAGGAGCTGTTCGGCAGCGCTCGCTTTGGCTTAACGCGGGAAACCGCGCCTTACCCGTTCTACCGCTTTTTTGAGCTGCTGGCCAACATGACCACCGGCATGGGGTATGATGCTTACTCTACTTATGCGGGGGTGACCTCGGCGGCGTTTTTGGGTGTGCTGGTGCTGTTTGCCAAGCCGCGGCAGAACACCGTGCTCAAGTGCGCGTGGCTGGGTCTGCTGGCCCTGCTGCTGGTGCCGCAGGCGGGCAGTGTGTTGAACGGGATTTCTTACGTTTCCAATCGCTGGGTGTGGGCGTTCACCATGCTGGAAGCCTTTATCCTGGCGCGGGTCTGCCCCGGCATAACGGCGTTTGAGCCGAAAGAAAAGCGCAACCTGTTTGCGTTGCTGGCGGTTTACTGCGTGGTGGCGTTCTGCGTCAAGCAGGGCCGCACGGAGACCGCCCTGCTGGGCGCGCTGCTGCTGGTGCTGCTGGCCGAAACCATGTTCCTGTACAACTACACACGCAGCTATTATAACAGCGTGCAGCAGACCATGTACCGGCGGTTCTCTTCGGTGTCCGGCCAGCTGAAAATGTACACCGGCGATACGGTGCAGAGCACGGCGGCTACCCGCAGCGTGGCCCTGCGCCGCATGGTGGAGCAGTTTGCCGATAAGGACAAATACGAGTTCATGCTGCTGGACAGCTATGGCGGGGTCATTGCATCCTCCAGCGGCACCGATGCCGACGGCATCGTAAATAACCTGGACTTTGTGCAGGCGCAGGACGCCGCCGACGGGCTGGGCATGGCGGTGTACCGCACCGAGTCCGGCGAGGTGGTCATGGCGGCGTGCTATCTGGTGCCCTATGCCGCCGAGGATGTGGCCGCCCTGCGGCTGGTCACCAGCCTGACCCTGATCGAACGGCAGATCCAGAACGCCTTTTTTGCCAGTCTCGTGGTGGTGGCGGCCATTCTGGTGTTCAGCGTGTTGACCGGCCTGTATTTTGTGCGCAGCATCGTGGTGCCGCTGGGGCAGGTGGAGCGCATTGCCGCCGATATCGCCCGCGGCGAGTTCGACGTGCGCCTGCCGGTGAGCGGAGATGCCCGGGACGAGGTGGACCGTCTGCGCGGCACCATCAACCGGATGGCAGAAGGGCTGGAAGAGACCGAGAAGATGAAGAACGAGTTCATCAGTTCGGTTTCCCACGAGCTGCGCACGCCGCTTACTTCCATCCGGGGCTGGGTGGAGACCCTGCGCACGCTGGATGACCCCACGGATGAGAACTACCGCAAGGGGCTGGAGATCATCAACAACGAGACGGGCCGTCTGTACAACATGGTGGAGGAGCTGCTGGACTTCAGCCGTCTGCAGAACGGCCGCCTGCGCATGGAGTGCCGCCCGTTGGATCTGGTGGCGGAGCTTACCGACGCGGTGCTGTTCTGCGAGGCACGCATCCAGCGCGAAGGACTGATCCTGAGCTACACCGAGCCGGAAGAGATGATCCCGGTGTATGCCGACCCCGACCGCCTGCGGCAGGTGTTCATCAACATTCTGGACAACGCCATCAAATATTCTGCCCCCGGCGGCCGCATCACGGTCAAGCTGTGGGCAGGGGAATACAAGGCCTTTGTGGAGATCCTGGATCAGGGCCGGGGCATCCCGCCGGAAGATCTGGAAAACGTCAAGACCAAGTTCTATAAGGGCAGAAACGCCGTGCGCGGCAGCGGCATCGGTCTGGCGCTGGTGGATTCCATCATGACCGCGCTGGACGGCACCCTGGACATCCAGAGCACATTGGGCCGGGGTACGGTGGTTACCCTGGGCCTGCCGCTTTATCATAAGGCGTAAATGAGATTTTGTCACATTTCGGTGTTACAATAGAGGGAAAGTAAAAACCGTAAGGAGAACCCAATGAATCAACCCAACAAGGAACGTTTCAAGACCAGTGTGGGCGGGCAGGCCCTGATGGAAGGCATCATGATGCGCGGCCCCAAGCTCATCTGCTGCGCCGTGCGCAAGCCGGACGGCACCATCGAGACCAAGACCGAGCCTACGCCTACCCATGGCATCTGGACAAAGATCCCGCTGGTGCGGGGAGCGATTTCCATGATCGAAAGCCTGATCATGGGTTACCGCTATATGATGTACTCGGCCCAGGTCAGCATGGGCGATGACTACGACCCCGAAGAGGAAGAGACCGCTTTTGAAAAGTGGGTAGGGGAGCATCTGGGCAAAAAGGCCGAGGACGCTCTGCTGGCCTGCGCAGCCGTTCTGGGCGGGCTGCTGGCCATTCTGCTGTTCACTGTGCTGCCCACCCTTATCGTGGGCGGCGTGAACCATTTTGTCACGCTGGGCCGCTGGGCCAAGGTGGTGCTGGAAGCGGTGCTCAAGGTGGGCATCTTCCTGACCTATATGGTGGGCATCTCCAAAATGAAGGAGATCCACCGGGTGTTCGAGTACCACGGGGCCGAGCACAAGACCATTGCCTGCTACGAGGCAGGCGACCCCCTCACGGTGGAAAATGTGCGCAAGTACACCCGCTTCCACCCGCGCTGTGGCACCAGCTTCCTGATCTTGGTGGTCATCGTGAGCGTATTCCTGTACAGCGTGCTGCCCTGGGGCAGCATCGGCCTGCGGGTGCTCTTCAAACTGCTGCTGCTGCCGCTGGTCATGGGCATCAGCTATGAGCTGCTCAAGTGGTGCGGCCGGTCGGATAACCTTGCCACCCGCATCATTCGTCAGCCCGGCATCTGGGTGCAGCACCTCACAGTGTTTGAGCCGGATGACAGCATGATCGAGGTGGCCATTGCGGCCGTGACCCCGGTGCTGCCGGAAAACCCGGAGGAAGGCAAATGGTAACGGCAGGTATGACCCCGCGGGACGCGGTGCGGCAGTTGGAAGCCCGTCTGACGGCGGCCGGATGCCCGGATGCGGATTACGACGCCGCAGAACTTTTCCGGCTGGTGACCGGGCGGGATGTCCGGCTGGCGGACGCGCCCCTGACCGAAGCGCAGGCTGCCCGGCTGGAGTCCCTCTGCCTGCGCCGGGAGGCGCGGGAGCCGCTGCAGTACCTGTGCGGTCGCTGGAGCTTTCTGGACTTTGAACTGATCGTGGGGCCGGGGGTGCTCTGCCCCCGTGCGGATACCGAGGTGGTGGCCGAGGCCGCCGCGCAGACCCTTGCGGGCGTAAAAGCGCCCCGTGTGCTGGATCTGTGTGCCGGCACCGGCTGTCTGGGGCTGGGGGTCAAGCGCTTCTGCCCGGACGCGCAGGTCACCTGCGTGGAAAAAAGCCCGGAAGCCTTCCGCTACCTGGAACAGAATGTGCGCACTGCCCTGCCCGGCGCAGCCCCGGCGGTGCAGGCCGTGCAGGGGGACCTGTTCACCTACTGGCAAAGCCTGCCGGAAGGGCAGCTGGACCTGATCGTGTCCAACCCGCCGTATCTGACGGCGGAGGAAATGCAGCATTTGCAGCCGGAGGTGGCGCAGGAACCGGCCATGGCACTGGAAGCAGGGGATGACGGCCTTGTGTTCTACCGGGCCCTTGCGCAGCACTACCGTGACGCGCTGCGCCCCGGCGGGGCACTGGTGCTGGAGATCGGCTGGCAGCAGCGGCAGGCTGTCATGGAGCTGCTGGCCGGGAATGGCTGGGCAGACATCGAATGCCGCAGGGATTACGGCGGCAACGACCGTGTGGTGTACGCCCAACAGGTGAAATAAATCTGATTTTCAACGTTTTGCAGCTGAAATGTGGAAAGTGCGAAGAAAATTTTGAAAAGATGACAACAAATGGTTGTAATTCGTGCCGCGATTGGTTATAATAATACCTGATAAACGCAGGACGACCATTTGGATAGCGGCGCACCTGCCGTACAAAATAAAAACAGCACCGCAGTTGCCTGTGGTGCATATGGGATACAACGCACGATCGCTCAGATAAGGAGATATAAACTTATGGCAGCAAAAAAGGAAAGTTCATCCAAGCAGCTCCCCACCGGCCCGGCAGGGGATAAAAAGGCAGCGCTGGAGACGGCACTGGCCCAGATCGAAAAGCAGTTCGGCAAGGGTGCCGTGATGAAGCTGGGCGACAATACCGCCATGCAGGTGGATGCCATTTCCACCGGCAGCCTGGGGCTGGACATGGCACTGGGTGTGGGCGGTGTGCCCCGCGGCCGCATCATTGAGGTGTATGGCCCGGAATCCAGCGGTAAGACCACGCTGGCTTTGCACATTCTGGCCGAAGCCCAGAAGAAGGGCGGCGACGTGGCGTTCATCGACGTGGAACACGCGCTGGACCCGGTGTACGCCGAGGCACTGGGCGTGGACATCAACAACCTGCTGGTCAGCCAGCCGGACACCGGTGAGCAGGCCATGGAGATCTGCGAAGCGCTGGTGCGCTCCGGTGCCATCGACGCCATCGTGGTGGACTCGGTGGCAGCCATGGTGCCCCGTGCCGAGATCGAGGGCGAGATGGGCGACAGCCATGTGGGCCTGCAGGCCCGTCTGATGAGCCAGGCCATGCGCAAGCTCACCAGCGTCATCGGCAAGACCAACACCGTGTGCGTGTTCATCAACCAGCTGCGTGAGAAAGTGGGTGTCGTGTACGGCAACCCGGAGGTGACCACCGGCGGCCGTGCCCTGAAATATTATTCTTCGGTGCGCATCGACATCCGCCGCGTGGAGGGCCTGAAGGATTCTTCCGGCCAGTTCATTGGCAACCACACCCGCGCCAAGATCGTGAAGAACAAGGTGGCCCCGCCGTTCCGTGAGGCAGAGTTTGACATCATGTTCGGCGAGGGCATCTCCAAGGTGGGCGAGCTGCTGGACCTGGGCGTCAAGCTGGGCATTGTGCAGAAGAGCGGTGCATGGTTCAATTACGGCGACATGCGCCTGGGGCAGGGCCGTGACAACTCCAAGCAGTTCCTGAAGGACAACCCGGAGATCGCCAACGACATCGAGGGCCAGATCCGTGCCAATGCGGACAAGCTCTATGCTTCCCGCCGCTCGTCCGGCCGTGCTGCTGCCGCCGACAAGGCCGAGGAAGCTGCCGCACCTGCCGAGGGCACCAAGGAGCCGGTGGTCAAGGCTCCGGCCCGCAGCAGCGAGAGCGAGCTGGACATCATGGTGGAGGACTAAATGTCCTTTTACCGTAAGAGTTACCGCCCGCGCCGGGGCGGGGAAGAACCGGAAAAATGTGCCGACCCGGCCAAGGCCCGCGCCCGTGCGCTGGATGCCCTTTCGGCCCGGGAGATGACCAGCACCCAGCTGTATGAGCGGTTGTGCGCCCGCTTCACTGAGCAGTCGGCGGCCGCCGCCGTGGCCGAGATGGTGGAGCTGGATTACGTCAACGACGACCGCTACGCGGAGACACGCGCCCACGGCCTGCTGATGGCCCGCAAGAGCCGCCGGGCTGCGGCCCAGAACCTGCGCCAGAAGGGCCTGAACAGCCAGCAGATCGAACAGGCACTGGAAACCGTATACGCCCCGGATGAAAACGGCGAGAGCCCGGAGCTGGAAGCTGCCGCCGCGCTGGTGGCCAGCCGCTACCGCAAGAAGCTGGCCGACGGCCGCCGCGACCTTGTGGTGGCAGCATTGCAGCGCCGGGGGTTTGCCTATGCGGTCATCAAGGAGGCCATCCGGCGGACGGAAGAAGAGTTATAGAAAGAGAGTATTATCCCCTATGAAAATTGCGTGTATTTCCCTTGGCTGCCCGAAGAACCAGGTCGACCTGGACGTGATGGTGCACATCCTGCTGTCGGCCGGTCATGAGACGGTGGCCGACCTGGCGGAGGCCGATGTCATTCTGGTGAACACCTGCGGCTTCATCGAGAGCGCCAAGACCGAAGCCATCGAGAACATTCTGGAAGCCTGCTCCTACAAGCAGCAGAACCCGGATCTGAAGGTCATCGTGACCGGCTGTCTGGCCGAGCGCTACCGCAGCCAGATCGAGGAAGAAATCCCCGAGGTGGATGCCGTGGTGGGCTGCGCCTCCAACAAGGCCATTGACACCATCGTGGAGCGGCTGTTCCACGGCGAGGACCATCTGGAGAGCTACGGTGCCAAGAAGGACTTCCCGCTGGGCGGCAAGCGCGTCATCGGCACGCCTGCCCACTATGCGTACTTAAAGATCGCAGAGGGCTGCAACAACCGCTGCCACTACTGCGCCATCCCCGGCATCCGCGGCCCGCTGCACAGCCGCGATATGGCCGACTGCGTGGCCGAAGCCCGCTGGCTGGCCGGTGAGGGCGTGAAGGAGCTGATCGTGGTGGCGCAGGATCCCACCGCCTACGGCGAGGACTGGGGCAAGCCCGGCAGCATCTGTGAGCTGCTGGACAAGCTGAACAAGGTGCCGGGGCTGGAATGGATCCGCATCATGTACGCCTACCCGGAGCGCATCACTGACGAGTTCATTGCCGCCATGAAGCGCAACGAGAAGGTGGTGCCCTATCTGGATCTGCCCATCCAGCACTGCAACGACACCATCCTCAAGAACATGAACCGCCGTTCCAACCGTGCCGAGCTGCTGGAGGTCATTGGCAAGCTGCGCCGCGAGATCCCCGGCATCACCCTGCGCACCACCCTGATCGCAGGCTTCCCCGGCGAGACCGAGGAGCAGTTCGAGGACCTGTGCAACTTCGTCAAGGAGGTCAAGTTCGACCGGCTGGGCTGCTTTGCCTACTCGGCCGAGGAAAATACCGTGGCAGCACGGATGGACGGACAGATCGAGCAGGAGGTCAAGGACAAGCGCGCCGAGCTGGTGATGCAGATCCAGACCGGCATCATGGCCCAGAAGCAGGCCGAAAAGGTGGGCCAGACCGTGCGCGTGCTCTGCGACGGCATTGACGAAGAGAGCGGCCTGTATCTGTGCCGCACCACCGGCGATGCTCCGGAGGTGGACGGCAACGTGTGCGTGTCCAGCGAAGAGCCGCTGTACCCCGGCCAGTTCTATGATGTGCTGGTGGACGACAGTGATCTTTACGATCTGTATGGTACAGTCGTAAAATAACGTATTGGAGGATAAAACCTATGAATCTGCCCAATAAACTTACCCTGACCCGCATTGTGCTGGTGCCGGTGTTCATGATCTTTGTGTCCCTCACCAGTCTGGACGCGGTGGCCAACGGCACCTTCCAGCCGCTGTATTACCTGCTGGCCGGCATTGTTTTTGCAGCGGCCAGCTTCACCGACTTTCTGGACGGTCATCTGGCCCGCAAGTGGAACATGGTCACCGACTTTGGCAAATTTGCCGACCCGCTGGCCGACAAGCTGCTGACCACTGTGGCCTTCATCTACATGATGCGGGACGGCGTGTGCAGCCCCGTGGTGCTGTGCATCATCCTGGCCCGTGAGTTCGCGGTTTCCGGCCTGCGCATGGTGGCGGCCGGTGCCAAGGACGGCAAGGTGATCGCTGCCAACATGTGGGGCAAGGTCAAGACCGTGCTGCAGATGCTGAGCATCATCTTCTACTTCTTCGGCACGGCACTGTGCTGGAACGGCACGCTGGAAAGCATCACGGTGGTGGTGCTGGTGTCCATCCTGCTGTGCTGGCTGGTGGCCATCGTCACGGCCGTGTCCGGCATCAAGTACCTGTGGGACAACCGCAGCTTTATCAACACTGCAAAATAAAAATGTGGAAAACCCTCTCCCGCCCCCGGCGAAGGCCGGAAGGGAGAGGGCTTTTTTGTTTACCGAGAGGAAATTTTTATGAAAAAATTCCTGGATGCCTGCCGCAGGCTGCTGTCCATCGCCCTGAACCTTTTTGTGCTGTGTGCAGAACCCATTGCCCTGCCCCTGAGCTGGGAGATGGGCCAGGCCCAGATCTTCACCTACTACACCGAGGACTCCAACATCTTTGCGGCCGCAGTGTGCACCCTGGTGGCGTTGTGGCAGCTGCGGTGCATCTTCACCGGCGGAGAGCTGCCCCGCTGGCTAAAGCGGCTCAAGTTCATGGCCACCAGCTGCCTGCTGCTCACCTTCCTGACGGTGGTGTTCGTGCTGGCCCCCATGAACGGCGAGGGCGGGCTGTACATGCTGCTGTGCACCAGCAGCATGCTGTACCACCACCTGCTCAACCCCATGGCAGCGCTCCTCTCCTACCTGCTGCTGGAGCGGGAACCCCACCTGCCGCGCAGCGATGTGCGCTGGGCGCTGCTGCCCACGCTGGCATATGCGGCGGTCATCCTGCCGCTGAACATCCTGCGGGTCATCGTGGGGCCGTACCCCTTCTTTGAGGTGTACCACCAGCCGGTGTATGTTTCCGTCCTGTGGGCCGTGGGCCTGCTGGGGGTGAACTACCTGTATGCCTGGCTGCTGTGGCATCTGGGCGGCGGCAGGCCCCGCAGCGCACGCTGACCGCAAAAAAGCAGCTGTACCGCTTGGTACAGCTGCTTTTTTCAGGTACAGGAGTTGCGGGATCAGGCATTGATCTCCGGGAAGCCCTCCAGCTTGGAGGTGCAGTGCGGGCAGCGCACAGCCTTGATGGGGATCTCGGTCTGGCAGTAGGGGCACACCTTGGTGGTGGGCTCTGCCGGTGCGGCGGGAGCTGCCGGCTTCTTGTGCAGGCCGTTGATGAACTTGATCACCACAAACAGCACAAAGGCCACGATGAGGAAGTTGATGACCGAGTTGACGAATTCGCCGATCTTGATGCTGGAACCGCCCAGGCTGATCACGACATCCGAGAAATCTGCCTTGAAGAACAGGCCGATCAGCGGGTTGATGACGTCATCCACCAGAGCCGTGACGATGGCCGTGAACGCACCGCCGACGACCACGCCGACTGCCATATCCAGCACATTGCCGCGCATGGCAAAGGCCTTGAATTCCTCAAAGAATTTCTTGATCCCCTTGATCTCTTTTTCTGGCATAAGAACGATCGCTCCTTTTCAAATTCTCCCTGTGTGTGCGGGAAATTTTCTTTGCCTTTATCATACTGGATTTGCAGGCATTTTGCAAGGGCTGGGGGGCAGTTTTGGCAGGGTGTAAAAAAGCGGGGCCTGCCAGCGCAGGCCCCGCTTGATGCATGAGGGAAAAATCAGAACTTGAACAGGTTCACAATGCGCTGCCACAGGCGGGTGAACACATTGCCTTCCTTCACAGTCTCGGTCTCGGCGGCGGTGGTGTCCGCAGCAGCCACGGTCTCAGCGGTCTTGTACACGAACTTCACGCTGCCGTCGGCACCGTCCGGTGCACCGGCAAAGCTGTTGTAGCCTTCCAGACGGTCGGCCATGGCATCCAGCACGGTCTTGAGGTCGTGCAGCTGGTCAGCGTCCAGAGCGCCGGTCAGCTTGGAGATGCCCTCATCGTTGAACTGGTTCAGGCCGTCGTTCAGCTGCACGGTGCCGTCACTCAGCTGGCCTGCGCCGTTGTTCAGGGTGTTCACGCCATCGTACAGGGTCTGGGTGCCGGCGGCCAGCTGGGCGCTGCCGTCCTTGGCAGAGTGGGCACCGTCCGCAGCAGACTGCACACCGGCGGTGTACTGGTTCACACTGGAGACGAACACCTGGATCTGGGACAGGCTGGTCTTGAGGGCGGCGACATCGGCCATATCCTGGCTATTCTTCACCTGATACACCAGTTCTTCGTGGGCGGTGTTCTTGGCGTCCTCGCTGGTCAGCAGCTGGACCAGACCGGTGATCATGGAGGGGTCATAGCTCTGCATCCGTTTCAGAGCCGCTTCCAGGTCATGGTTGGTCTTGGTGGCAGCCAGGTACAGGGCCAGATCCAGCTCGCTGTCCTTGAAACTGGGCTCCTGCTCCCACACGGTGCGCACGATCTTGCGGCGGCCGGCGGCCAGGGTCTTGTCGTTCATGGTCAGGATGTTGTCGATGACGGAAGCATAGTCGCTCCAGGTCATGTCGTTGTCGATCAGGCCGCCCTCTTTCAGGGTCTTGTTGGCGGAAGCCAGCACGCCGTCAGCCACCTGCTGTGCAGCGGAATTCAGAGCGGCGTTGTTGGAGGTCAGGGTGTCCAGACCGTCGGTCAGCTGGCCCAGACCATTGTCCAGAGCGGCTGCACCGCTGTTCAGGGTGTTGGCACCGTCCAGCAGGGCCAGCACACCGTCGGCCAGCTGGGCCGTGCCGTCCACCAGCTGGGAAGCGCCGTCCATCAGCTGGCTCATGGCGTCGTTCAGCTGGGTCATACCGTCGGTCAGCTCATTGATGCGGCTCAGGTCGAACACATTGTCGGTGCCCAGAGCCTCGGTGCTGGTGGCGCAGGCCACCATGATCTGCGGGCAGGTCAGCTCGGTCACATCGGCTTCCACGGTCACGGTGTCCTGCAGGTAATCCTCGATGCTGTTCACTTCATCGGGCAGCAGGCCGGACAGGGAGTCCTTGACGCCGGGCAGGGTGACAAAGGCGGCTACGTTGCTCTTGGCGGCACTCTCCACCACGCCGTGCTCTGCGGTCACGTTGGAGGCATCGCTGCCCAGGATCACGCCCACGGCGGTGATCAGCGGGGTGACGATGCTGCGGGTCTGGCCGTTCACCTCCACGGTGCCGGTCTCGTTGTTCTTCAGACTCACGGTCACGGTCAGGTGGCCGCTCTTGCCGATCAGGTCCTCCAGGGCGGCTTCCTGGCCGTCCAGGGCGTAGGTGACCTTCACATCCATGGGCAGAGTCTTGTCGGTGCTGCCCTTGTAGTACACGTCGGTGTCATCGGTGTTCCACACCAGCTCGTCGCCGTTCTGGGTGAACTCGGCGCTGCTCTCGGTGTTCTGGATGTCGGTCAGGGTGGACTTGTCGGTCACGGAGGACAGGCCGCCTGCGTTGTACAGGTGCTCGCTGACGGTGGTGCTCTTGAGGGAGCCGTCGCCGTTCATCACAGCGTACACGGTCTCATCTTTGGAAAAACTGCTGCTGCCGGCGGCAAAAGCAGGCACAGCGCAGCTGGCGGCGAGGGTCAGGGCCAGCGCCGCACTGGCGATACGAAGCGATTTTTTCATGGCAGATTACTCCTTTTCAGATTTCTTGGCGTTGGCGGATTCCGGCACCATCCACTTGAGGGTGGTGTGGCGGATGATCCAGTCGCACAGCATCAGGGCGGCAGGCAGAACGACCAGAATGACGGCCATACTGATCAGTGCGCCGCGGGAGATCAGCAGGCAGATGCTCTTCAGCAGCTCCATCTTACTGATGGCAGCCACGCCTACGGTGGCGGCAAAGAAGGTAAGGCCGCTGGTCAGGATGGACTGGCTGCAGTGCTCCAGAGACTGCTGAGCAGCCTCCTTGGGGGTGCGGCCAAAGGCACGCTCCTCATGGTAACGGGTGGTCATCAGGATGGAGTAGTCCACGGTAGCGCCCAGCTGGATGGTGCCGATGACGATGCTGGCAATGAACGGCAGCTCGGTGCCGGTAAAGTACGGGATGCCCATGTTGATGGCAATGGCGGCCTCGATGCTGGCAACCAGCAGCACGGGGATGGAAATGCTCTTGAAGGAGATGGCGATGATGACCAGAACCGCCAGGATGGACCAGACGTTGACGTTCTTGAAGTCCACGTCAGCCACCTCGATCAGGTCCTTGGTCATGGCACCCTCGCCGGTAATAACGCCCTCCGGGTCCACCGCCTTGATCAGGCGGATCATCTGGTCCAGCTGGCTGTTGATGGCATCGGTGCCGGTCTTGTAGGAGCTGTTGGCCAAAATCAGCTTGTAGCCGCCGGACTGCAGGATCTCCATCACGCTGTCCGGCACCAGAGAGGTGTCGAAGCCGGGGCCGGTGATGGAATCCAGGCTCACCACCTGGGTGATGCCGTCCACGTCGTTGATCTCGTCGCACAGGTCGCTCACCTGGGTGGCGGTCAGGTCATCGTGCACCAGGATAAAGTGGCTGGTGGTCATGCCGAAGTCCTCACCCAGCTTGTTGGTGCCCACGATGCCGGTCAGGTCCTGGGGCAGAGAATCGAACAGGGTGTAGTACACTTCGGTCTTACTCTGGGCCACGATAAAGGGGACCAGGACCAGGATAAAGATTGCTACGATAGGAGCAGAGTGGGACGATACAAAGTAGCTGAGCTTGGTGAGCTTGGGGATGATGGTGCGGTGCTTGTACTTTTCCACCAGCCGGTCAAAGGAAAGGATCAGAGCCGGCAGGACCACCACCGTGCAGATGACGCCCAGCGCCACGCCCTTGGCCATGACGATGCCGATGTCGCGGCCCAGGGTCAGGCGCATGGCGCACAGCGCCAGGAAGCCGGCGATGGTGGTCAGGCTGGAAGCGGAAATGGAGGTCATGGTCTTGCAGATGGCACTGACCATGGCTTCTTCATTATTAGAGCGCAGCTCCTTTTCCTCCTGGTAGCGGTGCAGCAGGAAGATGGAGAAGTCCATCGTAACGCCCAGCTGCAGCACGGTGGCCAGTGCTTCGGTGATGTAGCTGATCTGGCCCAGGAAGATGTTGGTGCCGAAGTTGTACGCGATGGGGAACAGCAGGCCCAGCATGAACAGCAGCGGGGTGATGGTGCTTTCCAGCGAGAGGAACAGCACCAGCAGGCTGGCACCTACGGCGATCAGGATGTAGAGCGGCATTTCCTGGTTGACCAGTGCTTTGGTGTCCTGCAGGATGACGCTCATGCCGCCAAAGAAGCAATCCTTCCGCAGCAGCGTTTCGATCTGTTTGACGGCGTTCATCGTCTCGTCGCTGGCACTGGGAGCGTCGAAGCGGACGATGAGCATGGTGGAATCGTTCTTGCCGAACATGAACTGCTGCACGTCGGCGGGCAGCATCTCGGTGGGGATGCTGGGATCGATCACATCGCTGAGCCAGAAGGTCTGCATGACACCGGGCACGGCCTCGATGTCCTTCTTCATGGCAATGAGTTCGTTGGTCGGCAGGCCTTCCACCGTGATCATGCCGGTGGACGCCAGATGGAAGTCATCCTCGAGGGCTACCTCGCCGATCATGGAGTCCAGATCCTGCGGCAGGTAGGTGAGGATGTCATAGTTGATGCGGGTGGCAACTGCGCCGATCGCGGAAGGAATCAACAGCAGGAACGCTACTGTCAGGATCAGCTTCCGGAAGCGCACAATGCCCTGTGCGATCTTTTTCATGAGTACCCTCCAGAGTCAGAAATGGATAAGAATCTTAGTAAAATGACCAGTGGTCATTTCCAAGCAAACACTATTATAACCAGGACAAACCGGGTGTCAAGCACAAAAATGACCAAAAGTCAGTTTTTTTATCACAGGCCGGCGATTGTATAAGAAAACGCTCTTGCACAATTGCGGCAAGACTGCTAAAATGATTGAGACAACCAACAAGGGCAACGTATGAACGTGAGAAAAAGAGAGAAAAGAGGAATCGACCCAGAGCATGAGTACCGTGGAAGGCAAAAAACAGGAAAAGCGCCGGGCCCTGCTGGATGCAGCCTACGAGCTGTTTCTGGAGCGCGGCACCGCCAAGACCAGCGTGGAGGACATCACCTCCCGGGCCAAGGTGGCCAAAGGCACTTTTTACCTGTATTTTCAGGACAAAGGTGCGGTGATGCAAGCCCTGCTGGGGCGGGTGAGCTACCAGCTGCTGAACAATGCGTGCGAGGCTGTGGAGCGGCAGACCGGCCTTGAGACGTTCCCGGACAAGATGGTGGCCGTGATCGACCATATTATCGAAGCGCTGCGGCGGGATACGGTGGTGGTCAAATTCCTGGAGCGCAACTTCGTGTGGCCGGGGCTGGACCAGATCGAGGCCAGCCGCGACGCCGAGCCGCTGATGCGCAAGCTGCTCAACGTGGTGCTGACCAGCCCGGAAATGGCCGGCCGCACCGAGCGGGAGGTCTATCAGCGCATCACGGCGCTGGGCAGCATGTGCATGTCGGTGTGCTACTCCAGCATTCTGGAGGGCAAGCCGGACAACATCGACAGCATGAAACCGGTGCTGTACGACATCATCCGCAAGGCGCTGTAAGAAATTTTCAGAGAAAATCGCAAAAAGCCTTGCAATTCGTGCAAAGCTGTGGTAAACTATCCAAGTCGATATGACGTATGGACGGTTAGCTCAGCTGGTAGAGCATCTGCTTGACGTGCAGGAGGTCACAGGTTCGA
>ENA-OPVL01001134-OPVL01001134.1-human-gut-metagenome-genome-assembly--contig:-NODE-1134-length-16888-cov-4.391790_pt1 | contig 16888 bp, 10 predicted proteins | sample MGYA00241496_ERZ501984 | MGnify/ENA primary metagenome ERZ501984 (study PRJEB25962, sample SAMEA2042986) | human gut metagenome | biome: human gut; feature: human-associated habitat; material: faeces... | reverse complement strand
GTCCAACTGTTCCAAGCAAAGTATCTTTGGTGATGTTCTTGTATTCTTTATTACCGATTTCTTTCATATGAACTACAACGCCTCTACTTGCACCGTTACTTATATTGTACTTCCGGCAATAGCACACCAACGGAGACAAAAAATGTTCATATCCTTAGGTAGCAATAAAATATTTATCTGTTTCTTCTTTTATAAATTACAATTTCTGTTACCACTGCAATTCCAAACACACACAGCATTACCAGCCATAAATCCATACGATTTTCATCACCTGTTTTTGGAGATTTTCGAACTTCCTTTGAATTATGCCCCGGCTTTTCTACAATTGTATTTTTCGGAATTTCCTGTTTTCTATACAAAACAGTCTGATCTGCATTTTCGATATCTTCTTCTTTTGCGATCAAGTGTTCTTCTTCATCATAAAGCCTTTCGAATACTACAACTGATTTTCCAGCCAACCTGCGTGCATCCAGTTCAAATGTCATCTCAATCGTTCCTTCTTCATTTTCTGGAACAAAAGATATCCCGGCAGTCACTCTTTTTCCATTTTCATCAAGTAATTCTTTTCCGGTTTCTTTATCCATCAAAACACCTTTCAAAACATAGGTTTCATCTGGCAACAGATTCTTATAAGTTATCTGATCTATGATTTTTTGCTTTTCCTTTGCCTCTCCTTCTTGTGTCTTTGAGTTCTCGTCCAACGCTTTTGTACCAATTTCCGGGAAATAAATGCTTTGTTCTTTCGCTTCCGGGTCTTTATGCTCTGCTATGCTCTTACCGTCTGCTTTGATTTCTTCATACACAACTATCGTTTTTCCGCACAGCTCATCGGCGCTGATTTCAAATCCAAGCTCTACACTTCCTTCTGATTTTTCCGGAACAAATTCTAATGTCCTTTCTTCACTCACCGGATTTCCCGTTTCTTTTTCTACGATCATTCCGTGCAATGTGTAATTTCTACCCGGCAGCAGATTCCTATATTTTACAGTATCAAGCAGTTCTACAGTTCCATCTGCCAGTGCATGCTGCGTTTCTGTCTCTTTATTAAGCGCAACCGTTTCCACCTCTGGTACATACATAGTCTGTTCTTCATCTTCCAGATCCGCATGTGTACCATATAATTTCTCGCCATAATAAAGCTTTTCAAATGCCACCAGTATCTTCCCGCCGAGATTCGTTCCATCAAAATTAAATTTTACATCTACCGATCCATCCGTATCTTCCGCAACAAACTCCACACTTGATGTTATCTTCTCACCGTTTGCATCTTTTACTGCCTTTCCGGTATCTTTGTCCATTAAGATTCCTGTAATCTTATATTTCTTTCCTTTCTTTAAATTATGATATTCTACCGTATCGGTAATCTGCATATCCTTTTCAGACTTTATAATATGTATTCCCGTTTGATCGTCTTTCACAGAAGTCTTCAATTCCGGAAAATGTATCATCTGACTGACATCTTCAATATCTTTATGTACCGCGATCAGCTCCTCGTTCAGATAACACTCTTCAAACACTGTAATATTTTTTCCTGCTAATGTATTTCCATCGAAATTAAACTCTACTTCCACACTGCCTTTTGCTGTTTTAGGAATGAATTTCTGCAATCCGAATATTTTCTTCCCTTTTGAATCCAGAACAGGCTCCCCCGTTTTGTGATCCATCAGTGTTCCCTTCATGACGTATTCTTTTCCCTTTTTAAGGCCTGTATAAGTAACCGTATCTATCACCGTTACACTCTCATCTGCATTAGAATAATGAGTTCCTGTCTCTTCATCCTTCGCCACTGTAGAGATCACAAGATCAGGATTCATAATTGTTCCCAAGTCTAATATATAATTGTCACGGGAAATTTTAAATGTTCCTTTGTACAATGCTTTGTCCACATTTTGTCCACAGCGTAGTTCTTCCATTTTATAAGTATCATAAGGAAATGCACCATTATCATCATTTACTTCCGACATCTCTCCACCGCTATTAAGCCCAAACCAAATTCCGCTTTCTGCCTGACCTGTATTGGTATTTTCACTGTGTTTTACATAATTGGAGGCCGATGAAAAATATCCATTCGCATCTGTCATAATCGTGTGGCTCTCTCCCGTCGTTACAGATGTGATTCGAAACGGAATTCCTGCCATAGATTCTTGTGTTTCTTCATCTTTCTTCTGAAATTCTATATCTCCTCTGAATATACGATCCGCAATTTTATATGTATTGCCTCCCTGTATCTTCGCAAGATTTCCGTCCTGTATAATTTTAGTCAGATAATATGTGCCCTCTGTTTTCCCTTCTACACTTTCTATATACGCTCCGTCCAGTGAATATCCTTCCGGTGCTTTTGTCTCTTCAATACTGATCGTTCCAAGCGGAAGTACCGGAATCTTTCCATCTTCTGCATAATAAAAATCATCCCCGCTAATTTGATAATCTTTATTCAATCTGCTTTCATAGCTATCTTTTTCTTTTTTCGATTTTAAGACCCAGGTTCTGTCCGGCGTTTTTGGAAGTGTAGCCTGATCATATATGCCTGCATAATAACATACGGTAAATTCGGCACCCTCCAGACTTCCTGCCCCATGTGATTTTCCTGCTTTATATTCCTGATCAATCTTTTCAAGAATAAGTTCCATATCCGAGTACACCGGCACATCCTTCACGTTTACAGAAACAGTCTGGCCGGAAACAACAGTCACAGGATAAACCGTTTCATCCAGCCGGTATCCTTTCGGCGCTTTCTTTTCTTTCACATAGTAAGTTCCCTCTTCAAGTTCTACAGTGTTAGAATTTCCTTCTTTATCCGTCGTAAATGTCGCTGCTTCATTGGTCGCCGACCGATCTTTGTAAATTCCATAGCATGCGTCTTCCAGAGAATACTGTGGATTCCCATTCGTAAGCATCGTCTGTGTTTTCCCCTTTTTTAATTTCGCATAGCCGCTGTAATTTCTGTAGATCAATGCAGAACCACTGATTCTCTGATATCCGATCAACCTTCCGTCACTGTCTTTTGTTACGCCATCCGTCGCTCCTGTAACACTGGTACAATACAGATTCCCCATCACTTCGCCGGTAACTTTATTAACTCCGGTAACCGTATATCTGTATGTATACTCCTGGCCAACATACGGAGCCGCAGCTGTGTGATCCGCACAGCCACCAGTAGCTGTTACTCCAGCCAGGATTCCGGTAAATCCGCCTATCGTTACACTATGTACGGTATGTCCATTTCCCCCATCTACAGCAGTGATTACACAATTTCCGGTAAACACATCCCCTGCTTCCGGTTTATTATAATTTCCACGTGTCTGTCCTGTTCTTACTGCTCTTATTTTCTTATCTTCTTTACCGAAAGTAACTACAACTTTCTTCTCCAATTCCATAGCAGTGACGTCTCGCCAGAAACATTTTCCCTGCACTTCTGATACATCTTCCAACTCATAATTTCCGTCTTTATCCAACACATGTACTGCAATATCCGTTTCTTTCGGGGATTCGGCCTGTACGCGCACACACATTCCCTTTGGTACTTCTATCACACTTCCGGATGTAATCTCCTGCGTTCTTTCTGCTGTATCTGTCACTGTTACTATTCCTTCTCCAACAACTTCAAAACTCATCTTTTTTGCAACTTCTCTGGCATCTGCAGAAGTCTTTGACACACCAAAAACAAACATCTGACACAATAAAATTCCTGCCATCAAAGAAGCTGCGGCCTTTTTGCCTCTATGCATCTTTGTCATATGTTTCCTCACTTTCTTTTTTCATTTATAATATTAATCCGACCGCTGTCACTACCTCCCTTCAAAAAACAACGTTCATTTTACCGGATTACTTTCTTACATATTTACAAATATAAATGGATTGTCTGGCAACATCATATAAGAATTCTGATCTGCCTTTTTTGAACATTTATTGATATTAAAGACTGAATAACTGAATGTCATTCAAGTATTTTCGTATATAATACAACACAGGTTCTAAGAATGTCAATCCCTAAAACCTGTGTTATTAAATTATTATTTAGCAGTATATTACTTTTTAAAGTGCATCTTCCGGGAAAAGTGCATCGTCTACTGCTGTAAGATCTTTTTGTGGAATATAATAAGCTCCGTCTTTATCAACTTTTACATTGACAGTTACAGTAGTCTTATCACCGTATGTCGGATTATTCATTTTTTCATCCATAAGTTCATACATCTTTTTCATGATCGCTTCATTCAGTTCTTCATCACTTGGGACATATTCGATATTTGAATATGTATCTGTTACCCAATTGTCAAGTTCTTCAGATACTGTGGAAAATGCTGTAAATGGCTGAACTTCTACGGATACCTTAAATTCATCATCTCCAGCTTCTTTTACCTCTCCAACCTTATAATTGGCAGATTTTAACATTTTTTCAAAAAGCTTACGATAATTAGCCTTCAATTCATCTGAAACACCTGTTTCATCAAATCCGGCTTCCTTCATACTGTTATCAAGATTTGTCTCGTATTCTTTCTTTGCCTCTTTTTCTGTGGAGTCTGTTATTTCTGCATATTCTTTAAATTCTGCCTTGTAACCGGCATCCAGTGCAGATTTTACATAATCCTTTGCTTCATCTGTCGTCATGCCTCCACATCCGCACAACACAAGCATTACTCCTGTCAGCATTGCTGCCAACACGCCCCGTTTCCTCATAAATTTATCCTCCTCTAAAAAGTGATAGTATCTTTCCATTATCAGAAAGATACTATCATTATACCAGATTTGTTCACACTGGAAACTATTCTTTTATCAGCTTTTTCCCAATATCAAAGCAATCAAATGTGGCAAAATAATCTGCCGGCGTCTCCGCTCTTCTGATCAGCTGTGTAGATCCATCCTCTTTCAGAAGAACCTCTGCGGATTTTAATTTTCCATTGTAATTGTAACCCATAGAGAAGCCATGTGCTCCCGTATCATGGATCACCAGTATATCTCCCATATCAATCTTCGGAAGCATACGATCGATTGCAAATTTATCATTGTTCTCACACAAAGATCCTGTCACATCATATTTGTGATCGCAAGGTGTATCTTCTTTGCCCATTACTGTAATGTGATGGTAAGCTCCGTACATTGCCGGACGCATAAGGTTAACCGCACATGCATCTACACCAATGTATTCTTTATGTGTATGTTTCTCGTGGATTGCAGTTGTAACCAGGCATCCATAAGGTCCCATCATGAAACGTCCCATCTCTGTATAGATTGCGACATCTCCCATACCTGCAGGTACCAGTACTTCTTCGTATACACGGCGGACACCATCACCGATCGCACGAATATCATTCGGCTCCTGATCTGGTTTGTAAGGAATACCTACACCACCGGACAGGTTGATGAATTTGATGTGTACACCTGTTTCCTTCTGAAGTTTTACCGCAACTTCAAACAGTACTTTCGCAAGCATCGGATAATATTCATTTGTTACGGTATTACTTGCAAGGAATGCATGGATACCAAATTCTTTTGCTCCTTTTGCTTTCAGAATTTTGAAAGCTTCAAATAGCTGTTCAGTTGTCATTCCGTATTTTGCATCTCCCGGATTATCCATGATATCATTACTGATCTTGAACATTCCGCCCGGATTGTAACGACAGCTGATAGTCTCCGGAATATGTCCGATTGCTTTTTCAAGAAAATCAATGTGTGTGATATCATCCAGGTTGATGATCGCATTCAGCTTATCTGCCAGTACGAATTCTTCTGCAGGTGTATCATTCGAAGAAAACATAATATCCTCTCCTGTTGCCCCGATCGCATCGGAAAGCATCAGTTCTGTATAAGAAGAACAGTCACATCCGCATCCGTATTCTCTTAAAATATTGATCAGAAATGGATTCGGTGTTGCCTTTACTGCAAAATATTCTCTGTATCCCTTATTCCATGAAAACGCTTCTTTTAAGGCTTTCATATTCTCACGCATTCCTTTTTCATCATATAAATGAAATGGTGTCGGATATGTTTTGATTATCTCATCCAACTGTGCTTTTGTTACAAATGGTTCTTTTTTCATCAATCTCTGTTCTCCTCTCGTATCGATAATAATTTTATCTCATTCGCAAGTGCTGTCTTGTATAATTCCACAAAGTTTTTTTGTCCGGAATAAAGACACGTATTCATGCTTCCTTCTCCGTATTCACCTGTCAGTACATATTTGGAGTCAGCAATGACTCCGACCTGCATTCCTCTGCTCTCTCCGAGATATACTTTTGCATTGTGGAAAGTTGCCGGCTGATCCGTAATGATCACAACCTTTTTTCTCGCTTCCATCAGTGCATCCAGTTCCCGGATCAGAAGTAACAGATAATTTCTTGTACAGCTGATATAAACTCTCTGATCTACCTGCGATAACAGATTTTTTATCTTATTCAGTATATTCTCTGCGCCTTCGATCGTAATATATCCTTCTGCGTATGCTTTTTCCGATGGCATATGTTCCTGCAGCCATCTTGCGGATTCTTCCAGCTTGCGGACACGATTCTTGCAAAACTCGTTGAGCGGGACAGGCACATACTTCCTGGTACTTGCCTCTTCCACAAGATATGCCGCACCTTTCTCTGTCATACTTGCCAGAGAATTATATGCATTAGACCTGGATATTCCTGTCTGTTTTGCAACCTCATACCCTGTTACCTTTCCCTCTGTCAGCAGGCACTGATAAATGCTTGCCTCCTGTCTTGTAAGTCCGAATTCCATCAGGCGCTCTGTAAATGATGTCTGTTCCATCTTAATCATTCACCTCTGGGTTCATTAGTAGTTCTCTACAGGAACACTATAAGTGAATTTTCTCTGTATGTCAAGGAGAATCTTTCTCAAAAACAACGGGAAAACAATCAAAAAAACAGAAAGCTTCAGACCCGAATATTTCAAGCCCCTTTGCTTTCTGTTTTTCTATACCAAAGTATGCAAGAGAAGTTGCCGGTGACAAGTTCTCTGTATTGCCATGCTCATTTATAATCTTCTATTTTCTGTCATCTACCATAGCGATTCTCATCATATTGCTTACGGTTCTGTTCTCAGATACATTCGTAGATGGAATTCCAAGTGTTAACACAACCATATCTCCTGCTTCTGCAAGCTGTTTTGCACAGATCAGATCGATCGCATTATCACAGATATCTTCTGTTGTGTATACTGCAACTGATTTCAGTGGCCTGACACCCCAGTTGATCTGCATTCTTCTCAGCGTTGCTTCATCTGGGCTGATACCGATAATACCTGTCTTTGGTTTGAACTTAGATACAACTCTTGCTGTAGCACCGGATACAGTAGGTGTTACGATACATTTTGCACGAAGGTTATTTGCTGTTGTTACCGTCGCATGTGCAAGTGCGCTGGATGCGCTCTTAAGTCTGTGTTCTCCAGCTTTTCTGAGGATCATATCATAGTCCAGGTGTTCCTCTGTATTCTCAACAATGTGAACCATCATCTGCAATGCTTCTAATGGATATTTACCCTGTGCGGTCTCTCCGGAAAGCATCACTGCATCTGTTCCGTCGTATACCGCATTGGCAACGTCTGTAACCTCTGCTCTTGTTGGACGTGGGTTACGCATCATTGAATCCAGCATCTGTGTAGCCGTGATAACCGGTTTGAAGTTATCGTTACATTTCTGGATAATTGTTTTCTGAAGGTATGGAACTTCTTCTGCAGGAATCTCAACACCAAGATCACCTCTGGCTACCATGATTCCGTCTGCGCAGCGGATGATCTCATCGATATTCTTGATTGCCTCAAAGTTTTCAATCTTAGCAATAACCGGAATATATGGAGCTTTACATTCTCTTAAGAATGATTTGATCTCCAGGATACATTCTGCATTTCTTACGAAAGAAGCAGCGATAAAGTCTACGCCCTGTTCTACACCGAATTTCAGATCGTCACGGTCTTTGTCTGTGATAGCAGGAAGACGGATTGCTACGTTCGGTACGTTAACACCCTTCTTCTCTCCAAGTTCACCGCCATTGACAACTTCACAGTTGATGTTATTGCCCTTTTTATCTTTTACCTTCAGCTCGATCAGACCGTCATCGATCAGGATTGTGCTTCCGGCTTTGACATCTTCTACCAGACCTTTATATGTAATAGATACGATCTTATTGTCTCCTACGATCTCATCTGTTGTCAGGGTAAATGTCTCGCCTGCTTCAAGCTGTACTTTCTTTCCGTCTTTTAATACACCTGTACGGATCTCAGGTCCTTTTGTATCCAGAAGGATCGCGATTGGTTTGTTCTCTTCCTCGCGGATCTTCTTTAACATATCCATACGACCTTTTTGCTCCTCATGATCACCATGAGAGAAGTTAAATCTTGCGATGTCCATTCCATTCTGGACTAACTTTCTCATCAGAGATTCATCGTTGGTATTTGGTCCCATTGTACAGATAATCTTTGTTTTTTTCATATTTTCCCTATTCCTCTCTTAGTTATTTAACATGTGTATGTGTGAACAAATGATCCTGGCAATATTCATAATTGCCATTACATTTTGAGCAATACCGGAATTCCAGATTCGGATCATCCATTTCTGTTCTTCCGCAGACTGCACATCTGTGTTTTGCTCCATTTGCATAGACATTCACCGGTCTTTCTGCCTGTCTCATCTTGCGCTTGAAATCATTCTTTCTCTTCATCTGGCCCGGTGAATACGGCTTCATATTCCGTGAACTTAAGAAAAAAATGATAAAGTTCAGGATCGAGATGAACGCAGCAAGTGCATTCGCCTTATAATAGACACCTCCGCCGTAGGCCGGAAGAAAAGCCTGTACGATCGCATACACAAAATACAGACCATCCAGCATCGCCAGCCATTTGATCTTGATCGGTATGACAAAGAACAATAACAGCTGGATATCCGGGTAGAGTGCCGCAAATGCAAAGAATAGCGACAGATTCAGATACCATGTATCCATCGGTAACACAGCGCCTGTCAGTAAATATGCCAGTATGGCTCCTATTACAATAAAGAGCATTCCCGAAAAGAAATACAGATTAAAACGAAAAGCCCCCCACGCTGCCTCTAACTGCTTCCCTATCATATAATAGAGATACAGTACGAATACAATAAAAATCAGGCTGCCAGATGGAGGCTGGATAATAAACGTAACGATTCTCCATATCTGCCCCTGAAGAATCTTACCGGCATCCAGGCTCAGGAACTGGCTATAGAACGTCGGATTGATCAGATTCAGCACAAATCCGGCTGCATATAATATTATAATATAAGTCATGAGATTTGGAATCGCATATCTGCTAAATTTCCGTTCAAGTTTGTCTAACCAATTGTTCATATAACTGCTCCTTTATGTTTATTCTCACACTGTAGATATTCTACCTTCCTGAGAGATATTTGTCAATTATGCCAAGTAAAGTTCATCTCTTTTTAACATATCTTCAACATTTGTTAATTGTCTTTTGGCCACTTTTGTCGTATAATGTTACAGGTCACAATTAAGCAAAATGCATTTAATAAGAAGAAAGACATATATTTTAATATGATAAGGAGTTACATAATATGAATCAAAAGGAATTATACACACTTGGTATCGACATCGGTTCTACGACCGTAAAGATTGCCATATTAGATGAGAATAATGAAGTGGTATTTTCTGATTATGAGAGGCATTTCGCTAACATCCAGGAAACTCTTTCCGATCTGTTAGGAAGAGCGATACATAAATTAGGTCCTGTCCATGCATCACCGGTCATCACCGGTTCCGGCGGACTGACACTTGCGAAACACCTTGGAGTACCATTCGTACAGGAAGTTATCGCCGTATCAACTGCTCTTCAGGACTATGCACCTCAGACAGACGTTGCTATCGAGCTTGGCGGGGAAGATGCCAAGATCATCTACTTTGAAGGTGGTAATGTAGAGCAGCGTATGAACGGCGTCTGTGCCGGTGGTACAGGATCCTTCATCGACCAGATGGCTTCTCTTTTACAGACTGATGCCTCCGGGCTGAATGAATATGCGAAAAATTATAAAGCTCTCTATACCATTGCCGCACGATGTGGTGTATTTGCCAAGACAGATATCCAGCCTCTGATTAATGACGGTGCTGCCAAAGAAGACCTTGCTGCTTCTATATTCCAGGCAGTTGTCAACCAGACGATCAGCGGACTGGCTTGTGGTAAACCGATTCGCGGACACGTCGCATTCCTCGGAGGACCGCTTCACTTTCTCTCTGAGCTGCGCGAAGCATTTATCCGTACACTGAAGCTGGACGATGAACACATCATCGCCCCGACACATTCCCATCTGTTTGCAGCAGTCGGATCTGCTCTGAATTCCAAGAAAGATCTGGACGTGGCACTCATCGATATGCAACGCCGTCTGGAAGGAAAAATCAAGATGGAATTCGAAGTAGACCGTATGGAGCCGCTGTTTGCAACGGAAGCAGATTTTAAGGAATTTGAGGAACGTCACGCAAAACATCAGGTGCCAGTCAAAGATCTTGCAACTTATCAGGGAAAAGCATTCCTCGGTATCGATGCAGGTTCTACAACAACCAAGGCAGCCCTGGTCGGCGAAGACGGTACTTTATTATATTCTTTCTATCATAATAACGATGGAGATCCGCTTGGTACAACGATTTCTGCAATTAAAGACATTTACAGCAAACTGCCGGAAGGCGTGGAAATTGTCCACTCCTGCTCTACCGGATATGGCGAGGCGCTGATCAAGGCCGCTCTCTTGTTGGACGAAGGAGAGGTCGAGACCGTCTCTCACTACTACGCCGCTTCTTTCTTTGAGCCAGACGTAGACTGTATCCTCGACATCGGCGGCCAGGATATGAAATGTATCAAGATCAAGAATCAGACTGTTGACAGCGTGCAGTTAAACGAAGCGTGTTCATCCGGATGCGGTTCTTTTATTGAAACATTTGCGAAATCACTGAATTATACCGTCGAAGACTTTGCTCACGAAGCATTATTTGCCAAGAATCCGATTGACCTTGGTACCCGTTGTACTGTTTTCATGAATTCAAAAGTAAAGCAGGCTCAGAAAGAGGGTGCGGAGGTTGCTGATATTTCAGCTGGTCTTGCTTATTCTGTAATCAAGAACGCATTATTTAAGGTTATCAAGGTATCCGATGCATCTGAACTCGGTAAACACATCGTTGTTCAGGGAGGAACCTTCTACAACAACGCCGTACTGCGAAGCTTTGAAAAGATCGCCAACTGCGAAGCAATTCGTCCGGACATCGCCGGTATCATGGGCGCATTCGGTGCTGCACTGATCGCACGTGAGCGTTACGTTGACTGCGAAGGCACAACCATGCTTTCCATTGAAGACATTGAAGCCATGGAATATTCTACTACCATGACCAAATGTAAGGGATGTACGAATAACTGCCGTCTGACGATCAATCATTTCAGCGGCGGACGTAAGTTCATCACAGGTAACCGTTGTGAGCGTGGTCTTGGAAAACAGAAAACAACAAACAAGCTTCCGAACTTATTTGAATATAAATTAAAACGATATTTTGATTATGAACCATTGGCAGAGGAAAATGCTCCTCGCGGACTCATTGGTATCCCTCGTGTACTGAACATGTACGAGAATTATCCGTTCTGGTTCACATTCTTTAATAAACTGGGATTCCGGGTTGTCCTTTCTCCTGTATCCAACCGCAAGGTATACGAACTGGGAATTGATTCCATCCCGAGTGAATCCGAGTGTTATCCGGCGAAGCTGGCACACGGACATGTACAATGGCTGATCAACAATGGCATTAAGACGATCTTCTATCCTAGTATTCCATATGAAAGGAATGAATTTGCCGAAGCCAACAACCATTACAACTGCCCGATCGTAACTTCCTACCCGGAAAATATCAAGAACAACATTGATGCGATCGTACACGGAGAGGTTGATTTCCTTCATCCGTTCATCTCATTTGCCAGTGAAGAGACGATTTCTTACCGACTGGTTGAAGAATTATCCGAGAAGTTCCACATCCCGGCAGATGAGATCAAAAAAGCAACTCATACTGCATGGGAAGAACTCGCTGCATGCAGAAAAGATATGCAGAAAAAAGGTGAAGAGACGATCAAATTCTTAAATGAAACCGGCAACCGTGGTATCGTTCTCGCAGGACGTCCGTACCACATCGACCCGGAAGTAAACCATGGTATCCCGGAACTGATCAACTCTTATAATATTGCAGTTCTGACGGAAGATTCGATCTCCCACTTAAATCCTGCAGAGCATCCATTAAATGTTATGGATCAGTGGATGTATCATTCCCGTCTGTATGCTGCTGCAAACTATGTAAAGACTGTAGATAATCTGGATCTGATCCAGTTAAACTCTTTCGGATGTGGTCTGGATGCTGTTACAACCGATCAGGTTGCATCCATCCTGAACGATTCTGACAAGATCTACACCTCTCTTAAGATCGACGAGGTTAACAACTTAGGTGCCGCAAGAATCCGTGTAAGATCACTGCTTGCTGCGATCCGAGTCCGAGAAAAGCGCGGAGATAAACGTGAGATCAAATCCTCCGCAATCAAAAAGGTTGCATTTACCAAAGAGATGCGTAAGAATTACACGATTCTCTGCCCGCAGATGTCTCCGATCCATTTCGAGCTTCTGGAGCCTGCATTTAATTCATCCGGATATAACCTCCAGGTTCTGCCGAACGACAACAAACAGGCCGTTGACGTAGGACTGAAATATGTAAATAACGATGCCTGCTATCCGTCACTGATGGTAGTCGGCCAGATCATGGAAGCTATCCTTTCCGGTAAATATGACACACACAAGATTGCCGTGATCATCAGTCAGACCGGTGGTGGATGCCGTGCTTCCAACTACATCGGATTCATCCGCCGTGCCCTTAAGAAGGCCGGTTACGGATACATTCCGGTCATCTCCATCAACTTAAGTGGTCTGGAGGATAATCCAGGATTCAAACTGACTCCGAACCTGATCTTACGAGGTATCTATGGTGCAGTATTTGGTGACATCTTCATGAAGTGTGTATACCGTCTGCGTCCATATGAGGCTGTTCCAGGCTCTGTCAATGCAATGCACAGAAAATGGGTAAAGGTATGCCAGGACTTTGTATCAAACGGCTACCCGAGCAGACGTAAATTCAAACGTCTCTGCCGTGAGATCATTGAAGACTTTGACAATAACATCGAATTACTTGATATAAAGAAACCTCGTGTTGGTGTCGTTGGAGAAATCCTTGTCAAATTCCTTCCGGCAGCCAACAACTACCTGGTAGATCTTCTGGAAAGCGAAGGAGCCGAGGCAGTTGTTCCGGATCTTCTGGACTTCCTGCTCTACTGCTTCTACAACCAGAACTTCAAGGTGGAAAAGCTTGGATTCGAAAAGAAAAAATCTACAACAGCTAATCTTGGTATCAAAGCTCTGGAATGGTTCCGTGCTCCGGCAACCGAAGCATTTGCGGCCAGCAAGCACTTCACACCACCTGCTAAGATCCAGGATCTTGGAAAGATGGCTTCGGACATCGTATCTCTTGGTAACCAGACTGGTGAGGGATGGTTCCTTACAGGAGAAATGTTAGAGCTGATCCACAGTGGTGCACCAAATATCGTGTGTACACAGCCATTCGCCTGCCTGCCGAACCATGTCGTAGGTAAGGGAGTTATCAAAGAACTTCGCAGACGCTATCCGGAATCTAATATCGTAGCGATCGATTTCGATCCGGGTGCAAGTGAAGTTAACCAATTGAATCGACTGAAGTTGATGCTTTCTACGGCGAATAAGAATTTGAATAAATAATTGGAGATTTAATACATCAGACGACGGTTACCCGGACCGGAATAAAAGTTAGGAATCCTCTACATTCACTGGAAAGGATTCCTAACTTTTATTCCGTGGGTATCGAATGCCTGAAGAATTAAATGGCGGAAGGTTACGAAAAAACCGAAAAAATGTAGCAAAAAAGAGGATAAATATCTGTCACTCAACTAAATGAGATTTGATATTTATCCTCTTTTTTCATCTAACAGTTGTCAAATGTATGCTATCAAGCAATAGTCAAATAGTTCTATTTTTCATACTACTTTCAAGCATACCACAAAGTTTGATTTCAAGCCATTCCTTAGAATTTACCAGCCTGAGCTGCTTCTTCAACGGATACAGCAACTGCAACAGTCATACCAACCATCGGGTTGTTTCCTGCTCCGATCAGTCCCATCATTTCTACGTGAGCTGGTACTGATGAAGATCCTGCGAACTGTGCATCTGAGTGCATACGTCCAAGAGTATCTGTCATACCGTAAGAAGCTGGACCTGCAGCCATGTTATCTGGGTGAAGTGTACGTCCTGTACCACCACCGGAAGCAACTGAGAAGTATTTCTTACCTGCTTCAAGACGTTCTTTCTTGTATGTACCTGCAACCGGATGCTGGAAACGTGTCGGGTTTGTGGAGTTACCTGTGATAGAAACGTCAACGTTTTCTTTCCACATGATTGCAACACCTTCACAAACGTCGTTTGCACCATAACAGTTAACTTTTGCACGTAATCCATCAGAGTAAGATTTACGGAATACTTCTTTTACAGTGTTTGTGTATGGATCGTATTCTGTCTCAACAAATGTGAATCCGTTGATACGGGAAATAATCTGTGCTGCGTCTTTTCCAAGACCGTTTAAGATAACACGTAAAGGTTTCTGACGAACTTTGTTAGCCTTTTCTGCGATACCGATAGCACCTTCTGCTGCTGCGAATGACTCATGTCCTGCTAAGAAAGCAAAACATTCTGTGTCTTCTTCAAGAAGCATTTTTCCAAGGTTACCATGTCCAAGACCTACTTTTCTGTTCTCTGCTACAGAACCAGGGATACAGAAAGCCTGAAGTCCTTCACCGATTGCTGCTGCTGCTTCAGAAGCTTTTCTTGCACCTTTTTTGATTGCGATTGCTGCACCTACTGTATATGCCCAGCAAGCGTTTTCGAAGCAGATAGGCTGAATGCCTTTTACCATGCCGTATACGTCAAGGCCTGCATCTTTTGTGATTTTTTCTGCTTCTTCTGTCGGAATCTCGATCTCAAACTCTTCCTCGATTGCCATAATAATCTGGAAAATATCCAAGGAATCTGCTCCAAGATCATCTACAAAAGTAGTCTCTTCTGTAATACCATCAGCATCAATGCTTAATACTTCACTGATGATACTTTTAATTTTATCAAACTCCATGACGCAAATCCTCCCTCCCTGTTATTTTTCTACAATAATATGCTCTTTGATCTTACCATTAATATCCTGCTGCTTGAATGTCACACACTGAAGAATAGAATTCTTCACATCAATTGCTTTCGCACTGCCATGTGTCTTGACCACCAGACCATTCAGCCCAAGCAGAGGAGCTCCACCATACTGGGAGGCATCAAAGGACTTCAATGTCTGTTTTAATGCAGGTTTAATCAAAAGTGCTCCAATTTTAGACCGGAGAGATGACATCAGTCCTTCTTTTACTTTGGAAAGTAATGTCGCAGCCACACCTTCATACAGTTTCAGTACGATGTTTCCCGCAAATGCCTCACAGACAATCACATCGGCACCGCCATGTGGAATCTCCCGTGCTTCAATACTTCCGATAAAATTGATACCAGGACATTCTTTCAGCAATGGAAACGTCTCCTTTACCAGCTGATTACCCTTTTCTTCTTCTGCTCCGATATTCAGGATCGCCACTCTCGGATTCTTGATTCCGACAATGTTCTCCATATAAATAGATCCAATCTGGGCAAATTGCACCAGATGTGACGGACGTGCATCCACATTCGCCCCACAGTCGATCAGAAGTGAAACTCCCTTTTCCGTCGGAACTAAAGGTGCCAACGGCGGACGTTCAATGCCTTTAATTCTGCCAACCAACACCTGACCGCCAACTAAAGTAGCTCCGGTACTTCCGGCTGTCACAATGGCATCTGCTTCCTGATGCTTAATCATATTCATTCCGATTACCAGAGATGACTGTTTCTTCTTACGAATCGCATTTACCGGCGGTTCTGCCATCTCAATAACTTCCTCGGCATGTACAACTTCAATTTTTTCCTTATCATAAGTATATTTTGCAAGTTCAGCATTGACAGCATCCTGTCTGCCTACCAGAAATACTTTGATATCTTTCTCTGCCTGAACAGCTTGTACCGCACCTTTTACGATTTCTCCCGGTGCGTTGTCACCACCCATGGCATCCACTGCTACGCGGACTGTTTCGCTCATACTTTTTCCTCCGTCTCCTTGCCCATCCACTAAAAAATATACACTATGTCTATCTATAAATCAACCGATTTTTCTTATCCCGATGTAAAACTTTTTACCGTTTTTTCAGTAAATATTATATTGCAAGAAAGTGTACTATCACATATTCTCCCATATAACATCATCCATAGCACAACTTCCTATCAAATAAGAAATTTTTTGAATCGATCCTCAGCATCATGAAAGTCCTTCATCCCAAGATCATATAATTGCTGTTCTACTTCCCGATCCATCGTATAGGTACTCATTTTCGGCGGATTGCTCGGTGCAAAAATAAATGCTTTGCCTTCTTTTTCCAGATCATACAACTGCTGCTGGCATTTACCATACATAATATGACGGTTATCCAGTGCTTTCACCGTATTTGGAAACTTACGGCACATTCTGCTGTATAAGAAACGCATACCTTCCGGTTTCTTTATAAATCCTCTTGGCTTTGATAAAATCGCAACGATCTTATCACAGCCATCATCCAGCGCACGCTGCACCGGGATTGCATCTGTCACGCCGCCGTCATAATATAGTTTTCCGTCAATCTCAATTGGTTTGCATGCTGCCGGCAGCGCACAGGAAGCTGCGGCGGGAGATCATAGTTTTCATAGTCTTGCTCCTTA